>Ga0307974_1003163_pt1 | contig 11786 bp, 9 predicted proteins | sample OrgLakmetagen784_FD_201812 | JGI IMG/M metagenome (GOLD analysis project Ga0307974, IMG submission 201812) | Saline water microbial communities from Organic Lake, Antarctica - #784 | ecosystem: Environmental > Aquatic > Non-marine Saline and Alkaline > Saline | place: Antarctica: Organic Lake... | reverse complement strand
CTCACACAGGTCGACAGGGTCATCCATTTCATCCCAAACTTTATCAGTAGTCTAGTTATATGATATTGTTACTATCTACATGAAAAAAGGAGCATGCCCGGAGTTTTGCCTAGTCCCCCCCCTCTGGCAATTTGCTGTGTCTTGCCCTTTTCAGTGTCAAATTTGCCTATAGCTGCTTAAAAGTGCACAGCAGCACGCCCAGCAGCGCTCAATAAATCTGTGTTCCTTCACAAAAATAGTCGTGCGCTCACCTGAAAAGTGCCTGGCCTGCCTGACAAGCAGCAATGTATTTGCCCTCCCCAGGAGCGCCTTGAACCACCACCTGAGAGAAAAGAAAGACAGGAACGTGCTTATTCGTTTAAACCGGAAGTAAGTGATTGATCAACAGTGTATAGCTGCAAACAACACTAATATTTAGGTCATGATAAATCACAAGTACCACAAAGTGTGTGGAATTATGACGAAGAAGAATTTTGCTGTAATCCATGATGTTGCTGCTGTGTGTTTAACGTTACTACTGCGTACATGATGCTGCTGTTGCATATTTAACGTTGCTGCTGCATGTACTATGCTGATGTGCACAGATACTACAGTCTAAGACAGATGCTGCCGTTTGAAATTACCTCCTCCTCGCTCTCCTAGCAAACCTCATGTCAAATCGCGGCCAAGACATGCATGCGAGCTCATCTTTAAAAGAAGAGGCAGAACGCACCAGCCTCTTGGACTGCATAAGATTCACCAGGGCCTCTTGCTGGGGCCTTGTCTCAGTGATGCCGTCCAGCTTGCCCTTGACTTGGTTGACTGCACCCCCTGTGCTCATGTAGTCTGCTATCCTTGCATTGATCTGCGAGACATTGACACAGCCAGAAAACGTCTTTGATTCACGCATAGGAATGAATGTTGACGTGACAGGTGGAGCCAAACACGTCAAAAATCAAAAAGCACTAGCATGCGACCTTTTGCTTTAACTTGAGCTTTGACTTACAAATGGAGCTGACTGACAAATGGAGCAAAAACGCGTCAGAGAGCACCAGCCTTCAACCTTGTGCTGCATGTTATTTCTACGGTGATGCATGCATGGTAGCAACCTCACCCGAGTGTGAAGACTCGTATCATCATTGAACACCGTGTTGATCTCGCTAATTTCAACCGTCTCTGGATTGCTCAGGTCAACCACCATTTCGAACTCCCGCCGTTTGCCTTCATCTTTGAAGTACACACCCAAGGCTTCCTGTGTACATGAATAAGGTAAAAGGCCAAAAGGAAGAGATAAATTTGAAGTACACACCCAAGGCTTCCTGTGTACATGAGTGTGGCACAAGGCCGAGAGGAAGAAACGAAATTACGCGATTTGTCCCTCTTCAATTTGGTACTGGATCAAATCGCCTGCCTTTAATGGTGTTGCAACATGCCAGAGCAAGATGCTTATTATCTAAAAAAGGAGGGACTTCATATGCTTGTAGGTTAGAGGTTTTGACGTTGCAGTTGTTAAAATTATCCTGAAGGCTGAGAAGTGGAAATCAGGAAGGTGACACACGCTAAGACATAATGTGACAAAGACAATCATTACATACGACGGAAAACAATTGTTCCACCCAGTGTTTAAGGTCAAATGCATTATCAGGCAGACCACCTGGATTTACTGAAATAAGCACACAAACAGTTCCATCCAGACGAAGTGCGCGATTTGCTGCTGAATTCCGGCAACAGCATATTAAGCATGTGCAGTGGCAAGCTCAAAATAGCGCAGTGTTTACAACTTAGGTAACAAGCGTCATTTGTATCGAAAATGGCAGCTTACCAATGTGGGACACCTGTGCAAGGTCATTTTGGGCCTTTTATGTCCCCCTCTGACCGTGACGTAATGTGCATATTAGGTATTAGGAATGATGGAAATGTCATGTTTTAGATACCTTAGATTAGGTAGTGTGACCGAGCGGTCCTAAGTCAGGATGAACACTTGTCAACGACCCTCTTCTTTTGCTAATGATAAGTGCCTCTCATCCCTCATCCCTCACCACGCGCCACGCTACGTAGCAGTGAACGCCTGAATTGGTTTGCCCCAGTTACGCCAAAGATCAAACTTTGCTGAGTATGCACGTGTTTAGCTTACCCAATTTTGACATGAAGTGGGACGCGTACCTTTTCTTCTTGGAGGTTCTTTGGGAAGGCCGTCCAGAAGGTTTGCCACTTGACTTCCTCATGGTTGTTGAAGCTGTCTGTCCAAAGCTGCCTCATGGACTGTGGATGCAAATGAGCAAGTGCATGCGTGCAAGTGCATACGTGTGTGAGCCGTGCACTCAAATTCATGATCAAGCCGAGGCGCCTCATGGATCAGGACTGGGAGTTGCAGCATCTTGTGTCTTTTTAATGCAAATGCAGTTGGGATTGGAAAGGACAACGGATGTGCCCTTACTCCAGGTTCTTGCAAGAACGAGCAGAGCCTGTTGTGAATACCAAGTAGGGCTCTCTGGCTGCAATCAGTTGTGGGCTTTTAGAAGGCAAATTGCAATGGCCTTACCTTGTTTTCAATTAGGGTGTGCATGCCACGTTTCACCAGCACATTGTCCGTCGCTGTCAAAACCGCTTCTTCAAAAATGCCCAGATTCTTTCCCATGATTCCTGCATGTTTGGGTGATTGGCAAGAAGTGGGGAAACGAATAAAGTTATTCTGAGCTGGCCGTATTTTAACATTATGAAACACACATGCACAACTCCAGTGCAAGAAATCCAAAGTGCATCAAGGACTTGCAATTCCAGTGAGAGGCAGAGGGGGTTGGCCAGCCCTGCAGACCCCGTACATTCTTTGTTGTTGTACACTATGAATAACCTAGTCATTCTAATGCAGCATTTCTCAGCAGGAATGAACACCTGCACTAAACCGTAAACTGACCTGCTACCTCCTTGCTGGCCTTGGTGTCATTCATGAGGTCCTCCAGGCTGTGACAATGTGGATGCTTCTCCAGCAGCTTTGGTATTTCGGCTTCAACATCTGCAAGGAATTCATGATTACGAAGTAGCACGTAGCAGATCATAGACACATGCTGTTCTCCTTGTACGGTCCGCACCGCCTGGGCCAAGGAAAGCAAAATGGGCACAGGTGCTTGCATAAAGTCATATCCTTGCCAAAAGTAATTGAAACGGAGCAACCAGTGCCAATTGTCACTAGCCTTATGTCATCAAGGCTACTAAGCCCATCGAGGCTACGAAGCAGGAGAAGCGCGACAAGCCCATACAGACGTACCACAGCCTTACTTTTTGACTGTTGCTCACCTTTCTTTGCCTGATCAGCTGCTGCCAGGAACGCATATGACCCTACAGGCAACAGCAGACAGTATCAGGGAGCGTGAGCACTTTTTGGTCTTGCAACACGCATCTCTAGCACCTCTCATCCTGCGTAACAGCCCATTGGCAGCATGTAGGTTTTCACCCCATTGGCAGCCATCTTTCCCATTTGGCAGCATGCAGATTTCCCCCCATTGGCAGCCATCTTTCCCATTTGGCAGCATGCAGAGTTCCCCCCATTGGCAGCCATCTTTCACATTTGGCAGCATGCAGACTTCCCCCCCATTGGCAGCCATCTTTCCCATTTGGCAGCATGCAAATTTCCTCCCATTGGCAGCATGTAAACTGCTGACGACCTCTGTTTCTAAATACCTTGCCTTGCAGTCAAGTTTTAAATTGGGCAGCGAAACAGCAAAGAATTGGTACTTTTGTCAGTATTTCAACAGACACCTATATAGAAGCTAGCCACTTTCAGAAACTTGGCTACGGGTAATAGAGGAGTTTGCTGAACACAAAATACTTTACTCACCAACGTTGACATTTAGCTGCAGCATTGTTGAGACCTCCTCCAGCTCTTCCTTGAAGTGAGCTATCTTCTTCTGGGTTTCGTTTAGGTTGATCATCCGCATGAACCACATGCTGTCTTTGCCTGCGGCCGTTGCGATCCACGCCTGGATGGATTCAATGCAGCCCTTGTACTTCCCGAATGCATCTCTGCAGGAAAAAGAGAGATTGATGTGTTAGAGCTGCAATTTGTGGCAGTAAGCGATGGGCTGTCCTTGACCTTATATGCTAGATGCTCCAAGGGTTAAGTACGATTAGATCAATGGCTGTTTGAACTGAGTGCTGTAAGTATTGCTGTTTGTAGGAAAAAAGGGACATGCTTCAGATGTCATTTGCTTGTGACGAACATTTGCAAACGAGTACAAGCATAAACACATGCATGTAGAAGGCAAAAGCATCAAGTTGCACATCAATATTTAGCGTAAAGTTGGCCAGAACCATATATATACGGTGTATATACGGTATTTTTGGCAGGCATATCACCAAATATACGGTCATATACGGTGTATATATACGGTTCTGGCCAACCCTAATATAGTGTCTCCTTACGTAATGGAAGGATCTGAGCCAAGCTCCAAAGCCTGGATCTTGCGGTCATCCATGGCCAGATACATGTGCTCCATACAGGAAGCAGCAAGCCCCATCATAACCTGTACCGCACAGGTAGCAGAGCAGCAACAAAGGCATTGTTCAAGTCTGAATTGCGTGAAAAAGACTGTCAGGTAACTTATAACTATACGCTTAGTTCCAATCAGATGATTGATTGGGTTGGACGTAGCAAAGCAGCAGAATATAAAGAAAGTTCATTTGATTCAGGCATGAAACAAAGAGGTAAGCTGAATAAACAACCGCGAGTTTTCTCTCTGCTTCCTCATTTTCTTGCCTGGTTGGATCGGAGCTCCAGTATGACACGCTCTGCAATGTCCATAGCAATCTTGACACAGTGCCCCCCTGGTAGAAGGCAAAGTGGTCACTGCCAGGTGTGATAGTTGATTGACGAGCACAGGAGTCCATTGCCAAACACTGCTACATGATGAATGCACTTAACTTTCAGGAAAATCACGCAAGCCCAACTATTTAGATAGAAGGTTGCGCTTGCTACCACTTTCGCTGTGTCTTCTGGAAAAAGGCACAGAGCCAACCTGGTCAGATAGTTTGAATTTGCTCGTACTTTTTGCTTTCAATTGACTTGGAGCTGAACCTACATGTCTCTTGCTACAAAGGTATAGAAAGTTGCTTCAGCACATTGGAAACCGTGACGTCCGTCCTTTTGCAGAAACTAGGTATAAACAACACCCTAACATTTGCTTGCATAGGCACTTCCCCTAATATAGTACGCTAAATGTATAATATTCGCTATGTGTTCCTAATGTATGCGTCTGTGTATACCTATATGTAAGTTTGAGTAATTCCTCTTAAGAAATTTCGAGCAAGTATGTTTAAGGAATATAGAGTGGGAGAGCAATCATCTGCACACCCTGCTCTGGTATCTGGAGTTCAAAAGTCTTGTGTCAACACTGTCCATGTGTCAATACTGTGAATTCACAGTAGAAGGGAGTCCAGCATGTCAAATGCACCTTTTGCGTCCAACCCTACTTGGCTTTCCTATTCAAGCACGCTTACCTGGTGGAGGAATTGTGACCTCAGCGACAATCGCTAGACCCATCTTGATGAGGGGGAGCGCGCCTTCAAGCTTTTTGAGGTGTGGAGAGCCATTGCTGTCCATCAGGTTCTGTCATCAAAAACGTTTAAAGGGTCTTTTGCCAGACATGTATGCAGCACATGCCTTCATTTCACGTGCGCAGTCTGCTTGTAAGTTAAAAGCATTAAAAGAGCAGCAGACGAGATGGACTTTCACTGCACGTGCCCGCACCTTTTTGTTTTCCTCCTGGCACCCTCGGAGCAATTTCAGAATGCACTCCATTCGCTCACGGAGCTCTCGCACTTTCGCTTGCCTCTCATCTGCGCAGAAAAGCAACGCTGTGCTTGAAATTAACTTTCAACTTATTCTTGCTGCATGCAATTCGTGTCAGTGTGACTGTAGCCGCATAAGTCTGTCTTATTAGTGCAACAGAAGGTGCTTTCACCTTTGGTCAGCGTGGTCGGCTTCTCATCCTGCTGTTTCGCCTCCTCTGCTTTAGGGGCTGCAAGTGGAAACCGCCCAAGCACTGAAGATTGAGTACTGCAGAGTATGCCAGAATGCAAGCTGGACACTGGCATACCTCCTTGGACTGGAGAGGCTGCATTGGTAGCATCTTTGGATGAGCAAGCACCCATCCCGAGAGCAGATGATCTAAGGATTGACCCTGTCAAACCCACTGCGTTCCATTGACTATATTTTAACTCAATTTTGATATGAAAGAAAAACTTGGTTTCCGGTTTCTGGCGCATTCTTGGCAGCCAATCACCCATGGATGGATGGATTGTGCTTATTTGGGTTTTTTGTTGCACAACCTGCACAATGCAAGCCGAAGAAGACCTCCCGTTTGTGCAGCAAGCTCATACACACTGCACACACTGCACACACTGCACGCACACACTGCACACACTGCACACACTGCACGCACACACTGCACACACTGCATGCACTCCAGCACTGATTCATTGTTATCAAAGCTACGTCCATTATCCCCCCTCCCCTCTAGATAACAAGACAACGCAAGCAACCGGGGCCACGACACTGTGTAAAGGTATAATAAATTACAAATGCAGGATTGTCATCTTGAGGCGATGTGGCGGAGTGGTCTATCGCGCTGCACTCAAGCTCTACAAGAGTTTCCAAGTCTCAATGACTGGGTATTGCAGTCCCGCAAGGGGCGCGGGTTCAAATCCCGTCGTCGCTAACTTACCTTTTGGTGGATTGTGTGTCTATCGCGCTGGGTATTTTGCAAACCCGCAAGGGGCGCGGGTTCAAATCCCGTCGTCGTCACATGCAATTGACAATCCCTTTTTGGCAACCTCACCTTTTTGCAGCTACAACCGTTTTGCAAGCACGCCTCTTTGAATCCGCATCCTTTTTGCCAGCTGCACTTTTGGCTGGTCCATTTTTTTGCAACCACACCTTTTTTACAGCGACACCTTTATTTAGGCTGATCAACCTTCTAGTGACCACACCTGGCAACCAAACTTTTTGGCTGATGATCCACCCTTTGGCAACCACACCTTTTCATAGCTGCACCTTTTGGCAGCTTTGTACTTGTGTTGTCGCTGATCCGCTACCTTTTATGCAGGCATGATCCCTCTTGTTAAAGACCTTTTTGGCGAAGCCCCCCTCGTGGAGGCTTGAGCCCCTAGCATTGTCTCCTTCCCACCACACTCCACACAGTCCTCCCCAGGCTCACTCACCCTGGCGACCCCACGGGCTGAAACTCAACATAGGCACCTAAACAAAAGTTCCACCGCACCATATAGATTCTGGGATCCTGCAGGGGTGCCATGTGTTAAAATTTATGGAAGCTCCAGGAAGCTGCTCAGGATTCCTCAGTCAGGCCCCCGGACCACTTCCTGATAGTACAGTATCCATCAGGACGCTTCTTCAGCTGCGGATGCCGCGTCAGGGGCCCTTGGTTGTGTTCTGGCTCAAAGTTCACTGTTGACCATGCAAGCAGAATCAAGTTATACTAATTTTGATAGACTATATGAGACTTATTAATAATTAAAGTTTAGTCACAATACATACCACTGAGTTCGGTGCAGTATTCGTAGGTGATATCGTAGAGATATGTGGCAGCAAAAGTAGGGTTCAAGCCGTGGCGTATCAGGCATGACTCCTCGCTCAATTGCTGGGTTCAATCGAAAGCGCTTTGTAAAGCTTACACTCTGATGCATAATTTCCAGCTGCAAATTAGTTTGGGGAACCAAACGTGGGGAGCATGCAAACATCGCCCTTTTTTGGCCTCAGTGCCCCTCCCGGAGGCAAACAATTAATACATGAATATAATTCCAAAGAATCGAAAATCTTAAGCATGTCTTTTACAACGCGCTGCTACAATGGTATCAAAAGACAGGTCTGGATGCTCACCAATCCGTGAGGTTTGCGGTGTACTAACTTGCGTGAAGCTGCTGGTTCTACTGTACTACATGAGGGCCCACGATCTCAAATTTCAAGGGGGGGGGGATCCTCCTTCACATGAGGTCCCACAGCCTGCCGAACATAAAAGGCATTAAGCATTTCATGTTCGAAGGGTTGCATGCTTTTCCAATGTACGGACGGTGAAATCACGAAAACAAAGAAAGCTGTTCAAAAAGCCTGATCTTAAAGGAACACCCGTGAAGCATTGCCACTCTTGCCAGGCTATTGAAAGCTCTGCACAAAAACCTGCAGGGTGCTGCATTCTCTACCTACTTTACCCAAACACACGTGGGAAGTAGTGAACAATGACCTTATCCTGCAACTTTCCAAAAGCCATTGTGAGCGATAGAGATCCCTGCTTTAAAGGCTCAGGTTCCTGCTGTACAAGCCTTCACTAACAAAATGCAAGAAGCTCTCAAAGATGATAAGAAGGCTTTGGATGCAGCTCAGCAACGCCAAAAGAAGGCTTGGGTGAACCAGGGTACTCCGCACAGGTGGCATTTAAGCTGGACCTCCCGAAAACCATGCATGCATAATATCTTCCATGTGTCTTTACTTAAGCCTTACTTGATAGAAGTAAACATGCAACCATCCCACTACCAACTGTAGTAGATGGCGAGGACAGGTTTGATGAGGAACAAAGCCTAATAAACCACCGTGATCTTAAAATCACTGTATACCGTGCAACAAAGCAAGAGTCAGAGAAAACTAGAGTACAAAGAAAGTTGTTGTTGGCATATGTCATAGGTCAAGGGGAGATAGCAAACTCCCTTCTATGAGGTTGAATCACCCGAAAGTTGATAATACAAAGGGAGCAAAAGAGGCAGGCTGGAGGGAATAAAAGAAAGTAGGGGGGGCAACCAGGTTTATAAGAATAATAATGGCAAAACGTATACGAGAAGGACAAGCACGGGAAAGAAAGAAGAAAGGAACGCCTGCATACTTTGATGCCTACGTAAAAACAAGGTTTAGGAAGACAGGGCTGGTAAAGAGGAAAAAGGCAACGGGCCGAGGGCACGTCTAGCTACACCACCGCAAGGCACTCAACATAAAGACAAGGGGAGTTAAGAAATAGCCAGGATAAAAGCAGCTAAGCCATTGTGATGACTGGTGCGCCAAAACCAACTTCGACACAACCCAAGAGGAAAAAGAGTTCCCCTACAGAAACGCAGCTGCGCCAGCACGTCATTCTCAGCATTACGAGCCCATACTAGGAAGACAAGAAATTATTACAATGAGCTAAAGGCTTGGACAACAGAGAGTACTACGTCAAATGGCAAGGGTACACTGATGATCACAACTCTTGGTACTGCTGAACTTGACGCTACTGCTGAACTTGACGCTCTCAAAAAGACCACTGGGCTAACAGGAACCGTGCCCCAAGTTCTCAAAGTCCAAGAAAGCCGTCTAGCCCACGTTATCTTATAAGTCTCACAATATTGCTTCAAAGATGTGAGCAGCTCACAGCATTGCTTTAAGAGGTGAGTTAACACGAACCTCAGAGACGAGTCTGATCCAGGTTGGGGGGAATGTAACAATTTATGGGTTACGATTTTGTACATAATCCTGGATCCTTTCCTACGGCAAGGCAAATTAATAACCCCTTACAAAAAAATGGTTTTTGACAGTGCTAAAAAGGAATTCCTGGACTCAGAGACATCACAGTGTGTGGCCTGGATCCCTTGCAGTTCAACTTGTTTCGTGCTGCAACGCGTCTGTACTATTCCCTTACCCAATGCAACAGCTCCACGCACGATGAAAAAGGTTTTGCAAGGAAAAGTAAAATAACGCCATGGCGTAGGCGTAAACACTTCCGGAACGGATTAGGAAAGAACACTGTTATGGGTTTGAGCCATACAGCATCCCACTGTGTCAGACGAAGGAGAGAAGAAACGCTTTCTTTGCCTTGAAGAGACAAAAAAAGCCTTTTGTTTGGCTTACTGCTCGCTTATTTGATGAACAAGCGGCCAGTAAGCCAGTTTTATTACTACCTAGGAAGCGGACAGGAAGCCAGGAGTAGTATTGCTTTCCAGTAAGGCCTTCATCAATAATTAAGAAGCCACGAGTGCCTTGACAATCCAGCTAGAAAGCGGGGGGTTCTTACTGGATCAGGAATCCAAGGAAGCAGGCTAGTAACCCTGGGAAGGCTTTCTTTGCTGAACTGAAATTAAGTACTAAGCCACAAATACTTAAGCAACCCAGCTATGAAACAGGGGGTCTCACTGGAGCAAGAATCCAAGGAAGCAGGCCTGAAAATCCCAGGTAACTCACAGTGATCAGCAAGCAGTAATAAGCCACAAACAAGCAAGCCTGTAAGCCGTAGGAAGCTTGAGAAACAAGCGGCAGTAAGCCTGTCTAAAAGCATGCAGTAAACCAGATCAGTAAGTCACAAAGAAGCAGGCTAGGAAGCCACAGTAAGGCTGACAAACAAGCAGCAGTAAGCCAGCCTAAGAAGCATGCAGTAAGCCTGATCAGTAAGCCACAAATAAGCGGGGCAGGAAGCCACAGTAAGGCTGGCAAACAAGCAGCAGTAAGCCAGCCTAAGAAGCATGCAGTAAGCCAGATCAGTAAGCCACAAAGAAGCGGTCTAGGAAGCCACAGTAAGGCTCACAAACAAGCAACAGTAATCCAGCCTACGAAGCATGCAGTAAGCCTGATCAGTAGCCACAAACAAGCGGGGCATGAAGCCACAGTAAGGCTGACAAATAAGCGGCACTATGCCTGCCTGTTTTGGACACCTTATTCTGTTGGTCACCTGAGAGAACACAACAGCAAAACGCTGACTTATCACCAGTGGCGCGCACTGCCTGCAAGAAGAGCCCTGGTCCATTTTTCTTACAGTCTTCCCAGATCCTTGACCTCCTCAATATGTTATTCGGAACGTGGCTTGTTTCTCGTTTTTACATGTTTACACTCTTCGCTTTGAGACAGCAACTTAAAATTCCACTTTTCCCCTACTTGTGACTTGTGTGAGGCTGGTGATGATGTCCAGGATGAAAAAGACGTTCTCTTCCGCTGCACACACCCCCAGACGGTTTCTCTCCGTGGAAAGGACAAAATTGTTGTGTAGGATGTGTCTGCGTTTTTGCATCAATAACACAACAAACTCCATTTTCCTTCATGAGCTTCTTTTACTTTATGAACAGGCGAGCAGTCATATTTCTTGAATGAAGGCTTTGTCAACTACCTTTCTGGGCTTGTGGACTTATTTGTGCCTGTCCGGAAAGTCAGCATCCGATCAGCCAAACAACCTGGCTGAAGGTCACTTCCCCCCCCATGTAACCATGGCTGGGCATAACCAGTGTTCCCTGTTGCAACCTGTATCACTACTTCTTATCAGGGGTCATCTATCCTTGTGAACGTACAAATTTGTGGCTGGCAGGAACCAGCCAACATCCAATGTTTTTAAAACCTTCTTTTTCCCCCTCACATCTGAGCTTATGGGTTTTTACATACATCTATTTCATGTTTCCTCTAGCTACTGTTTCTTATGTTTGGCCAGGTATGGTTTCTGACTTTTGCCAAGCTTCCGCTGAGATGCCCTTCGAGGCATATTTAGTACATGCGTGCAAGTTTGCTAAAAAAGAGTACCGTGTGCAAATGAGACGAGCTAAGCGTGCGTATGCTAAGCACCAGAAGGCTGCCTTTCTGGACAAGGTATTAAACAAAAACCCTGAGCTACACGCTATGCTACGTCAGCCTATATGCACGCAGCCAACCCCACTGACGCAACCAGCCTGGAATGCTTATCTTATTCGGCATTTCCGTCCATCAGCAGCAAGAGGTGTGCGACCGCGAGGTCTGGGGGTGGGGAGTGGCTTATCAGCTAGAGACATGGTGGTGCCGCTTGGACGTAACATACCCC
>Ga0307974_1003162_pt1 | contig 11789 bp, 12 predicted proteins | sample OrgLakmetagen784_FD_201812 | JGI IMG/M metagenome (GOLD analysis project Ga0307974, IMG submission 201812) | Saline water microbial communities from Organic Lake, Antarctica - #784 | ecosystem: Environmental > Aquatic > Non-marine Saline and Alkaline > Saline | place: Antarctica: Organic Lake... | reverse complement strand
AAAAATGGCATCCCACCTTGACTATGACCCCAAATTCCCCCATTACTGGAGTGAGCACCCAAGGGACAAAGTGTTTGAGGCAAACACCAATGCCTTCTCCTCCCGTTTCTCTGGGTTCTCCATCTGCCATCCCATTAACCATGAAAACACCATGCTCTTAGCAACAAGACACGCCATCTACTCTGCTGCTGTCAGCACAGAGGAAACAGCCACATTCATGCTCCTCCCTTGCTTCATGGAATAAAGATATGACCACAAATCCCTATGCATCACTCTGCCGCAAATACCCAAACATGTGTAAATTCCTGGGCACCATCCCATTAAACCAACTCCAGTATGCAAAAGTGCCCTTCTGAACAACATACAAATACCACTTTCCAAACACTCCTGGGAATTGCAAATAATTGCCATATGGAACACCAAGGGCAGGGTCTGCCTCAATGCTCACAACAAAGACTGGCTAAAAGAACTTGCCAAAGAAATCCCTGAGGCAAAGTGGGAAATTCAAAACATACATAACCATCCCTTCCAAACAGTCTTAGGTTCCGGACAACACTCATCAGGACTCAACAAAATTAATAATCTACCCAATGACCACCCTCAAGCCTCAGAAGGCCCAGATAAAACAAGTGCCCTGCTGGTTAGCACTGACCAGCCTCATAATTATTGCAATATTGACGAAGCACCCCAAAACAGCTCCAGCCAAAACCTAACCCTTAAGGTAAATAATTGGCGGGATTGGACTTACACTGATGGCAGCCTCCAAAAAAAGTGAATTAGGGCAAGACACGGATCAGGCGTATACCACCCTCACTTAAATGTTTCCTACTATGTTGACTCAAAAGGCATGGGTAAAACCAACACCATCTCACGTGCAGAGCTAGCAGCTATAGCAGCTGCAGTCATACACGGCTACTCACATATAGCCACAGACAGTCTTACATCACTGCACCTAATCAAAAAGCAGCTCTCACACCCGAATCTCCATCGCCACCACATCCAAGGAGATGTCCTTCAATCCATTGCTAAAGCAATCCGCCAATTACCATCACCCATCCACTTCTTCAAAGTAAAGTCCCATGCCGGTAATATCGGTAATGAACATGCCGACGTCCTTGCTAAAAAGTCAGCCACCACCTACTCCGACATTGCAGACACCTCCATCAAAACAGCAGGCCCTGAGGGGGATCCCTTTTACAACATCCACTGGCTTGCAAAAGAAGACGTAGATTACCAAACACAAACCCATAATCATACCCATACAACAAACATGGCCCGTTCTCCTCCCCAAAAGCCCTGGTACCTACCAAACCACCGTGACGCCCTTCAAGCACATATGCAACTTCTCCATAAACTGGGAAATGCCAAAACTGAAGCGAACTACCATGCGTACTACCAGACCCTCATCAAGCACGGCACTGCCAATGGAGCCACTAGCAATGCTTACCTAAGATCATCCAATGTCCCCTCTTAGACCAAATGTATCGTTATGAAATACAGAACAGGCACCCTATATAATCAAAAGCATGCGGTATTGTTCAAACCCTCAACAAGTCAAACTTGCCCCCTCTGCCCACACGTAGACAGTGCCCTGCACATCCTTTCTGGGTGCCAACACACGCAAATAAGGAACATGATCACCGAAAGACACAACATAGCATGCCGCATGATCCTTAAGGCTATCAGAAAAACAGGCTCCTTAGGATCATGCATTGTCTCCATGGATAAAGGCAGCAACAAACGGATGACCATGCAAAATCTCCAGATTCCTGAAACAGCTGAAAGTAGAATAGTTCCCAAATGGCTCTTCCCACCCCGCTTCCCAGATAGAGACAGAGTTACCTCCACCCGCCCAGATTTTACTCCCACCGCTGCAAAAACACCAAAATAACAAACTAATATAGGGGGTTCTTCGGAGTGGCAGGGGGCAATTGAGGGAGACTGGGAGCACCTCAGCAGCACCGCCAGCGACTAGTACAGCCACCAACCCCAGACAGCACCGACCTAAAGGCCTCAACAAAACTCGGCGCGACACCCACCTCGTCGAGATCAAGTACTGTGAGGACACCAGACCTCAGAACCAGCTGAACGCCGCAAAGGAACAGCACAAAGATCTCTGCAACATTCTCCAAGGAGCCTCCGTTACTCTCCATATCATCCTTTTGGGTGTGGGCGGCACCATCTACAACACTCACACTCTGAAGCCTTTCAAGGAACTGGGTCTCGATTCTCAAAGAGTTAAAAAGCTTGCCTCCAAGCTCCATGTGCACTCTATGAACTTTGCTGCTAAACTTGTCCATACTAGACGTGCCCTTTCCAGTATTGTTATCAAATCTCATCAGGAGCTGGTTTCAGGCCAATCCTGAAACCCTCCTGATCCCCATTGACTTTTCCTTTCCTTTTCACGGTGGAGGAGCTTTACGGTACTCGGTGCCAAAGTGGCTCCTTTTCCTTAATTAATGTGGGGAGTGGTTTTCACTGCCTGCGTAGTTTTTTCCTTACCTATTAAAGCGATAATCCCTTATTTGGAGGCGATAACGCAGCCAGCATGATTAGAATGTGTCTGCTTCCTCCTGATGATGAAAGCCGTTAAGTTTCGTTTGGAAAGGCATTCAGCCTGGAGGCTGCTCCACCTCTGAGAATCAGCGAGGTTAAAACTTCGCCGGCAGTGAAAAACCACTCCCTACCGTAACGTGACACTATTAAAAAAAAGGAGCAACTCTGGTGTCGGGTACTGCAAAGCTCCTCTGTCAGATTAAATCACCGTCACTGCAATGTATTAAGGGTTTACAAAGGGTTTACAAAGGGGGTAACCGGCAGTCACGTATGTTGGGCTGATAGGCATTGCTGGATCAGCCAGCATAAAGTAAACACAAAGGACTTAGGAAAGTAAGAGGTGATGAATGAATGATGAAAGGCAAAAACCTGAGACAATAAAAAGTGATGGAGAGCCACAGCAAGCAGTTCAGGCGTGTTAACTGAACACCAGAATGTATAACTCAAGGGGAGGAACAAGGAAGTGCCACGCAAGGTATTAGACTCAGCACATCAACCAGTAAATCTGGGGCACATTCGGACCAAGAAAGGCCTCCAAGCTGGAAAAATCATCCAGCAGAGGAGTGAGTTCCTTACATTGCAATCTCAGCTCTTCTTCTACTCATTTTTGGCTGCTGCCACACCACTTTCCCTTCCTGGAACTGGGAATGTTTACGCAGACATTATTGGTCGCATCATATTACACGTTAATAATCAGAGGCCTTACACGGTACAGTATCTCTTAGATTTATTTAGATATCCTGGGGGGACCTTCAGCCAGACTTTTTTTGCTGATCGGCTTGTGACTGGTCCTTGCTAGTCAACAATGCCTGCTGCTCCTAGCAGGATGGGGTGAAGATTATTGCGGTGTAAGCGAGGCATTAGCAGCTTATGTTGTTCTCGTGCGTGGGGAAGTTTCTACACAGCACTTAATTTCAATCATATGTACATTGTTTGGTTGTTGTATGTCTCTTGGTTTCATAGCCCGGAGGGGGAATGGATTGGCAGCGCCCTTTACCAGATTATTAAGGGTAGTTCTTCTTTCATGATTAGTAGTGTTTGTGGTTTCGTTCGGGGCGTGGTTGCTGGGTCGGAGTAACTATGAATGCATTTGGCTTGATTGCAAAATTTCCGCCGCTGTTGCCCATTGAAATTGGAAGGTAAGAGCCAGGTTGAAATCATTCCTTGTTGTTTCTCCTCAGGAGGACTCCTCATAATGCCTTGTTGTATCATTGTTGTACGACTCCCTACAGCCACCTGCTTATGCTCAGCTTTCAGGCTAGCAGAATCCTTTCATGCCTTCATGCTTTCAGGCTAGCAGACATGCACCCTGTGTACCTTGTTGGATCACTTTTAGAATCATTTGCTCAGCAGCGTTGCGCCTGTTCATACTCATTTATTTATAATGTGATGAGCTCGTTTGAGGACCTTTATGAATCAACCTGATATTTTTGGAGTTGCCTCTTTTGTAGCTAAGTGCCTAGCCCTGTTCCCTTGATTTTTCTAGCGTTTTTTTTGGTTTGGTTACAGGCTTTTTTTCCAAGCTTCCGCTGATGCTTTCTCTTCGCGCTTCTTCAAAACAAACGTTCTCTTTCTCTATTCATTTTTCTCTTCTACATACATCAGTTTCATGTTCCCTCTAGCTTCTTTTTCTGGTGTCTTGTTCAGTCTGGCCTCTTTCTCTTCTTGAAGCTGGCTTTTTATGCTATAGCTCAACTGCCCTCGCTGGCGGATATAGCTGTGTAACCCCTTACCCCCCTTACCCCAAGCTTCCGCTCAGATGCCCACCAGAGGCATATATAGCGATGTAACCTTACCTTACCTTACCTTATAATGTGATGAGCCATCTAATGTGATGACAGCAGCCTGAAAGCATGTGGCAGCCAGGAGTCGTCAAGCTTTTGGCAGATGGGGCAGATTGGTGTAACTTTTTTATGGTTACACTGAGCGGCAGCCACGCAATATGTTGTAGGTTGTAGGTAAATCAAATCAGTGCGGCAGAGCATGACATTCTCTTTTCTTCAGGGGTGACATTCGCATTTTCCAACTCCATTGAGTCATTCATGTCTTTGTCAAATTGACTGAAACAAGAAATAGCAGTGACCAAGAAATAAAATAAAAGTTGCTCGGAAAAAGAGAACAACTCGACAAAAGCTCACCACTCATTTGTTCCTTGCTCATTTTAAGCAGCATCAACTTTGCAGCAGTGCACAATTACACACAAAATGAATGATCATCCCGTACAAAATAGCTAGGATGCAATGGCGCTGCGACACACAGCAGCAACAGTCAAGGAGCGGGTCTGGGTGCCACAGCAAACATCACCTGCCAGGATGTACACTGATTTTTTCTTTGATTCCTAAAAGCATCAACTGTTGGATGTCGGCACCGCCATAGCCCTCCCGTTATTCTGCTGGCTGTGTCATCACGACAAGGCATTTTCCGCTGTACAAGCCATGCTTTTTGTGTCTACACGACAAAATGCTTTCTGTGTCATCGTGACAAGGCGTTCTTTACTGTACAAGCCAAGCTTTGCGCAATTCACAGTTTGCAACACCTGCTCAGTTAGCAGCAGCAGCAGCAGCTGCCTCCAAAATTCAACCCGTCAACGAGGAGCCACTTTTCCTGGTGTTGAGGGTGCGCCCGTCCCTCCTCCCACTTGTTGTCCGAACGCATCTACTCCAGGCACTAGCGACAGGTTCTTGAAGAAGCCGGTAGAAGTCCGGTTCACGTCTGGATGAAAGTTCCGCACCTAAATGCATTGTGCACACGGTATGTTGCCATTGTAGTAAGAGCAACCCAGCTTTTGGAAGCTGCCCTTAGCCGGTGATGCGGAAGCTGGAAAATGATGAGGCAATTGGAGTGTGATCTGTTTAAATTCAATGGCGTGGCTTGACCCTGTTATGCACAGTCTGGGGTCAAGGGCAAGCACAAAAAGGTGTAGGGTAGTCCGGTCTAGGCTAGACTGATTTGAGAGTGATTGAGGTCGCAGGCAAGGAAGGACAAGCCTAAGGCGCAAGTGAGAGAGAGTGAGGGAGAGAGAGAGAGAGAGAGAGAGAGAGAGAGAGAGAGAGAGAGAGAGAGAAAGAGAGAAAGAGAGAGAGAGAGAGAGTGAGAGAGAGAGAGAGAGAGCGTGGTGGTCGTGGCAGTAACGACAGCCTTGATTGTGTTTCCATTCCTGCGATTATGTGCACCTTACAGGTCACGCGTCAGGGGTTCAGCCCTCAGGCAAGCGAGCTCACTCCCAGTAACTCACAAGGCGTACACAAAGCATAATCGGAGCGTCACGTGCACCATAAGATGAGGGCATCAAGGTTGGAAATCAGGGATACATCACACGTGTTAAATCAGTTGAGACGGCAGTTAGGTCTACTTCTGTTTGTAAGCTGCAAATAGTTAGGTCTACTTCTGTTTGTAAGCTGCAAAAATAGGCTAGATTAAAGAGATGGTGACGAACAGAGCAACTTAATAGCGCTTTTCAAGGATGGGCCGTATCTTTGTGATTGTAACTGTGGTCTTTTTGATTGTGATCGAAAATATAGTTGTTTTTTAATAGCCGTTAAATCGCATATTAGTACCCCCTTTTATGTTAAGGTTTTCTTCACTACTTGCTAGCAAAGCAACGGATGGAATTTTTCCTATCTGTAAGTATTTGCAGCCAAATCTTAACATTTAACGCTACGCGCGCACACATACAGTATCACCTGCTTTCCTGATTTTCTCGTTGATAATGACAAAATACCACCTACGTACTCCGTTTCCAATTCGGCAAGCAAGAAAGACGGAGCGACAATCTGAAGGCAATGCCTCCTCTTCAACCCTCTCATCATTTGTGAGCATGTCAATGACGGTTGCCCCCTCTAAAAAGGCAGGCCATTTGCATTGTTCTGATATCAGTGCCATTTGATCTCAGTGCCAGATCAGAAGTCCTCATTTCGTGAAAGCAACGTACAAATAGTTGACACACTACCCATCAAAATACTCACCACGCCTCACAGCACCTCGTGTCTGACAGCCTCTTGTGCAGGTGTGACATTTCAAAATATGGATCTCATCAAAGGCCACCTCATCAAAACCCTCACCATGTCTCTCAGCACGTCGTCACTGATGGCCTCCTCGCTCCGGTACCGCGCATTCGCTCGACGGAACTGCTTGAACACCTCGCTTTCGTGGCACCGCCCAGACTTTTGCAGCTTCTGTCGCGCAAATGCGGCTGCATAGAAAGGCAAGACAGTGGCAAAGGAAACAGTCACACTTAGTGCTGCATACTCAACTCCTACAGGTTGCTGCTATGTTTTAGTTTGAAGTCTGAGTGGGCAGAATGCAGAAAGACACAACAACAACAATTTGGGATCCTGTAGTGTCAAACTCACAAAAGTCTTGCCATTGTCCTTCCAACACTTGCGCATCTTCTACCGAGAGCCTGCGTTGCATTGGAAAAGCATGATTCACTTTGGCACTTGCACAGATGTTTGTTAAGGCATCTCACAAAACAGGCAGCAACTGCTTTAATCCCCATAACATGCGCCCCTTAAGCCAATAACATTTCTAGAATGTGTATGCACGATAAACACCAGCCTTCCTTACCTCTTAGGTCTGCCCACTTCATAGACCCCTGCTGCCATACATGCGCCCACGCCACTGGATTCGGTATCAAAGCGAAGGGGAGTTGCTTTAGCAGGTGCAACTCACTCATCAATGCAAAAGTATTGACGTCATCAACTACGAAAAGGAAGGCTCTAGACCGACAAAGGTACCTGGAGGTCGACCAAGTGGCGTCTCCCAGGCCTGCTCGAAATAGGGCAGCGGTGGCTAGCCCTGCACCTAAAAAACCAACAGCTGCCACTACCTTAAGAGCAATGGGGCACTTGTAATCCTGCGGGTGATTGCATGTGCGTGTGTGTGTGCGTATTTGTGTGCGCGTGTGTGTACATGCATGTGTGTGTGGGCATGTATGAATGTGTGCGTCTTGTTGCATCCATGTACATTTCTTACAATGGCATCTACGTCCTGCCCTGCAGCTGTGCCAAGCAGCCTCAGCACCCCATCAGACGGCCTTGAGGTGTCGAGTTCGCCGAGGAAAAGCAGCAGAAGCTGCAAGGGGGTTGCAAACCAAAGGGATAACCCCCACAGCAGGCCTCCTATCACATCTCCTGCACACAAAAAAACAATGAGCTAGTCCTGTAGAGAGTAGAAGAATCGATGGCCATCCGTCTACTTACCGCATAAAACACACTTGACTGTCTAGCAACAAGTTCAAAAGCAGAGCACGGAAAAGGGAATAGGAGAGCCTTAAGAATTGAAAATTAAGGACTAGCCTCAAGATGACAGTGCTGCTGCAATCGTAAAAGGGTACAGTTTCAAGCACTCAACAGGCTGCGAATGATTGTTGTGCAAGGAAATAAGATAAACGTACCAGTTCCCAACTCAAACACGCCTCCAGGCTCACTGATAGACTGCTCATAGAAGTAGTCCAGGAGCGGGTTCCTGAGTAAGCGGGTGCATATGCATGTGGCAGGTAAGCAATGCTGTTTCTGACGGGCATTTGTGTGCGTGAAGGGGCGTGTTTCTTTGTTTCTATGCACTCACCTCCAGATCGTACCACATAGTGTGGCCAGTCCCGTGAGTCCGATGGCTGGGAGGATAGGGAATGTCAAGATGTGAGCAGCAGTATGCGTTTTGGAGGTTTTTGTACGCAAACAAACCTCCTTGAACGTTTTGAAAACTCTTTGCTTCGCACCTGATCCCCATATTATGGCATTGTCCTTGACGCCTTGGCTGCTACTGCCCGTTGTGTTCTCTTCCTGTCCATCATTATTATTTGCTCTGGGCGCTGCAGGATGAAGATACGTGAAGCATCAGGCCCTTGTTATCTATTAGCGATTCAGATGTGAATGACCAGTCCATAATGATAAAAAAAACACAACACCCTGTCACAACATCTAAGTTTCCAATTTCTGTGCTTGAGAGGCACTAACGGTGGAGTACCGCTGTGTGGTTTAGTCTGTGTGGTGCACATGCGAATCAAGCCTCACACCTCCTCCTCTCCTCCTGCTCCTGTTCAGCACTGGCAGCTTTTTTGTGGCACAGTGGTGTTGTGCTGTACAGCATCTTCTCGCTAGGCACTGTGAAACGACATGCTTGCATTGCATAATCCTTGAAAAAAAGAACTAACTAATAGCGTAGTTAATCAAATAAACCACGAATCCATCGGAAACGCGCAAGTCCCATGTTTGAACTAACTAAACTACCTTAGGTAAACGATTTACATTTTAATGTTTGCCTTCTTCTTTCAGACGCAGCCAGCACTAATTGTTGACTATATGTACACCTGCTTTCCTTCAAATGCGTTGTGGCATAGACAATTGTTCTCAAGCAGCAAGGCTCCCATCACTAGGGAGTGGGAGAGGCTGACGGGGGCACGGGGGCAAGTGGTCAGCTCAACAATTGCGTAAACTTCGCTCCCCTATATTGTGCAGTTGTGTGTTGCTTGCAACAAAGCTCTACGTATATCTGAGATATGTAACAAGCTTTGAACTGCAACACGATTGACCAGAGCTGCATCATATATCAAGGTACACCATTGTGGCTTTTGCCATGAGTGCTTTCCCCGTACTATTGCCAAATACATGCCTCCGCTCATCCTCGGCACAGACGGCACATATACATTTGAAAGCTGAGACCGCTCACATGTATGTGCACTGAGTAATTGAACTTGACAAACTGAGTAATTGACAGTAATAGACAGTAATACAGTAATTGACAAACAGAGTAATTGAACCTGACAAACAGAGAGTAATTGAAACTGACAAACAGACAGAGTGTGCTCTTTCTGCTTTGTTCGGTGTGGGGTCAAACCTTGAGCACTCTTTTCTGCACCAAATTTAGAAGTATCACCCGCCACCTTGCAGCTTCTATGGATACCTCACATGAGGATGTGCAAGAGCTTGCAAATGAGTGCAAGCAGCTTAGCCGGACCATCCATGCTGCTGAGGACGTGAGCACACTTGGGCAGCCACTCTTGGATGCCTTGGAAGTGCTCTTGGAGAAGCTATGCGCAATGAGCATCAGATCGGCCGGCAGCCCTGAAAGCAGCTCACAGCCAGCATACACCAAAGATGACCTCATGAATGCTGTGTGGGAGCTTCAGGATCAAGTCCGCAAGGTGCTAGCCGCACTTTCCAAGTCCCAGAAGGATGCAGCCAGACTGGCACGTGCAGTTGAACGGCTGGCTATTGTCACTGAGGCAGCAGTGCAGAAAGTGCAGCAGTACAGCTTTTTGGCCGAATTCAGGGACTACATAGGTGCGTTTCGAGAGCTTGTTGTTATTAAGGTGTCAGCCACCTACGAGGTGTCCTCTTGGGCAGCTCTTTCTTCTGCACTGAGGTATGAGGAGTCAGAGCCCAGTGCACCTTAAGAGGTGCACCAAGAAGTGCAGAAGGTGCTCACAGAGCTGGGGTTCACATGGGGAGAATGGCTGCAGCTGCGGGAGGTCTGCAATGATGCAATTGGCCTGATGCACACAGGCAGCCAAAGCAGCAAAGCCTTGTCAGCAGCATTGAGCAGCCTGCAAGCTAAGCCCATGCCTGCCCACCTGCAGCACACAAAGGGTGCATTAGCTAAGGTTGTCAGGTGCCTGATGCAGCCTCCACGAGTGCAGTTAAGGAAGAGAAGCTGAGGGTCCATGTGGTGCACCTTGTGGGTGATAGAGCATGTCCAACAAAAGCAGCTGAGTTGCCAGGCACTGCCTGCTTTGCAAGAGGTTCCTGACGCCCAACGATCTGCGGAAGCTGTACGCTTTTGCAAGGAAATCAACATGGACATGTTTGAGAAGGTGCTTTGCAACCGATTTTTCTTTGCTTGGAGGCTCTGAGATGGCATGGCACCCAGTGTTGTGCACTTTACGGTTGACGCCGTCAACCGTCATTTGACGGTCAGGCGTAATTTACGGTTTTGACCGTCAGAAACTAATCCTCAGGCGTGATTAACGGTGCCATTTCTGACTGACGCCGTATGTCCACAACACTGATGGCACCACAAGCAGAGTCAAGCATACGTACAACTTAGATTAGGTACATACAGCATTGGGTACTGCACAAGGATGCTGCAGGTGATAAAAAAGAGCAGGAAGCAAAGCTTACCTAAATGTTAAAGGCTCAATCTGCCTTCCCACTGAATGCAAGCTTTTTCATGCTTACATTTGTCCAGTCTCAAAGTTTGGTGAGAAGGAACGTTGCGCTGTAGACGAAGGCGCCCTAAGAATTTGTGACAAGTGTGATTGGCATGCCGTTCGAGCATACCATTTTTGGCTGCGAGAGTGAGGACTTGGTATTAATGCTATTAATGCTAAATGTCAAGAATTACTCAAAGATATAGGGTCCGAGACTTTGTTTGTCAAGATATGATGTGGCTGCTATATGGTTCAGCAATTTGAGCTGCTGTTCTCAAGTTTAATAATGTTGAATCTCATGTTGGAACCATCGTCCTTTAGGACTCTGGTTCCCTTCGGACCGGGAATTGGACAGGGTGTGCAAATTGACTACAAGTGTTGAATCTCATGTTTCTGTCATGTTTTGCTCAACAAACAGAAAGCTTCCTTTGATCTGGTTACATCTTGTTTTAGCTAGCTTTAATCTCCACCATTGTCTCCACCGTTGTCTCCATGGATATCGGCAGCAACCAACGGATGACCATGCAAAATCTCCAGATTCCAAAGACAGCCGAAAGTTGTTCCCAAATGGCTTTTCCCACCCCGCTTCTCAAATAAAGACAGATTTACCGCCCAGATATTGTACTAATTGCTCCAATCTCGCCTCTGCAAAAACACGAAAACAACAAACTACTGTGGGGAGGTGGGTTCTTCGGATTGGCAGGGGGCAACTGAGGGAGACTGGGAGCACCCCAGCAGCACCGCCAGCCACCAGCAGAGCCACCAACTCAAGACAGCACCGACCTAAAGACCTCAACAAACCTTGACGTGACATCCACCTCGTCGAGATCAAGTACTGTGAGGACACCAGACCTCAGACCAGCTGAACGTCGCAAAGGAACAGCACAAAGATCTCTGCAACATTCTCCAAGGAGCCTCCGTTACTCTCCATATCATCCTTTTGGGTGTGGGCGGCACCGTCGGAAAAGAGTGGGCTGTTGCAGGCGGCTTGAATCAACTAGAATCAACCACGAAATTGCCAGTTGTTTTAACACGGGGTGCGAGTAAAAAAATGGTTATTTCAACCATAGTTGATTTCAATTTG
>Ga0307974_1003155_pt1 | contig 11809 bp, 11 predicted proteins | sample OrgLakmetagen784_FD_201812 | JGI IMG/M metagenome (GOLD analysis project Ga0307974, IMG submission 201812) | Saline water microbial communities from Organic Lake, Antarctica - #784 | ecosystem: Environmental > Aquatic > Non-marine Saline and Alkaline > Saline | place: Antarctica: Organic Lake... | reverse complement strand
AACAAGTTGGTTGTTGACCTGTTGCAGCAAAAAGGGTTGGGTTGCTGAAAAGTCCTCAAAAAAAGGCGTAAACAGGAAGGAAAAGTGTTTCCTCAGCTCACAAACTCGATGGTCTTGGCAAATTAAAGGGTAAGGGTAAGGGTTACACAGCTATATCCGCCAGCGAGGGCAGTTGAGCTATAGCATAAAAAAGCCAGCTTCAAGAAGAGAAAGAGGCCAGACTGAACAAGACACCAGAAAAAGAAGCTAGAATAAACATGAAACAGATGTATGAAGAAGAGAAAAGTGAATAGAGAAAGAGAATGTTTGTTGGCAAATTAAAAGAGCATGCACCTCGTTCTCACCTGGCCAAGCATAAGAAACAGTAGCAGATTGTGTAAACACAACCGTATTATGTAAGTTTAGTTTAGTTTAGTTTGGATTACAAAGGCATTCAACCTGGAATGGCTGCTCAACCTATGAGAACGAGGTAAACCTCAAAACAAACTAAGTAAAAGAAGGGCTGTGACGCAACTGGGAAATGCTAACCATACAGACACGAGAAGAAGTAGGCAAAAACACATCAAAGTGTAGTTACCTTTCAAAGGTCAAAACCCACACACAGTGCACACAAATAAGTTGGACAAGTTGGAAACGCAGGGACAACTGGAGTTTGAACACAAGTATTATGTAAGGATGTATTGTGATCTGCACCACCCAATGGATGAGAGAAACGAGAGAAACACAACAATTCGCCTGAAGAATAAAATTAAGTTTAGTTTGGATTACAAAGGCCTCCAGCCTGGCATGGCTGCTCAACCTATAGGTCCCAACGAACAAAAAATCAATCAAAAAATGACAGTTGCCTGTTCTTACAGAGATGGACAACCCAGTTCAGAAGTGAGTGCTGATAACAATTATAAAGAGTCCTTGGGGTTAGGGACACGACTCCTTCATGGTGCATTATGCGAGAGTGTGGCCTTGAGCCCCTACAGTTCAACTGGTTTCGTGCCACAATGCGTCTTTACAATTATCTGACCCAATGCAACAGCACTACTGCCAAACAAGTTGTACATGCTGACAAATAGCGACTGAGCTCCAGGTCTGATGACTGCTGGTCTTCCCATATTTTCTGAGCCATGATTGGTCTGATACAAGAGTACATGTTCAAAGAAAAGCTGTGGAACTGTGAACCCGTTGATTTCAGTCATTTTGTCGTGGACCTCAGAGAGAGACACTTGGAGTTTTGGACAACCTATTCTGATGGCTGCCCACGAGAGCACAACAGCAAAATTCTCACCTATAACAGATGGTGTACACAACCCCCAAAAAAAGCCCTGGCTCTCGTTCTCCCTACAGCCTTCCCAAGTACATGTTCCTAGACCTCCCACGAGATGTCATTTGCAGTGTTGCTCGTTTCAGACTGCGTGTCCTCACCCTCCCTTTGAGATCGCAACATGGAACCCCAGGTCCTCCCCTACCTGTGATTTGTGTGAGGCTGATGATGATGTCCAGGATGAACAGCATGTTATTTTCCACTGCACACACCCCATACAGTGTGTCTTTGCAGGAGATATGAGTCCTTATTCACAAAGGCAAGAGCACAGGATGTTTCTACTTTTTTGCACCAGAACAACAACAAACTCTATTGTACAATTTCCTCCATGAACTGATTGATCTATTTGAGCAGGCTTTGACGGAAGGCCTTCCCTTGTAAACCTTGTAAACCTTGTAGACGTCTGTGTTGTGTTGAAACCTTTGATATCAACTTCATAAATATTATCAAATAAATGGTTAAACTGGTGCCGTAAATGTTCGGTGCCCATACAGAAAAAGTACGTGTTTCTCATCTTGGATATCCCCGTTTTCACACAAATTGCGAACATGTGTACTGTGTACTCTTATCCGGACTCCTGCCATATAAACCAGTTTCACACTTCAATCCATGTTCTCATATCCTGAACCGAGCTACGTACGTTCCTCATGGCATTTTTGCTCAAAACCATCTTCAAATATACCTGCTCCGGCAAGACAAATGGTGCACGTGTGCACGTGCATCAGAAATTGGTCTCTGGCAAAGCGCAAAGCAAACCAATTGTGATAAGCCACAGATTATTTAAACAAGAGCAAGGGTCTTGACCACGTGCCTCTCTCCCAATTGCCTGATGCCTGCCTAGCTAAACCCTAAGAACCTCAAGTCTATGCGCAAATTAGAAATGTTCAGCTTCGTTCCTGTAATGTAAGAAGTCACTTTTATATACAGTGCCATTCTGCAAATCACCAAAGGCATCCTTCATCTTTCTAGTCCAACAATTAGAAGCACCAGAATCTCCAAGGGAAATACCTGCAGCTGCTTTCATCACATCGCGTAAAATGTTGAATCAAACATCCTGTTCCAAAATTTGACAGCTGACCTGAATCAGTGAAATCGCCAGGGTTCCTGCGCGCATTCTCAAAGCACACACCAGTTTGCAGAAGTAGATTTAACTCTCAAAATTCTCTTGAAAAACGCCATGTGTGCGACCTGCAAAGGATTTGCAAGGCTAATGCTTAATAATAAATATAATAAAAGATAAAAGGCATATATATAATAATGATAATAATGGCATAGTGGCAAAATAATGATTATAATGGCAAATAATAATGATTGGCAAGGATTGGCAAACTCTTCCACTCTGCGTATAGCTGCATTAAAAGACCTCAAAGCATGGGACGCACCATGGTGTAAGTTGCTTCATGGGCTTGTCAAACTATATTCCCAGCCTGAGGTAGGTAAAATAATTTCTCTTCAAGCTCCTGATTGTAAAGACAGAAAATAGGAACTGCAAAATTCCGGTAAGCATGAAAATCAATTATATAGGATTTCTGCACGTTGACTGTTAAGTCCATTCCTGGCAGCATACGATTCCAGATGTCTCAACATTTTCTGCAATTGGACTGGGTCGTTAGCTGTCAGGGTCAGGTCGTCAGCATAAAGGATGTGTGTTACTCTCAAGCCCTCAGTGCCTGTAGCATGTTGATAACATTGATAATGTGAGTGGGAATCCTAATGTTATTTGAATGATCCCAAAAGTGGGGTCTGTCAGTAGTGTCATACGCTTGTTTGAATTAATAAAGGCCATGTGAAGGTGGGAACAACCCTTTGGTTTAATCTGTTTGGCAGCGTGGATAAGTGCAGTAGTTGTTGGGATCAAGCTTAGAGCCTGTTTTGTAAAGGGGGGAGATGGTGTTGGCTTTTTTTCAACAAGCAGGCAGCGTGTGGTACAGCACAAAAATCGATTGTTTTTCGTTTGGCCGTGAGATGATGGAGTTCTAAGTGCTCAGAGTAGAAGTCGCATGTTTGCCCAATTTTGTTCACCTGCTCGTGGGGAGGAAAAAGGTTTTTAGGAGAAGTCTCATTTCTTCTGAAGCACAGAGAGGGTCCATGCAAGCACTCACACCAGTTGCAACAGTTGAATTTTTTGCTTTGAAGCATCTACGGAATCACCCTTACATGTTTTCGGGGGGAAATCGGAGCAACCGACGTACCGATATTCGCAATTTTCTATTTTATCAATGCAAATTAAATCAAGAAGCAACTACCGTTTTAAACCCTCCCGCACTTTTAGCAGGGTGACTCCACGCCTGTGCCAAACTCTGTATTCTCAGCTTATGATCCCCTCAGCAGTAATTGGTTGTATACCAGAGAGCAATGCCCCAAACCTTCATGCGTTCACTCTCGCCCTTGCACGCACACAGCACCAGCAAAACTACGTGTATTTAGAGGAGGAAGGTGTGTAAACCACCATTTTTTGTTTGGAAGGCACTTGTACGCCCTCTGTAAGTGCTCAGCTTGAGCTACATATAGATCGCGTGCATGCACATCGCGTGCATACACGTGATTCTTTCTGACTTCCTTTTCTACCTGAACACCTCTTTGCACTTCTCTTTGCACTGACGTGTTCAGAATGGAACAGTGGCCCGACAGCAGGCAACGTGAGGGCGCTGGCCATCATGTACGACGCCCTGGCAGCAACTGACCCTCGGATTTCCCTTGTACCATTGCTTCCTGTGGCAGGCTGGAATGCAAGCTCCATAGCAGCGAAACTCCCACATCCAATCACGCTCGCTCTTCCGCACCAGGGCACCCCCTCACAAAATACTCAGCGGCTACCCCCATCAGGAGCAGCACATCGGCTTGAGCAGGCCCTCTCGGCTCACGGCCCCCCCCCCCCAATCATACATTTGGACCTCACACTGGAGCCACAGGCGGAAGCTAATGTGGGAAATATACACACGCCGCTTGTCATCACGCCTCCAGGTCAGCAGCAGCAGCAGGAACAGCAGCAGCAGGAACAGCCGCCCCTCACGCAGCTGTGTTTCAAGCGCCTGGCCCTGGGGGGCACCTTCGATCGCCTACATTGCGGCCACAGGCTGTTGCTGGCTGCTGCTGCACTTGTTGCACAAGATACTGCTTACGTGGGCATCACTGGTAGGTGCGGGGGATCGAGGACCTTTTTGTGGCTGGAATTGCATGAGCAATGTTCTTGCCGTGACTAAATAAGCATTGCATATTGATTATGATGCATACCAGGGTAGTACACAGGGTACCCAAATTATGCATTGCATACATGAGTACACACACACACACACACACACACACACACACACACACACACACAGCAAACACACCTTTTTGCACGTGCAGCGGAGCAGCTGCTGAAGAACAAGAACTACGCTGAGCTACTGGAGAGCTATGATGCACGACGTGATGCTGCCGTGGCTTACATGCAAGCTGTACGCCCTGGCCTAAACGTGGTGGCTGGTGCTCTAGTGGACCCCCAAGTGAGTGGAACAGAGGTTTTGTTTGCCGTCCTCTGATTTGTCTCTCATCCGGCCAGCATGCGACCCCATTCCATTCTTTTTAATCAGCATAAAACAGCGAAACAGCGAGCAAGCTTCAACTTTCGTGGACCCTGGTATGCTCAGGGTGGCCAGAACCATATATATATACGGTGTACATACGGTATATTTGGCAGGGAAATCACTAATATTAAATATACGGTCATGTATGGGGTATATGGTATATGGTATATGGTATATGGTATATGGTATATGTACGGTTCTGGCCAACGCTAGGTACGCTGCACTGCTCCCCTCCTGAGGTCTCATGGCTATTGGGGCACACCAGGGATGAACAATATGCATCACCTGCAAATGTTGTCGAAAGACTTCCAGAAAAAAATATGGCCTTGGCCATGCTCGCATCATGGGTGAGCAAAATGTGGGTAGGTTGTGAAAACGAGAGGGTAAATTAAACCAAAAAACAGGATATTTTTTTTGGAAGGCACGTATACTTTATTGGGGTGGACACCCCTGAGGGACCACCCACCCCCCAACCCCCCTTCCAGTGCCCCCACCAGACAAAAAAGGGTAGCAATCTGCTCCTTTTTGAATTCTGCATTCATGTGCATACTCATCAAGACCTGAAACAAAGGTGTCGCAGAGTTATGGGGCAAATACTGAGGTACGGACGCCGTTGCACACATGTCCTACCAGGCACCCACAACTGGCTTGCACAGCCCCACATTGCTTCCATTTCTTCAGAATTTTGCTATCTTAGTATCTTATGCTGGCACAATCCTGGAAGTTTGGAGTGAATTGTTGCTCCATCGGCTTGACTTACCCCACGGCCTGCACCTGAGCGCTGTGCCTCAGACTTTTGGACATGTCCAAAGATCCCCCCTTTTACCCAATTTGCTCAAAAAGGGTGGTAATTGACTAGGCTTGAGCTGAGGTTTTCGATGATTTGTTTGAAATTTCGTAGGAGTGGCCCAGAAAAAATGGAGAACCTCCCCAAAAAAACTATAACCACATCAGGGGACCACCCCACCCTTCCCCCTCCCGGATTTGACTCAAACATTTACCAATCGATAGCTCTCAACGTCAGGATTCCGAATATGTAATTTTCAATTGATTTGACACGTGCCGTCCAAAAGTTATACTTCCTACACCCTCCTAATGCAGGTAACGAAATCACTTTCTACAATTTGAAGAAGTCACTTGCAACTCGTCAAATATCCTTCCATTGCAGAGAATGAGGGAAAGCAATGAGAATCAGAACGGCGGCAGAGGGGTGTGGATATGTTTCATATAGTGTGTGTGTGTCTGTGTGTGTGTGGGTCGTTACTAACTGGTGCATCTTCTGTGGGCCTTCCCGTTCATCAACGCTGAATAAAAAAGGGGGCAAAGTTTAAACAAAGTCATCTAGACAAAACAGAATAGGTTTTGGGATTAATTGGGGGATCTTACAGGGAGGTGGTAGAGCGGCTTCAGGAGGAATAGGCTGGAGAGCACGGCTGACAACCCGCGAGGTTCTTATGTTTGGTCATTAGGACACTTTCTGTTTTATATCCTATGCATTGCTGGAGATTTCTGAGAGCCTTATAAATTAGAAAGCGTTGGATTTTTTGGGCTCCAAATCCAGTATAAACTAGGCAGCCGAACATAGTCAATTAGTGCATGTTCGGGATGAGCAGGAAGTTGAATTCAATATCGCTGGAGCACAATTGCATTCCAACTTGTGATGACAATTTTGAGAGCACTGGCCGGGGTGGAGAACGGCAAGTTGCAGGCCTGCACAAACCATCCCCCTCGTGTGCTTTGCACTTTGCACTCACATAACATGCATACTGGCACTCACATAACATGAATGGCAACATAGCAACAAGTCAATCAACTTGACACACAAGCTGGCAGGTCTCTGACTGGTCCCTAAAGACCCCAAGCGCAGCACCACAATCTTATATTCATTCCTGGTGGGGCTTTGGCTAGTGTGAGCACTAGCTGCGCGTCTGTCCTTGGTGGATGCTTACCTTAGCGCATGTACGTATGAAGATCCCACAGGCTCAAATGGTGAAGATGTGCAATGCACGCAGGAACCCACACAGGCTGAGCTGGACCCTGACATGGAGGCCATTGTCGTGAGTAAGGAGACAGTGAGAGGGGCCGAAGCGATCAATAAAGGCCGCGTCAATCGTGGCTTCCGGCCGTTGATCATTGTTGTTGTGCCTGTCATTGGCGGCAGAGAGTCTGCAAGCAAGCTTAGTAGCACGCAGCTCAGAGCCCAGGACGCTGCAGCAGCAGCTGCGCAGATTAGTAAACAATGAGGCCATATTACAACACACAGCCAAGAGGTGTTGAGGATTTGCGTTTTTTAGCGGTCTACTTTCCGTGGCTTTTACTGGCCACTCCTCCCCCTCTCCACCACAGCCAAGGCAGGGAAGGCAGCACTAGCACCAAACTCGGGAGGGGGGAGGCCCCATGGGCAGGAGGTGGAGCCTCCCAGGGGATGCTGAGGTTTGACCGAAGAAAAGGTGCTCGGCAGGTCATTTATGAACTCTAGAACACAAGTTAACGTGCGTTTGCAATAGGGTGATTAATGATTCATCCTAGTAATAATTGATCAATTGGTGGCAGTGACGATTTGTATGATCCATAAGATAAGGTAAGGTTACATCGCTATTGCCTCTGGGGGGCATCGGAGCGGAATCTTGACTGTAAACAACCAAAAAATATTCCTAAATTTTCTGCGTCTTGCTTTTAAAAAAGGGTGATTAATTACCAGAGGGGGCTAACGGAGGAAATGCCTGAAAATGTGCATTATTGCATTCAGAAGGCAGCCACTCACAGCCACTTCATCCAATCGACACCATTTTAGTACCAAAGTGTAGCTGGCACTGAGAGCTACCCGATCGTGTGCCCAGTTTTATGTGGGTCGCTTTGCGTGCTGAGATAGACTGGATTAAGCATACATGGTGCATTTAAGCCCTAATGTGGTGATTTCCATGGGAAAATGGCTCAAATCCTCATAAAACACCAATCACTCAGCCGTTTTCTTTCATCTTTGTTGCAATGATATTCTTTTTCAATAAGAATTCTACACCATCAAAAATATTCCAGATTGGTGCAGTGAGTGAATTGGTATGAACAATTTGTGGTAAAAAATGGCCTGCACGCCACAGCAAATTAAGCACACGCGCCAAAATTGGCAAGCTCCAAATTTTACATCTATGGACAGAGCAAGGATTCATATTTCAAATTATGTAAATTTTGGAGCTTGCCAGTCATGGCGCCCATGCTCAATCCACATTATAAAAACACCCTTTTTTTTGGCTCAGTCAGCCCCCTCTGATTAATTACCGTGATTAATGAAAGAGCTAGGTTCCTAATTTTTGTCTACAAAGGCCAGTAGACAAAAGTCCACCACTTAAAGGAGCATGGCGAGCGGAAACGTCAATCGATGCAAATCCTCCTGGCAAACACACACACATACACACACACATACAAACAAACACACACACACACACGAGCACAAACGCACACACGCACGCACGCATGCACACACTCACACAAAAAAATACAGAACCTGAAAAAGAAAAGTATGCCAAGCGCAAAGGGCAAAGCACTAAGAAGCAACGGCAAGAAGAAGGGCAGACACTTGAGGTTCAGCGCAACCAACATACCTCGTCAAGTTAATTGCCCAAGCACCAGGTGGGGAGGCATCAGGTTTTCTCAGCGATAACAACAAAAAAGTACACAAGTCATGGAAGGCGCTCCCCCCTGAAAGCCAGCTACCTGTCAAGGCGTGAAGCTTGTGTGTTGGTCCTGCACGGTAAAGGAGTAGGTACACGTGTTGTGCAGTTGCTGGACCTGCACCATTGGAGCTCCCACCAAAAATCACAGACACCTGCCAGTGGGCAGGCCAAGAAGCACGGATTGTGTGCATGTGGATCCGTGCATGGGATGTGCGTATGTAACTTTTAAATTTGTGAGTGCTTTGATCCACGTATGGTTTAGGGTTGGATCGGTTGAGCCTGTATCAGTGTCCTTTTGCATCTATTTCCACGCTTCTTTGACTGCGCACACTTTAACAGATCTAGAGTTGGTGAACTGTAGGGTCTCCCATTCATTTGCACTTACAGTGTAAGTACAGTGATTTTAATTGAGATCTCAGGTCAAGTACGGTGAGTGTCAGCCACTTAATATGTGTGCTGTGAGATGCTGGACCTGCACCACAGCTCCCCCCCTCCATGCCTCTTGGCCTGCCCCCAACCAATCCTGCTGGTGACAGCTTGCTGGCTCTCCTAGCAGATTTGTGGGCTTTGTGTGCATGTGGATGTGTGTGTATATGCATTGATTTGACCCACGTATGATTGGGTCTGCTCAGTGCTTCTGGGCGTCGTTTTGCCCGTATTTCCCACGCTGACGTCCAACGCACCCCTTCTGCTTTTAAAAAAGAAGTTGGAGATCGTACTGATGTTATTTGTAGGTGCTGTACTAGGGCCACTTGATCTTTCTGCCTACAGCTTCATGCATATGCCTCTAGGCCTACCAGTGTTGCTCCATCATCACATACATTGTCTGGTACGTGTTTCGATTTTAGTCAATTAATTGTCTGCAAGCGTGTGTTAACTGCTGCTGTACAACTGTGTCGTTCACTGACTGCTGTTGTAAAAGTAAAAACAGTGTAAGCAGGTGATAATGCAGAGTTACATTGAGCTACTTGCAAAACAGTTTAAGCAGGTAATAATACAGAGTAACATTGGGTCATTTGCTATGCTCGTGATTTTAAATTGCGCAGTACTATGCTGATAAACACCAGCGTCAGCTTAACTGGTGCTCACACTGGCCAGAGCCTCACCAAAAATCCAAAAGAGAAATACAGAGACTGAGGATCCGGCGGGTAGTCAGCCAAACAATCCGGCCTGTGTTTAGCCCTCCTAAACAAGCCACTGTACCAGTACTCCCCCTCCAGATCTCCTATTATCACTGTTATTGTTGATGTATATTCTGTGTCATCAGACAGCTGTCGGTCATATCTGCCAATATCACTGACCCGCGCAAGGCCTAACATCCCTTGAGGCAGAGACAGCCCAGGAAAGCTGTGCGTGGCTAGGTGGGGAGAAAGTCACGGGCTTAGAACAGATCAATTAAGTACTGTGCAGACACTTTCCCTATCCAACAAGCAGAAAAGGCACAAGAACAACATAAGCTGCTAATGCCCTGCCTACTCAGACACCGCAACACCCTTTACACCATCCTGCTAGGAGCAACAGCATGTACAGGTTTACAGGCTAAGCCATCAGTCAAAACGTGCGACTGCTAGGCTGCGTATGTAAAATGTAAAACATTTTGTACGGCACCATTTCTGCAGCCACAAAAAAACCCACTCCACAGCCTCAAAGTTACTGGTCTACATGCCACAGCGCTCATGATCGATGATTATGGGGAATTTCAGCCTACATGCAGCCAGATCTACAACAAATATCATACAGAGGAGACATGACATTGAACGAAAAACTAAATGTTATGAGCTCATAAATGATACATTGATACAATATTAAAATTTATCAAACGCTTAGGAGGGTAAGCATGGAAGCACACATACTATTTACTCACATTTGGTAAGCTGACAACTTACCACTCTGGCTTGTTATCCATGGCTAGTTATGAACATATGCCGATTCCTGCCTGAGTACACTATCTTGGTCCTTCCAAACATGTTGTAGCTGTACAATGTTAGTAGGTTCTGCTTGCATGCGCATACTTTGAAATGGAGGCGCCAGCAGCGTGGCTACCAATTCCAACCCAACTTTGTGACCAGCTTCATGGTAGTTAAAGAGGGTTTCAGGAAGAGCATTGTCCCCAACACTTTTATCCATCTATGCTTGATTTTTTAAACTTGCAACAGGATGCATCCGAATTACCAACACGAGTACAAAATTGTTCTAGAGCTTGCTTGATTTAAAAACACATGTCTCAGTGGCCACTCAAGATAGAAAGTCCAATATTCACCTTTTTCAGTGTCCAATAAAGTCAAATGATTTGCAACATGATGTATGGTTATGCCTCTGTCTCTGTATGGCAATGTATGTGCGCTTTGGTCGCCTACTTGCCAGACTCAAGCAAAATTCATGCAAGCTAATACGCACACAAAGCCAAAAGTACACGTGTATTCAGCACGTGGCACCGTAAAAGGAACCAATGATGGGATGCAAATTCAGCACACACACATCGCCACGCATCACGCATGAGTGGGTAGCAATGCAAACCTAAACGAAAATGTTCCTGGGGGAACGAGGTACTGCTCTCGTACGGATGGGCTCCATGAGTCATCCCCTCCCACGCCCATGTGTGCAGCGTCAAGGTGCACATGGGTGTGCCCGCTGGGGTGTAAGTCACAGTCGTGGCTCATCTCCTGGAGGGCCTGAAGGAGCATAGGTGGTGATTTGACACCTTATTTGCAGATCTCACCGCTCATGTGAGAAGATCCAAAACCATGCATGTAAGGAAAAATTCCACTGGTACATCAAATGCTGCAAAACAGCCCTTTTCTTATGCAACCACCCATTTCTACCTCCTAGTCCAAGTCCAACTTACATTAGCAGGCACGCTTGCACTGCTGCACCCACTGACCTGGATTGAGTAGGGGGCGGCACTGATGTGCAGAGCGGCGGAACCACAGGGCAACGGATACACGGCCAAAGCAGGGGTGCGTGCCGTTATCCCTGTGCAGCACAGGAGGATATGCCGTGAATAAGCAGATGGCGCACTTGTCACTGGCATACATCAGCAACAGGCTTCACCTTTTATTTCTGTCCTGTGGTGAGTAATATGCAGATACAGACTAAGGATGCAGATGCAGCAGCAACGATGCTTTGTACCTCACAGCCCTTGTACCACAATCACCTGCACGCTCCGTCGGTGCCTCCTGCCGGTGCTCCCCTTTCCTACCCTCCTCCTCAATCTTCTTCTCCTCCTCTCCACCCTCAATCTCCTTGCCCTCCTC
>Ga0307974_1003152_pt1 | contig 11813 bp, 14 predicted proteins | sample OrgLakmetagen784_FD_201812 | JGI IMG/M metagenome (GOLD analysis project Ga0307974, IMG submission 201812) | Saline water microbial communities from Organic Lake, Antarctica - #784 | ecosystem: Environmental > Aquatic > Non-marine Saline and Alkaline > Saline | place: Antarctica: Organic Lake... | reverse complement strand
AGATTTTGTGGTGAAAAGTGGGGTCCACGCCACGGAGAATCAGACACGGGCCCCGTAAGTTGCTAGGTTCAAGCTCAGGTGCAAATAAAAATTCAGAGCACGGCCGGCCTCTGGGTGCCAATCATAATCCTAGCAAACTTTGGGGCCCATGCTCAATCCACATTTTAAAAACACCTTTTTTTTGGCTCAGTCAGCCCCCTCTGGCAGTTTAGTAGCTAGTTTGTGCACTTGTGCATGGGGACGCCTAAGTTTAGTAGAGGAGTTATGGTGTACTGATTGTAGATTGTGCCCCCGACTCCAAGAAGTATAATATGGAGTGTGACTTTGTTGCTTCGAGAGATGCTTGGCTCCTTGTTCGTAGACGCTAAATAAGAGGTTGATGTTGGTTGTGCGCTTTTTCTAATGTCTGTTGCAGGTTTATGTCTGAGCAAAATTTGAATTCTACAAGATGTATGTCTCTGTCCTTTGGTGGGATCTGTTTGGGATCCAAATGCCTGCCTCTTCCCTCAATGGGCATAACCAACACGCCATCTGGATGGCTTTGATGTCTAGTTGGAAGGTTTTGTTGTGTTGGGAAAATCCAGTCAGGGATATTTCTTTCCATGTCATCGGGAGGTTCAATGTTAAGGTCAGATAACTTTTCACTGTTACAAGCATCCATTGTAACAATTGCTGAGCCCAGCTTGCCTTTACTGATCCCTTCACCACAAAGGCTAACTGCGTGATGGTGTCGGTTTATGTGCATTCTTTTCAGAGTATGGTTGTTGCACCTAAGAAGTACTGTGGAGCACTGTCTGATCCTCCGCACAAAGGGCATGTGGCAGGCCCTGTCATATGGCTAAACCGTTTGGTGTGCTTGTCTGTGTGTATCGTGTCCGTCCTGTACTTAAGGACTTGCTCCTGCTCCGTAAGAGTCACATTTGGCATGGACCAAAATGTGTTACTGAGCAAGGGGCTTTGCATTAGGTTGCTGGTTGCTGTGTGTGAGAGTCGGGCTGTGCTGCACGCTTGGGCGTATCATGCAATTTTTGCCAGAGCTTGTAAAGCAGTGTATCTGTGTTAGCTTCACTAAGGTAATGGTGGGCGTGCATGTGATGTTTTAGTTTGTCTTGCAGGTTAGTCAAAACTTGTAGCTCTTCTGCGTGGGAGCCAACTTTGTTTGGAATGCTTAGCCAGAACAGGCCATAGAAGGGGTCAGTAGCTGGTGGGAGGAAAACTGCAATGTTATTGGTCCCAAACGTTGCAGAACGTCAGAAATTTGATTGACTGCTGCTTTGTGTGCTAGGTGGTCTGCACCCTCATTGCCAATAATACCAGAGTGGGATTTCACTTTGTAGAAAGTGACAGTAGAAGGTGAGGATTGGAATAAGTTTACAATGTCCTTGAGTAGTTCTCTGTGCAAGTGGTGGAGTACAGCCATTGGATTCAATAGCTGTTTTCTATCTGAAAGAGGGATGAGGCACTGTCTGTAGCAATTTCAGTGTGGCCTTTCGTACCGCTACTAGCACAGCTGCAAGTTCAGCTCTATTGATGGTGAGTGTGGGACCGCTGCCTCCAGGATTGATAGTGACGGTATCACTATTACCAGCGTCTGTAGTGGGGGTGAAAATGCCAGCGCCTATAATTTGCTGTTTGCTGATCGCATCTTGCATGGCGCTACCATCAGTGTTTGTGATTAATTTCCAGTTTTGTACTTTGGGAATGTGTGGGCTCTTGTACTGGTTGACGTTTGTGTTATGAGGCATTTGCCACTGGCTGATGTTAACAGCAATGGGAGTATCTGGGTGTAGGAGTTGAAATATCTTTTTCTGCTTTTTCTTGCATTTCACACGACACGAGCATTGCCAATCACGTGGGCAGTATTGTTACAAATCTACATTGCTTCAAGGATTGTCTGCTTCGTGTTGTTGAGCCAAGCTGGGTTGGATTCATTCAGGGCTTGTTTCCCTTAATTGTTCTAGACGACAAGTAGCTGCATCTTATTCTTTTTGTGCTGAGGCTGGGGTGGAGCGTCTAACCAAACTTCTGTAGGGTTTAAGAGCATGCTGGCTGCAGAAAACTTGGCTAGAACGCATGTATGCTCAGGGTAGTCGTTTATTTAAGTCATGTACCCGTTCTTACTCCAACCAAGCCAATCAGGGAGGAGCAGGAATATTGCTGTAGCATCTTGAGTTGAGTTTGTTGATTGAAGTGCATGTCCCACAAGTGAATGCAGGAGATAGTCGCAATAAATCGGGTGGCAAAAGGAGAAGCCTGTGAACTGTGCGTCGAAAGCACTGGTGCTTGCTCCAAGTACTGTCTCTGGTATTTTCGATCCAGTAGGCTTGGTTACTAGGGTCAAAATCTAGGGGGCTAGCGAATTTTTGCCTCGTAATTAGTGCCCATTTTTGGAGGGAGGTCGTAATGTGCCTCAGGGTGCAATACATATTGGAATCTCTTGCCTTCTTACCAATGTTGTTAAGTGAGCTCATTTGAGGTTTATACCTTTGTAGCACTAAGATTGTAGCGCTAAGAAAGAGCCTGCTCGCCCTTTCCTTGTCTAGGCTATTAGAAGAACAATGCAAGAAACATAAGAAGGGAGCAAAGAATAGGGCGTTTATGTGCAGTTGAGAAAGTGCCTTCATCATAAGTAAGATTGAACAAATATGTTAAGCGACTCTCAATTTATCTTGGGAAAGGAGCATTGTTTTTGCACCCAGGTGTCAAGTTTCCAAATTTGTGTTTAGTGGATACAAACAAGTGTATGCACTCAATACGCGATGCGCTTCCAATCAATCAATCGCCCACTTCCCTAACCAAACCCTACCAAGCTTCCTCTAAAGAAGATCACCAAAGAAAGTGCTTACTGATGATGAGTTCTAAGGGCAAGCGGCTTCTTCATTTCTATAAATTATTTGCAGAACACCTGCGTAAACTACGGGTACGTGTTCTGTAATCCATACCAGCAACACACAACTTTATGCAAATTACATTCCAGACAACATGATCGCGATACTGCACGCCCAGCCTCGCTCATCACTCCATGGATCTCTGCCAGATGTGAACAAAACCCTCCGAGTCCCTGTGTAAAAGCAAGGAGGACACGAGGGATGTGAACCAGTGCGCACACACCCACGGGCTGGAGAGGCCGTAAGGATCGCACAGATAACATAATTGCTTCCAGCAGTGTGTATGTAGTCCTGTACACGGCCTGCACGCGGCCTGCACCCAACCTGCACACGGCCTGCACATGGCCTGCACATGGCCTGCACCCAACCTGCACATGGCCTGCACAGTGCCCTGCACCCAACCTGCACCCAACCTGCACATGGCCTGCACCCAACCTGCACATGGCCTGCACCCAACCTGCACACGGCCTGCACATGGCCTGCACATGGCCTGCACATGGCCTGCACATGGCCTGCACACGGCCTGCACATGGCCTGCACACAACCTGCACATGGCCTGCACACAACCTGCACATGGCCTGCACATTATGCAGCCTGTTGCACTGTACAGCAACAGCTACTCCGCCACTGCAGTGCACATTATGCAACCTGGAGGGTCACTCGTGACTACGCCATGTGTTTAAAACAAAGTTAGCAAAGTAATGGGAGCAATGGCCTAGAAGTACACATCAGATCATAGAAAGGGAGCTGCTTCAGGACAAGGCTGGCGTCATAAGCACAAAGCCTAAGCCAGCGGATCCACTGCAGGCTATACCTTCGCTTAAGGCAGGAAGACCGACTTTCAAAATAAGTGGAGATTACCTGTACCCAAAGGAAAAGAAACCACACTTTGGAACCGAGCTAGAACACAACAGTACAGTAACAATAGACGAAACAACGACACAACACAACAGTACACACGACACAGCAGTACACACAACGACACAACGACACAACACAACAGTACACACGACACAACAACACAGCAGTACTGTAACAATAGTCGACTGCAGAAACATTTGGCCAGTGCACTACATCAAGGCAAAATGGGAGGGGGGAAGGGGAGGGCAGGTGCAATGTCAACATTTACCCAATTGACAGTCAGTAAAAAGGTACACTTTCTTGTGCAGCAGTGGCGTTCCTGTTTTCCCCCCTCAACCTGGGTTCTGAGGCAAGCAGGCAGTAAGAGGGCACTGTCATCTCCTAACACTGTCATCTCCTAACACAACTATGCAACAGACACCCAAAGGCTCTGGCCAACGACCTTTATTTCTCTCATCACTATTCTTGCCGATATATTCACGCCCTTGTCACGTCTTAACGTTACAACTACAGCAGCACCCACCCGCTTGCGAGGCGCGACTCGTCAAAGGCCCACGCCACATCACCGACAGGACTCCTATGGCCCTTTAGTGCCTTCATGACCAAGGGGGCAGCAGGAGGTGATGCGCCTGCTGGGGTTTGTGTGTCAGTGTGTGCGCGCGTGTGTGTGCGTGTGTGTACGTGAATGTATAAGTATACTTATGTGTGTATGCGTGTGTGTGCGTGCGTGTGTGCGTGTGCGTGTGTGTGTGTGTGTGTGTCTGTGTGCGTGTCAAATTTAGTGCCGCATGGCAATGAGGTGGCGTGCTTAGTGCTGCTGCAATGTGTGTATTCTTCTGTTTGTTTGTGCGTATGTACATTTCTATGTAAGAGAAGCTGAATGACATAATCATCCCTGCGATCCGTGCCTGCAGCTGCGCCCAAAAGCGAACCTCCTCTGAAGAGTCCCCTACTTTTGCCTCTACTGATGCCGAAACTCGGAGAGCTACCAGCAAGGTTGTAGATGTACACAGACGCATCCTCAGATCCCATGACCTGGGTGTGTGCGTGCATGTGTGTGTGCGTGTGTGCGTGTGTGTACATGTGTGTGTATGTGTGTATGTGAGAGAGAGGGAGTGTGTGTGTGAGTGTGTGTGTGTGTGTGTGTGTGTGTGTGTGTGTGTGTGTGAATGCGACATATAAGGAAGCACATTGATGAGGATAAACCGCAGAACAGAGGAAGCTTTATGCCCAATGCCCATCAACTTCAACACAGGCACGTCCGAAAAGGACACAAACATCAGATAGTGACTTACACATCTCATAGCAGCCCTTTCAACCCTCCAAACATGAGCTGGCAAAGGATCTCCTATCTTCCCCTTGTCCTCGTCTGAAGCCATACAGAAAAAAACAACACAAATGCTTAACTTGTATACACACATCCACCGCTTAGACGGCACCCCCACACAGGGTAGGTCCTTGGTCACACTCACAGGGCAGGACTAGGGCTTTGGGACAATTTAAGCAATTGTGTGCACACACAACCACACAATGTTCACCCTACGTGCACACACAACCACACAATGTTCACCCTACGTGCACACACTACCACACAATGTTCACCCTACGTGCACACGCAACCACACAATGTTCGCCCTATGTGGCAGGCCACTTCAAAAGAACACGTGATGGGCGGGTTAAGCCTTTGGCCTTTGCTTGCTTATTCACTATTCACACATAATGAACAACCATCCTAACTTTGTGTAGCCACACAGACACACATGAACACAAGTATGAACACTCACATGCACCCACACACACATAGCACTCACCACACGTGGTAGGTCCTGGATCACACTCAACGGGCAGACGGAGGCCCTCAAGTTCCGTGCCATAGGGGGCACCACACAGCGGGTGTGCACACTCATGCGGTGGTGCTGCAAAGGAACGTGTGTGTGTGTGTGAGCAAAAGGTGTGTGTCTGTGTGTGTGTGTGTTTGTGTGCCTGAATGTGTTTGCACCATTTTGCACGTGCTCCTACGGCAGACGGTGCACGTGCGCTGCGGCATGATTTCATGCAAGGTGTGAGTGTGTGCAGCTGCAGATTCCAGCATAGTTCTGCTCTCCTAATGGAGGCTGAGGGTGCTTGTATGGTGCCGAGAGCGGTTAACAGTAAGAGAATAGATCCTGCCTTGGTTCTACTTACCTAATGATGAAGGCTTACCTGATAATGAAGGCTTACCTGATGATGAAGGCTTACCTGATGAAGGCTGACAATGGCAATGGTGCTGTCTCTTGCAGTGATGAGCAGCACAGGGGAATCGGTGGCGCCACAAAAGGGCACGTACTGGATGGCGACGATTGGCGTTTGCAGCTTGCCGGCTGAAGCTCGGATCTGCACGTGTAGACGCGTGCAATGTGTGTGTTCACAAGGTTGCATGTGTGCAAGTTATTCATCTGAGGTCCGTTTATTACTGAGATGCTCGAAAACAGCTGCGTGCGATTTTTTTACCCCATTCTCTTTCGCTTGACTCTAATTTCCTCCTGACTTCCTGACCGTCTTTGGCAGCACCAATATCGATACACTCCCCCACAACCTTTTGACGGTGGATGGGAACGCTGGACAAGCACGATTTACGATTAGTGAGTCACGTAAGACAGCGTTTAAGAATGTATGCACCACAATTACACCACTTATTATTATATACCATAAACCATATATCATGCACCACACATATACACCACATAATAGTATACAGCACGAACCCTCACACAACAATAACACAATAACGATACCCATTGATATCAGACCTAAGCATGCCACAATGTAAAGAACAGAAAGCCTCTCATATTAACAACTCCAGCTAGCAGCAAATACACTGCAGCCAGAAAGCAGCAACACACTGCAGCCAGAAAGCAGCAATACACTGCACCATTACGTTATAGCTAGCAAGCAGCAATACACTGTACCATTACATTGTAGCTAGCAAGCAGCAGTACACTGTACCATTACGTTGTAGCTAGCAAGCAGCAGTACACTGCACTAGAACTTAGCATGCACACAAAAGCAAAGAAAGCCTCACTCGTGGCTAGAGTGTGCACAAGTACACAGCACGAGGTGTAGGTACAAGTGCACAGTAGGAGGTGTAAGTACAAGTACATTGTAGTATGTACAAGTATGAGGTATAGGTACAAGCGCACAGTAGAAGGTGTAGGTGCAAGTACAAAGTAGCATGCACAGAGGTGTAGGTACAAGTACATTGTAGCATGCACAGAGGTGTAGGTGCAAATACAAAGTAGCATGCACAGAGGTGTAGGTACAAGTACATTGTAGCATGCACAGAGGTGTAGGTGCAAATACAAAGTAGCATGCACAAGTAGGAGGTGTAGGTACAAGTGCACAGTAGGAGGTGTAGGTGCAAGTACAAAGTAGCATGCATAAGTACACGGTGTAGGTACAAGCGCACAGTAGCATGCACAGAGGTGTCGGTACAAGTGCACAGTAGGAGGTATAGGTACAAGTACACAGTAGGAGGTGTAGGTACAAGTACATTGTAGCATGCACAGAGGTGTAGGTACAAGTGCACAGTACGAGGTGTAGGTGCATATACAAAGTAGCGTGCACAAGTATAAGGTGTAGGTACAAGTGCACAGTAGGAGGTGTAGGTACAAGTACACAGTATGAGGTGTAGGTACAAGTACACTCTTGCTTGCACACAAGTGAGTTTTGCCCCTGACTTGTGGCCTACCTTGCCTTGCTTCACACAAACCCACAGAACCCATAACATCACGGTTAAAAATAACAAATGGTCAACGCACCTTGGCATGCCACACAAGACGGTGCAGCTGCCCTCCTGCTTCCAGTTCGGCATTGTACAGGTGCAGGTAGCCCTCACTGTCGCCCACAAAGACGTCTTGCAGGCTGCACTCCACCGCTGTGTAGCGAACACACACACAGACACACACACACGCCAATCGGAATGTGGTGAGAGGGGTGGTGGTGCAGAACGGTGGTGCAGATACAGTGGTGCAGATACAGTGGTGCAGATACAGTGGTGCAGATACGGTGGTGCAGATACAGTGGTGCAGATACAGTGGTGCAAAGCGGTGGTGCAGATACAGTGGTGCAGATACAGTGGTGCAGATACGGTGGTGCAAAGCGGTGGTGCAGATACAGTGGTGCAGAGGTGCAAGCAGCCGTCCCTGTTTCACTGCAAACACAAACCTGGAGGCGCTGCGCTTCATTGAAGCCTGGAACAAAGGAAACATTTAACGATCAAAAGTGCGCGATTATGAATGATTTGAAGTGCGCAACTGTATATATATATATATAGAGAGAGAGAGAGAGAGAGAGAGAGAGTCAGTTGTTAATTAGGGATGTGAAGGTCACAGGGCCTGGATTGCGACCTTCCCTTTGCTTTACTACTTATTAAAATTTTGTGTGCGAATTGGCTCCACTGCCTGCGTGCCTCACTATGTCCTTTCTTTATTCAGCATACATCTCGCCAAACATATGAAGAACAGAAATGAGAACACTACTGACCCCTGGCTCCTCCTACCTTTTTAGAACTCCTACATAGAACTCCTCCTACTCCTACTCCTACTCCTTGACCTCCTACATAGAACTCCTCCTACTCCTACTCCTACTCCTACTCCTTGGACTCCTACATAGAACTCCTCCTACATAGAACAGAATACAACTAACCCCTGGCTCCTCCTACCTGTGACTTGTATGGAATGTCTGAATGGAGCTGGGACATTGTATGACTGGTCCAAGGTACCTGCAGATTGGGTAAGATCACATAATGTGACTCACATTGCATCGGATACGAGTAGGGTAGATTACACATATACGCAATATTTATAATTTATAAGTATGGGTGTACGGTATACGGTCAATATGGTGTAAAGGTTTAAACATTTGTACAGTCTTAGCCATTCCTACATGCAAGTGTAGCTACCTAGAGCTGAAAAGAACATTGCCATAGCAATTTGTGTGCGTGTAACAAGGACCAAATACACAGCTCTGAGCATGCAATTTCATCATACGTCGAAGGTGGAAGGGGAGCAGGATCACAACAACAAGTCCTTTGCCAAAAGGAGGAGCAAGGAACGCAGAGCATTTTTGCTACAGCAGTTGTGAACAGAAGAAGCTGTGCCTACTTCCGTGGCTTTTCATCATGCACGTACTTACGTTCTGAATCGCTACGACCACGCGCATCTCAACTGCAATCCATGACCCCCCAAGACACCTCGAGTGGTGCTTCATGCATGAGCATGATGCTATAAAATTGTTAAATTAACACCTGAGCTGCAAGTGTGATCTCCCAAGACACCTCTAGTGTTCTTCATGCATGAGTATTACGTTCTAGAGATTTAGCAGTCACACCTGAGCTGCAATTAATGACTTCCAAGGCGCCTCTGGTGGTGCCCACCAATGCAAGCGTAGAATTCACAGCATAGAAACGGCTGCAGCAGATATGGGAGGGGTACGCATGGTTGATGGTTCGCATGGCTGTGGCACTGGCAGCATCCCAGATCACCAAGCCGTCTTCGCCGCTTGTCAAAATCTGCAACAAAAATTGTAATCAAAACACAAGAATGAGATGCACATGGCTTTTCACTGCCTGCCTACTTTTTTCTGTTTCTTTTCATCTTATGCTGTGGCGCTGGCAGCATTCTAGACTACTAAACTGTCTTCATTGCGTGTCAGGATGTACGACGATAGGATTTGTGTTGAACACAAGATTGAGGTGCACGTGGCTGTGGCGCTGGCAGCATTCTAGACTACAAAACCTCCACTACTTGTCAGAAATTATAATGACAGGGGTGGTAGTTTAAGCACAAGTTGTCAGGATGTACGACGATAGGATTTGTATTGAACACAAGATTGAGGTGCACAACAAGCTGTGGCGCTGACATCATTCTAGACCACCAAACTGTTTTCACTGCGTGTCAGGATCGGCAATGATATGAGTGGATATCAAACTGCCTCCCTGATTGCCAGGCTTTGCTTGTCAATGTCAATGATGTGGGCCAAAACACGGCTGTGCAAGCTCGCAAGGACAACTGTAGCGGTGTGCAGAGGCAACCATAGAGCAACGTGCGGGGACAGCAAGGACAAGTACAGAGCATTGTGCAGAGACAGCGAGGACAGTTCAGCAGTCTAAATTTGGAAGTCTGGCAGGACTAAGTAAGGAGTGCCCATTCCCGGTCACACATCAGAAACATGCGTCCACCGCAAACCATCACTGTTGCTTCTACAGTTTCTATTACACATGCACACCACATGTATGAATGCGAGTCCACCGCAGACCTTTACTTTTGATTTTGATTTTACAACAAACTTTATGGTACACACATAACTTGACAGGTATCCAGAACTCACTTGAGTATTGTCTAAGCTCCAGTCCAGGGATGTGATTGGCTTGCAGTGCATTCGCTCAGCCTGCATAGTGACACGCGTGTAAACACACACACACACATTTGCAACCACGACTTTTGATTTTGAAACACGCACACATGCAAACACACACACACAAAAATCCATATACTAAAAAACATGCGTATGTGCCCCCCCCCCCTACACACACACACACACACACACACACACACACACACACATGCACACACACACGCAACACACAAGCACACACACAGACACACAAACACACATGCACACACACGAAGTGCACATGTGACATTATATTCCAGGCACACTCGTCACGGTCGGATATGACACAAGCACGGTCATGAATCTGTTAGAACGCTCTGACTAAAAGTACACTGCCATTTTGCAAACAAAGCGGAGAAAGCATGCTGAATGATTTATATATAGTTCTTTGAAGCATGCAACTGTCCTCAAAAAGGCTCAACACAGTGCAGTCAAACCGTGCAAGACCCTTATCAGACACAGTTGCACAGTTGTTCACGTTGTGTGGGTGCCAGATTCACGTGGGCTAGGCAGAGGAGGCTTGCACTTGCAATTGTGTGTGTGTGTGCACGTGTTTGATAGTGTGTGCATATGTGTGTGCATGTGTGTATATGTGTGTGTGTGTGCATGTGTGAGTGCAAGGCATTGAGCACAGGACGTGGTGCGAACGCTGTCATTGACATTCCAGTTTTCACCTATTTGTGTGAACCAGTCTACCTGTCTAGTTTTGTGGAACTTATTGTGAAGAGCAAACATGGGCCTCTCACCTTGACAACGTTCGTCGTTGAATCAGGCAGCAGGTACGCGATGCACATTTCCCCCGACATGTCAGCATACGCTAGCAGGTCGTTGCGCACGTTGGCAAAGGCCAGCACACTGATAGCACCGCCACTGGCATGGAGCACGCATTGGGTCCCTGTGTGGGTATATGTGTGTTTGTGCGTGCGTGTGAGTATGTGCGCGTGTGTGTCTCCCTTAATATGATCTCAAAGAAAATGAGCCTGTCTGCACAAAACTCGGCATTATCCTCTTACCTGAGAATTCAAAGTTGTTGCTCGCAAAAATTGGAGCATGAAGGGTGAGGGCGGTGTTAGCGAGCCTATGGGAAGCTGCCTCTTGGAGCGTCAAGCCTTGGCTTTTCAAGCTCAGTAAATAGCTTTGCAAGCCCAGGTACGTGCCGCATTGATTGGACCAGAGCTGAGAAATGTTGCGAAGGATTTAGAACGGATCAATGGTTGAGGGTCGAAGACATCGAAGACAGGAAGGTTATCAGCAAGTGCCCGCGTGTGCAAGGTGAGTAAGCATGTGTGTGCTTGTGCGTGCACATGTGTGTATGTGTGCTATGCGTGTACGTGAGTATATGTACGTGTGTGTACGTGAGTGTGTGTACGCGTGTGTGTGTGTGTGTGTGTGTGTGTGTGTGCGCGTGCACGTGTGTTTGTGCTGTGTGTGTACGTGAGTATGTGTACGAGTGTGTACGAGAGTGTGTGCAATTGTGTGTATGTTTGTGTCTGTGTGTGTGCCTGTGCACGTGCGCACGTGTGTGTGTATGTGTGTGTGTGTGCGTGTGTGTGCGTGTGTGTGTGTGTGTGTGTGTGTGTGTGTGTGTGTGTGTGTGTGTGTGTGTGTGTGTGTGTGTGAGTGTGAGCCATG
>Ga0307974_1003151_pt1 | contig 11815 bp, 11 predicted proteins | sample OrgLakmetagen784_FD_201812 | JGI IMG/M metagenome (GOLD analysis project Ga0307974, IMG submission 201812) | Saline water microbial communities from Organic Lake, Antarctica - #784 | ecosystem: Environmental > Aquatic > Non-marine Saline and Alkaline > Saline | place: Antarctica: Organic Lake... | reverse complement strand
TGTTGTGGATGTAGCTTCGAGTTATCGCGCCCATATCCGTGTCCAGCAGATCGGGGAAGTACAATCTGATCCGCTGATCGTTAGCTTTGGCGTTCTTGGGCTTCCAGGAGTCCATGACACGGCGATAACCGTTTTCAAGGTAGTGGCGTAAGGTACGCAATTCGGCTTGCTCTGCGACACTGAGAGCCTGCTCACGCTTAACAGCTTTGTCTGCCAGCGGGTCGGCCTCACTATCTAGCCAGTCGATGACTTTGTGGGCTGCCTGCTCCGGTTTTATCTGCGACAACTTGCCAATGGTGACGGTTCGGCGCTTGCCGGTCGCATCTTCATAACGATAACGCCAGGAACTACCGCGCTTGAGTTTTATCAGATACAGCCCCGGCTGCATCGTGCAAAACGTGGTGTCTCGCTCGCTGGCGACGCTGTCGAACGCAGCAGCAGCGGCTTCGGTGATAGATGACAACTTAGACTTGGCCATGATGACGCTCCGGTAACAGATCAAAACGTGTGACCAATATGTTACCAGAACGTGCGATTCTTAACGAACAATAAAAAACAAAGAAAAACACTAATTCAATATTATCAGTTACTTAACGTCGTAAGGTATTGATGCTAAAGGGCTAAAATCCCCCTCCTAAGGGGAAGGTAGCAGGTTCGAGTCCTGCCGAGGGCACCAGAAATTGCATAAAAATCATAAAGTTACACGGTAAAATTTTCAGACTCTCTACTTTTTTCGCGTGAATAATTTTTCGTGTGACCAATATGTTACCGGAATGGCAATCCGCCAGCAGTAACGTTGAAGATGCCTAAAAGTTATTGCAGCCCGCTGCCAGGGAGAGACCAGCACTAGCCATCAAGTTACTCACTCCTGTTTGACTCCTTACACAGCTACCCGCCATGCTAATTACCAGAAATTAACCTACCGGAGTATTTGGAATGGCATTGCGTAATTGCCGCGAATGCGGAAAACAGGTCTCAATGACCGCACCAACCTGTCCTCACTGCGGTGTCAAAAAACCCTACGTAAAGACTTTGGAAGATGCCCCTGAATGGCAGAGGGTTTTTTTGAAGTTTGTTGGCATGCCGATATTCTTGTTCATAGGCTTAATGGTCTTTGTCGCGATTATGAACCGTGAAGAGTCTATATTAAGGAATATCCAAGAGTTAGGCCCTGACCAGCTCGGAGAAAAATACAGACTCTATTCCAAGCTATATGAGATTGAAGGCTCTAAAAACTATCAGGATAAAGTAGTTGAGTTTGGCAAAAAGTATCTTCAAACGATTCCGGTAATTGAAGCATCAAAAAACCTTCAGATATATAGAGATTTAGCAGACTTTGATCCAACGTCGGACTATGAAGGCAAGATAGCCTTGTATTCATTCATGGTTGATGTCAGCACAAGTTGCGCCATATCAGCTCAAGAAATGAGCAAGGATGCCTTAACTAACCCATCTACGTACGATAGCCATGCACTCGGATCTGGAGGCAAATGGCTTTCACAAAATCGGTATGGTTATGTGCATTCGTTTGAAGGAGCAAACGCTTTTGGTGTGGCTACGAATTTTCAGGCCGAATATGTCTGCAACACAAACGCAAACACCAAAAAGTACGGCGTTCAACGTGTATCCTTGACGAGAAACTAAAGGCTTTATACCCACTATCCGGACGTGTCAATGCGTAAACTTCTACTAACTGCTGCACTCTTGTTGCCACTAACCGGCAATGCTGAAGTTAAAGACCAATACAATATTGATAAATTTACCAAAATTAAGGCTGAAAATGTCTGCACGACACTGGCAAGCGTAACACTTCATCCAAGCGCCTATCATGCGCTAGTGCTTCACATTGAGCCGGAAACGGCGGGGTTACTTTTGCCTGAAAGAGAAGGTTATTTTGTCGCTACAGTCTATAAATATCGAAATGATGGGGGCACATTTGGGTGCGTTTTTCGAGACTTTCGAACAAATAGCCTGATACAGCTTGTTAGTTTTGGGCATATTGGTGGCAATGAAGGAGACCTTGGCAATGATATAAAGCCCCTATACTGAGTGGTTCTTTTCGCACCACTTTATAAAGCCTTCGCATACGCGACTACGAAACTTTCGCGTTGACGGAACCGGCCCTTTTATAGTCGGGAAATATTATCAGACACAAAAACCGGCAGCGCGGGTCTGGCCGTGTAGGCTCTGGCTTACAAGGTCGTCAGCGATAACGTACAGGCTTTGTAAGCTGTGGCTTACAGGTTGTGTAAGTTTCGGCTTACAGGCTTGTCAGCAATCACTTACAGGTGATGTAGGCGCTGGCTTACGCGGTCGCACACATTCAAAGCTCTACGGCCCCCACGGCCTTTGTCAGCGCCCTTGGCTGCATTGCCTGTTAAAACGTACAGGGTTCTGGCTGCGGCTTACTAGCGAGCTCTCTGGGGCGCCCTGCCTGTATGCAGGTATAGCAAGACTCCCGAACTTTCGGGAACGCTCGCGGGCGCGTACTGCGCAGAAAAACCTCACGGGCGTATCAGCGCCAACAATTAGGCGATCCTGAATGGCTTCCTGAACCTTGACATTTACCAGCATGAAAGCGGCTTGAACCTTATCATTACTTAGCATTCGGCGTTCGTACCAACAGCTCGTACCAGCCTGAAACCTTGCCGCCATTTGCCATATTTCAGCAGCCCTTTTTCTATACGGGAAACTTTTACAGCCAATTAACGGCCTCGCGCGCGTAGCGGTTGCTGAAAATCATCAAAGTCTCGCGCGTGATGACCAGAATAAAACCATCAAAGCCCTCGCGTAAAGATACGCAAAAATCATCAATGGCTGGCGGTCTAGCTAACGTGTGCGTAAATCATCAGATCCGGGTGCGGGTTCTGGTCTTCACGTGCGCGCGATACTTGTTCCGAAATTCTAATCAGCCTCGCGCGCGATACCTGTTAAGAAATTCTGCTAAGTGGACATTTTGTCCATTTACCTCTGCGTGCTGTTTAGCCTTTTTTACGAGTCAGAAAATTCTTAGTCAGCCTCGCGTGCGTCACTGCTCCGAAAACCATCAGACTGGCATCGTTTCAGCTCGCGTTCTATGGCAAGGCGGACGAACTCGGACCGGTTCCGGTGGCCTTGATTGCCGCCTGCCTTCATCAATGCATCAATGGCGTTCACGGTTTTGGCTTCCACTGAAACGATAAGGCGGACGGGCTGGCGGAACTTGCGGGGATTTTTGCTCATAAGTGCGGCTCTTTGGTTGATGGTTGCGTCTTATCCAATTATTGAGCAAAAAGGGGGATGGGGGGTTTAGGGGGTATGTTTCGCCCCATATATGTTTAGTGGGATATTCCATTACAACTTCCCAGTACGGAAATACCCCCCTATACCCCCTAAACCCCCGTTTTTTGATCTTCGGAATAAAAACCCCGCATTTAACGGGGCTGTGATGAATGGGTTGGCTTAGCTTATTTGTTCAACTCGCCATTGATTGGCGTGATTCCCGCCGCCATTGATTTTTCGCATACGTTTACCGTTCACCAGTCGGTCAGCACGGTATTGAAATATCTTCCCCAGCGTGCGACTGGTGATGGGTCGATTGCCTTTGTACTCGTCGAGAGCGTCTGACAGATCCCCCGCCGCGCCCGCACCAAAAGCTGCGTTGTACTCTACGAGTACCTCCCGAGTGGTCTTTAAAGTGTTGCCGAATACAGCAAACCAGGCGTCGAGCAATTCGCCCCACATTTCTTGTTCAGGGTCTTGCGCTTGGGCATCGTCGACGGCCTGCATAACGTCGTCATACTCGCCGAAATCCGCAACGTGGCTTGCGATCCACGCTACGGGTTGACGTACAAGCGTGTCCCATTCCTCAAACGAGGCCATTTGGCCCGGCGCTTGTGGGCTGCCGGCAGCAAACCAGCCGCGAATAATGGTCAGGGCGTCCGCAACCATACGTTGCCGATTTTTTAGACAATAGCTTTCTGGCTCAAGATCAAAGCGACGAGCAAAGGGTCGTTCCGTTTGTGGGTCAATCCGGCACTTTAAAACGCGGCGCGGCATATCGCCGGCCAGCGTCAAATTGTTACCGGTCAGCAGCCAGACAGCGCGGTTTGGAACGTCTGCGCTTTTACTGACACCCAGTATGCGATCCGTATAGGTTGCCGACGTCAGCAATCCGGCCAGCGAGGCACTATCAAACGTGCCAATGATGTTATCCCAGACCACGGCGCGGGGTGATTCGAGCAATATCGTCATCAGCCGTTTTCTAATCTCCTCCTCCTCTTTGCAGTGGGGCTGAATCTTCGCCCGCTGCCCGTTGGCCATTACCGCAATGCATTTTGCCAGCAGTGTCTTCCCCGAGCCTTGTACGGGCGCATCAAAGCCAAAGGCCGGCGCTGTTTTCAGTACCGGACGCACTGCCGCAGTTAGCAGCGCCGCCAGCAATACCGATTTGTCGAGCATACCCACCAGCGGGAAATCCACAAACGGCCTCATCAGTCGTTCGAGTGCTGCCTTGACGTCGCTTTGCGTAGGGCTTAATGGAACGGGAAATAGATCATCTTCGTTGGCGTCGAGTAGCAAGCCGGTCAACTCATCAAACCCTAGCCGACTCAATAAAGAACCATCAGGACGGATAACAGGCGCGGTTATTACGGCCTCAAGTCTTTTCAGTTGACGGCGCTTGCCAATTGCCAGCAATTGATCCGCAACTTTTGAGGGCGGGTCTTCCAGTACTTCCACCTGGTTGCCGTTTGGCAATTTGTGCCACCTCCAGAACTGGGTAGTACTTCCAAGCCAGTGCATCAGGCTATGTTTATCAAGTGGATGAACCTCGCCTTGGCCGACGACCACCAGCGGCCCACCAAAATCATACGCCTCTGGTGATTGACGCATCAGCCTAAGTACCTGCTCCATAACTTCCACGGTCTTGCCGCGTACAAGCTCAACCATTGCAGGCGGGCGCGTCAGTTTGAAGAACCTGCCACCGTGTGCAAACGAATTAATGCCCGGCGTTGCGCTCATCAAGTACAGCTTCCCAACGGGTCGGCCACCGCTGTATTCCGGTTCGATAGGGTCGAGCGTCATCAGGCCGTGATACGTTTCACGATTGTCGAGCAAGTCACCCACGGTCACATCCATTTTGGTGCCATCCGGTGCGATGACAACCAGCGGGAAATCGCCGGCCAGCGTGTGATTGTTCAGCGCCCGCTCGACTAACTTTTTAGCTCGCGCCAATACCCCTTCATCGTCCGCATTCTTGCCGGCGATGGTGTAGGCCACTGATTCAATATAGCCATGCCGTACAATCTGGGCATCTTCGTCGGCTTCGCCCATGGCCGCCTGAATGGCCATTTGGCTGCGGGTGCGGATAGACTCGTTGGGCGGCGGTATTACTCCCTGAGTGTCCAGAACGTCAATGCGCCCTTTGATCTGTTGCGGCTCGCCTCGTCGTTGTTCGAGCGGGGCAATACAAGCGGCTCCTGCGGCAAAGTCTAGGCGGTTGGTCTGCCAAACGCTTGCATCAAATGCCGTCCGTTTTAGCTTGGTGCCTGCGGTACTGACCATGATGTAACCGTGGCCTACAGCCCATAAGTACGTTTGCAGATCCTTCCCGGCGCGTTCAATATCGCCGCCATCCTTAACAATGAAGTAGAGCCGCTGTCCTTTGAGGCCAGTCAGATCTTCGCCTGTTTCGGTGTTGGTGATGTGACTCGACGACGACGGGAACCAAAGGCAAGACACCTCACGCAATGCGGGTACAGCCATGTGCAATGCCTCAATCAGACCGCTCCTATCGAGCGGCTGTTGATTAGGCGCGGGGTCATAATCAAACATCATTACGGCATAACCTGCCGGCCAAAAAAACGCATCTTTAATACGTGGTATCGGGCTTTCAGGTTTGCCCATTCGCTGCCAGGCGTCGCGCGTAACGACGTCAACAGCATTGGCCTCGGGTACGCCATAGCAAAGCGCCTGATCTACTGAGAGACTTTTCAACAGCGCCGCCAGTTCGTCCAGAGAGACAACGTCAACCACGCGGGCATTGCCGGCAACCATAACGCCGCCGCCGACTTGAGTTAGCTCTCCTGCGGTCAGGTGGTATTGCTTTGTAATCCGTTTGGGTTTGGTTGCCGTGATGACAGTTAAGCGGGCAAGTTTGGTTGTTTTTTCATCAATAATGCTATAATAAAGGGGTGCTGTATCGAATGCCTCCCCCTTATGCTGCCCGGCTGCGGGGGTAGTTTGTTTCAGATTGTCCATTATCTGCCCCCTCCAAAGTGAATCACCGAAATTCGGTTTTGCTCCATCAGTTCGGCAACGTGTTTTGCTGCGTTGAAGGTTGGAAGCCATCGCCGGTTAAATTCCGTTACCGTCGCTGGCGATCCTGCCAAGTGTTCAAACAATGCCGTAAAATGCGTCATCGCCTGAATGTCTGAGGTTTCGTCAGCAAAAACCATACTGCCGTCTGTTAACAGGTTGTAGAGGTCGATTACCGCATCTTGCTGTTGGCTTGCTACGCTGCTCATTTCACACCCTCCACTTCCAGCAGGGCGGGGTCTGTACCGGCATTGCTTGCAGTGTTACTGTTAACGCTGTGATGGCTTTGGATTGTCGTCATTGATTGAGATGTACCCGTCAGCTTGGCTGTAACCGTGCTGGCGGGTTTTTTATGTCTATTCATGCCATAGCCTCCTGCTTTACTTCCCATGCCTCAATGTCTGCCAGCTTCCAACGGGTAGCGCCGTTGATCTTTACCGGAGTAGGCAGGTTTCCCGCTTGCGCCCATCTCCAGATGGTTGCGCGATGTACTTCATAGCGATTGGCTAGAAACTTGTCAGATAGGAACAGCGTTTGCAGGTCTTTACTTGGGTGTGTCATGTGTCGTTGCCTCGTGTGGTTGATTGCTTACAAAAGCCACAATATCGGGGATGTAATAGGCGAACAAACGTACCAACCTGCACCCGTTGCAATGTTGAGTTAATGTAAATACAACAATGGTTTAACAATAATACAGCGGCGTTTTTCGGTAGGTGTCGAAAGCTAGGCGGGGCGGGGACTTGCGCCCCTATTGCGGTATGTTACAAAACGTTAATAAAAAAGGCGGGAAATTATCGCCCGCCACCTCCAATTGAAACGACTTTGCCAGACTGCCAAGGCTTAATCAGCGATGACGGGGCAATGCCGGACAACCTTTCAAGCTCTTTACCCAGCAGCGCCCACGCCTCGGCCATCTGCTCACGCGGCGAATGCCGGTTATAGATGCGTTTAACCTTGTTCGCTTCCACGTGGTTTAGACAGCGTTCGATAATAGCGCCCATTACACCCAGTTCAGCCATAAGCGTAGCGCCTGAGCGCCGCAGGTCGTGGGGTGTCCACTTGCCGCCGGGCAGTATTAGCGAGTCAGTCTTTTTTGATCGTCCGGCAAGGCGTTCCCCGTCTGCCCTCTGGCGGTCTGTGGTCTGTTTTGTGACGGTTTTGGGGTCAATGTGACCTACTCCATTGCGCGCAGGGTATAGCCACTCATGGCCCCCTGAGAACTCATGTAAGCGGGCGAAATGATAGAGCGCAAAATCAGAAAGGTTTATCAGGTGGGGCTTGCCGTTTTTGGAGTTTTCTTCGGGGATTCGCCACTGAGCCGCTGCCATATCAACATCAGACCATCGGGCCTTGAGCAATTCACCGATACGGCAACAGGTCGCCAAACATAAAAAGATAGCGGTCTGACTCATTTCAGCCAAGCCAGAATCAGGCAGCTTGTTGAATAGTTGCGCCAACTCATCCGGCACGACTTCGTGCGTATCTGGATCTTCGTATTCACACAGAACGCGGTCACGCTCCACATCGTCCCCGCCAACTTGCTTTTTCGTCACCCTCTCCAGTGGATTACGTTCGACCATATCCCGCACCACAGCATAGTTCATCATCTGTTTTGTGAGACTCAACAGCACATTGGCGCTGCGGTTGTGGCCTTTGCGCTTCATGGGATCAACAACTTTGAAGAACTCCGAACGTCCCCAGTCTTTAACCTCAAGGTTGCCGTGCTTTTTCAATATCTCTGCTTCGATCCAACGTGACGCGCCCGCGCCGCCGTCCTTATGCCCACCCTGCCCTTTGTCGTTTGGCATTAGCTCGGCGGCCTGCCATTGCTCAAACAGATCACGCATTGTGACACGCTTCATGGCGTCCACTTTTTCCCGCCGTACTGTTTCGGCTTTGTCTTTCGCTTCCTGTTCTTTTTTTCCGACTGGATCGACACCTGAGCGCGCGGCAACTTTGATTTCTTCGGCTTTGCGCTCGGCTTGCTTAACTGTAAGGCCCGCGCCACCACCAGCAGCTTTGAATTGGCCTATGCTCGTTTTTCTCTGTTTCCAGTCGTCACCAGTTTTGACGAAGTAACGTACCTGCCAGTGCTTAGCCCCGGCTTTTGTGACGCGCAGGAACAGCCCCGCCACGTTGCCGCTTTTAAAATAGATGTCTTTGTCTGGTTCAGCTTTTAACGAATCAATGTATTTTTTCGCTTCGCTGTGATCTTCCGGCAAAATCGCCATTGTGATGCCTCTGGTATCTGGGGACAGGTTGGGGACAGGTAAGACTATCTCCTACAACATGCGACAGATTGCAACACAGAAAGGGACTCAAGGCCAGTGTTTTCGGGGTCTGTGGCCTTGTTCGGCCATACTGATAACGATGGGTTACTATTGCAAACTACACTCAAAAACTTGCATGGGGTGCAAGGGGTCGTAGGTTCAAATCCTACCGTCCCGACCATATAAAACAACGACTTAGGCTAACTCTGCGGGGTTGGCCTTTTTCGTTTTTGGCGTGGGGACAGGTTGGGGACAGGTAAGCGAAAGTCTGGGGACAGGTAATTAGCAGTTCTGTTTACAACCTCATTATTTAACAGCTAGCATAGATTTCCTACCGGTCGCCGAGAAACACAGCACAAAGGAGCGTTTATGCAATTAGCGATTTTATTAGTATTGATTCTAATCGCGGTGCTGATCGCGCCTTGGTTAATCGGTGTTGCAGTTGCCGTTGTTGTCGCCCTGGCTGCGGCCTACGGCGTCTATGTTTTCGTTGTTGCGGCGCTGGCAATCTCTGTTTTAGCCTTAATTGGTATATGGTATCTATTTAAGTGGTTGACCCATCGAAACACGCCGCTGGTCGAGCGGGGGCGGCAATATTCAACGCCAGAATACCGAATGGAGCAAAGCCGCAGCATAGACGCCTCGCTCCGCCGACAGGATCAACTCCGCAGCAAAGAAGACTCGTTGCGCCGACAGGATTTGGCAAAAACGGCTCATGTTGAAATTCATGGCGAAAGGAGTGTCTGCAAGTCTTGCCAGGTCGAGATTGCTGCAACTGAAAGTTATTGCAATGCTTGTGACAAGTCCAGCACATAACCAAGCCATCACTTCATGCAGTCGGCACATTCCAGCCTAGCCGTTCTATTCAGGCCATCTGGTGAAGCCCTCACTGATCCACGCCGGGTCAACCTCTAGGTGATTGCAGCAGCAGCGACGTTGTGGGTGTGCAAAGTTATTGCAGCCCCTACCCAGAACGAACGCCAGACCGCCAGCGTCACCCTGTAGACTCACATCATCTAACGAACTGCTCTGAGATCCAATCCGCGTCTAGGTTCAGATAGTCGCAACAATGCCTTATCTTGGCAGTACTCGGCAGGGTTGGTGTTGATGGGGGAAAAAGCTAAGTTCCCCATGCACCGAAGTGTAGGGAACTTGTATTAAATACCTACAATTTTAAATACAACCCAATTGGTTTATCGCAGCGGACGACCCAGCTAAGGGGAATTTTGAGAAAGGTTTTGATCCTTGGTAATCAGTTACTTGGAACGTAATAGTGCTGCGGATTTTTATCGACTCTAAGAGTGATGTCTCAAGGCTTTCAGGGGCATATACGCTCGTCCCGGTTGTTGCAAGTCCCCAACGCCCTCCATCAATAGGCTCATCTTTATCCAAGCGATATGTGACCCTATACCGACCGTCACCGCCAATAAATTCGCCAACTCCCACATAAATGTCGAAATCTGAGCTTCCATCACACTTGATCAACAGAAATTCGTTCCTCTCCTTGTGTATTACTACGAGACTTTTATTTTCATCCGTCATTGGGTCAATATTTTCGACATAGTTCCATGCGGCGAACGCTGGCGATGACAAAAAGACGCTCGCACAGACCAGAATTCCAGCACTAAAAACCTTCGTCGTTTTATTTTCGACAACCATCATTGTGAAACTCCGTGGGAATTTTTATTACCATCACAGAAATACAAACCAAAATCTAGCGCTCGCCAAAATCTTCGCCATATTGCGATTGACAATGTCTTACTTATTTTTTCTCGCACCAACTGACAAAACCGGCGCTAATCCATTCGGCATCGAGATCCAGAAACGCACAGCAATGCCGGAGCATTGACCCACACCTCTCTACATCGTCGAACGCCTGTTCAAGATCCAACGTGACGTAGTTTTTCCCGCGCCGATGGGCTTAGGTTATCTTTCAGCAGCAACACCAACACAGCCGCTCATGGTTTCCGCTCTGGCTTTTAGAATGGCCCGGCCCCGCTAGTGGTGTGCGAAAGTTTCGCAGTCCCTACCCAATCGCCAGCAGCAGCCCTTTTTATAGTCGGTAAATATCATCAGACACAAAAGACCGGCAGCGCGGGTCTGGCCGTGTAGGCTCTGGCTTACAGGCAGCGTAGGCAATCGCTTACAGGCTGTAGGCTTTGGCTTACAAGGTCGTCAGCGATAACGTACAGGCTTTGTAGGCTGTGGCTTACAGGCTTGTCAGCAATCACTTACAGGTGGTGTAGGCGCTGGCTTACGCGGTCGCACACATTCAAAGCTCTACGGCCCCCACGGCCTTTGTCAGCGCCCTTGGCTGCATTGCCTGTTAAACGTACAGGGTTTTGATTGCGGCTTGCTGGCGGGCTCTCTGGGACGTCCTGCCTGTATGCAGGTATAGCAAGACTCCCGAACTTTCGGGAACGCTCGCGGGCGCGTACTGCGCGGAAAACCTCACGGGCGTATCAGCGCCAACAATTAGACGATCCTGAATGGCTTCCTGAACCTTGACATTTACCAGCATGAAAGCGGCTTGAACCTTATCATTACTTAGCATTCGGCGCTTGTACAAACAGCTCGTACCAGCCCTGAACCTTGCCGCCATTTGCCATATTTCAGCAGCCCTTTTCTATACGGGAAACTTTTACAGCCAATTAACGGCCTCGCGCGCGTAGCGGTTACTGAAAATCATCAAAGTCCCTCGCGTAATGACTACAATAAAACCATCAAGCCCTCACGTAATGACCCCAATAAAACCATCAAAGTCCCCGCGTAAAGATACGCAAAAATCATCATTGGCTGGCGGTTTAGCTAACGTGTGCAAAAATCATCAGCCCCGGCTGCGGGTTCTGGTCTTCACGTGCGCGCGATACTTGTTAAGAAACTCTAGTCAGCCTCGCGCGCGTTACTGGTCCGAAAACCATCAGACTGGCATCGTCTAAGCTCGCGCTCAACAGCAATTCTGAGGAACTCGGAGCGGTTGTGGTGACCTTGATTGCCGCCTGCCTTCATTGCGGCATCAATGGCGGCCACTGTATCGGCTTCCACTGAAACGATGAGGCGGACGGGCTGGCGGAACTTTCGAGGGTTTCGGCTCATAAGTGCGGCTCTTTGGTTGGTGGTTGTGTCTTATCCAATTATTGAGCAAAAAGGGGGATGGGGGGTTTAGGGGGTATGTTTCGCCCCATATATGTTTAGTGGGATATTCCATTACAACTTCCCAGTACGGAAATACCCCCCTATACCCCCTA
>Ga0307974_1003150_pt1 | contig 11820 bp, 13 predicted proteins | sample OrgLakmetagen784_FD_201812 | JGI IMG/M metagenome (GOLD analysis project Ga0307974, IMG submission 201812) | Saline water microbial communities from Organic Lake, Antarctica - #784 | ecosystem: Environmental > Aquatic > Non-marine Saline and Alkaline > Saline | place: Antarctica: Organic Lake... | reverse complement strand
CAATTCAAAAATTCTCACATAAGCATTGTCCACCACTTGAATTCCTTTTGGAAGATCTTCTTTCTTCACTCCTAGCTTATCCATTGCTACTGAACAAACAGAAACCGTAATTCCATCATCCATGCGTTTTGAGATAAATTCAAATAAATCTTTATCTTCCGTGATGTTCTTCACAACCATGCTCCAAACGACGATCTCGTAATTATCGAATTTTACACCACTTTGCTTCATTTGTTCATACATCATGAACGCTGAACGTAAAGGGCGCTCAGCAGAAACACCAAACCCAAGATTAGGCGTTTTATTTAGGGTTTTTACAACTGCTTTATCGATCATTTTTGGCGCGTCTTGACTCATCACTGCTGTTGAAAAAAGCATCACTACCACTAGACTAAAAAATTGAAAAGTTCTTTTCATCATCATTTATTTATCTTTTGATTAAAAGTTAAAGGTAGGCTTTAATAAAAAGCTGAGCCGTGTCAATTGTTACACACTTCCTGATTTTAATTACAACATTGATGATTTTAATTAACTGCCGCGTCTACTTCAAAGCAAAATGTTTCTCCGCTTTCTCCGCAATCTGACCTCCAATTGCCAAAGATGCCGTCGCCGCAGGCGAAGGCGCATTCAACACATGAATAGAATGTCCATGAAACTCAATTCTAAAATCATCTTTCGTATCGCCATCCTGCCCTAATAACAGCGCCCTTACACCAGACCTTCCAGGACGTAAATCATCCATTTCCAGGGTAGGAACTAAACCTTGAAGCGTTTTTAAAAACAATTTCTTTGAAAAAGCTCTTCTGTACTCATCGATACCAAATTTCATGTTATTGAAGAACAGTTTCCATGTTCCGCGGTAAGCCAAAGCATCGAACGTATCTTTCAAATCGAAATCGGTTTTTCCGTAACCTTCGCGTTTGAATGTAAATACGGCGTTGGGTCCACATTCTATCTCTCCATCCGTCATTCTTGTGAAGTGAACTCCTAAAAACGGGAAATCTGGATTCGGAACGGGATAAATTAAATGCTTTACTTTATGTTTTGCTTGGTCTGTGAGTTCGTAGTAGTCTCCTCTAAACCCGACCACTTGTTCTTTCAATTTTACACCATCTTTTCTTGCCAATCGATCGGCTTGAAGACCAGCACAGAAAATTAAGTGTTTGGCTTTAAATTTCTTTGTAGCACCAATAACGGTAGAATAATCGCCATGTTTTTCAACTCCAATGACTTCTTCACCGAGCACCGTTTTGGAATTACTGTTCATTCCTTCGGCGATGGCAATCATTTTTTCTGTTGCATCACGGTAATCGATAATTCCTGTACATGGAACATATATTCCAGCAATTCCCTTTACAAAAGGTTCATGCTCTGTGATTTGTTCAGCGGTAATTTTTTCAATTCCTTCCGTATTGTTTTTTAATCCATTTTCAAAAACTTGATTCATGAATGGAAGTTCGCTTTTTTTCGTGGCAACAATCACCTTTCCACAAATATCGTGAGGAACATTGTTCTCTTTTGCAAAAGCCACCAATTCGTGACGGCCTTTCACACAATTTTCGGCTTTAAGTGAACCTGGCGGGTAATAAATTCCTGAATGAATTACTCCTGAATTATTTCCAGTTTGGTGATCTGCAAAACGCTTTTCTTTTTCAATTAGAATAATGTTTAATTCAGGGTTGCGTTTTTGAAGTTTGTAAAATGTTGCTGCACCAACGATTCCTCCTCCTATGATTGCGATGTCGTATACTTGATCTTCCACGTAAAATATTTTATACAAAAGTAACATAATTGTTAATGGTTAATTGTCAATTATTGATTGTTAACGCGGATTTTAAAGTCTACTGCGTAGTTCTTCAGTTTTTTTGATGCACTTGTGTTGGTTAGTCGAAATAAAAACCTCTTTTCCAGAATAGAAATCTTCAAAAGCTAGAAGAGTATATGTCAAAAAATGTAAATCCTTCCTCACTCTCTTTCTCACTGTAAAACAAACTTTTTCTATAGAGAAAAAAGAATAATGACATTTTTCAAGTTGTCAATTTTCAATTATAAATAATCATTTTTTCTTAGTTTTGGCCTTATGAATTTAACTTCGAAAATAAGAGTATGAAAAATTCACAAAAGCAATCTAATAAAGCAATAGCGGTTTTTAAACGCATCTTACCTAGTCCTTTTACCATTGCCATTTTATTAACAGTACTGACATTAATCATTGCGCAAGTATTTACCAAGCCAGCGACTATTTCACAAGGCGACTATTTCTTGAAGTTAATCAGTGATTGGGAAGTAGGCCTTTGGGACAACTCTGGTGGTGGATTGTATTTTGCTTTTCAAATGATGTTAATACTGGTTTTAGGTCATATATTGGCATTAACTCCAGCAGTAGACCGCATTATCCAATCATTGTTAAAATATTGCACAACCACCTCTTCAAGTGTCGTCGTGGTTGCTCTGGGTGCAATTACAATGGGACTGCTCAATTGGGGATTGGGATTAATATTCGGAGCAATCATCGCAAGAAAAGTGGGTGAAAAATTCGCCAGAGAGAACAAACCTATCAATTATGGTTTGGTGGGGGCCGCTGGATATTCAACAATGATGGTTTGGCATGGTGGATTATCCGGAAGTGCGACAACAAAATCGATGGAAGAAGGTTACATTCCTGAATTGATGCAACAAATGAATATTAAAGGTACATTTCCTGACAGTATTCCATTTGAAGCAACAATTGGTTCCTCTATGAATATTGTTTTGACTTTGGTGTGTTTGATTATAATTCCAGCTTTTCTTTATTTCGTAGCCAAAAGGACAAACGCAGAAACAGTTCCGCAATTCAGTAAACAAATAGAGGAAGAAACTCCAGAAGTCAACACAGAAGCAAAAGGAGCGGAACGTTTGGATTACAGTAAAATTATGGGAATGGGATTGGGGATTTGCATTCTCTCTATCGGAATCTACAAGGCGTTCTCTTATGATGGACAAAGTTCCTTGGGTTTTATTCAGTTGAACTTTATCAATTTAATATTCTTGGGCTTGTCCTTAACATTGCACAAAACCATAAACAATTTTACAAAAGCTTTACAAAATGCCATTGGTGATATTTCAGGAATTCTGATTCAGTTTCCGTTTTATTTTGGAATTTTAGCCTTGATGAAAAGCAGCGGACTGATCATTTTATTTTCTGATTCTATCACGTCAATTGCCAGCGATTTCACCTTACCTCTTTTTACATTTTTCAGTGCAGGACTCGTCAACTTCTTCGTTCCAAGTGGCGGAGGTCAATGGGCTATTCAAGGTCCAATAATTATTGAAACTGCACAACAATTAGGAGCCGATTTACCCAAAACGATAATGGCAATGGCGTATGGAGATCAACTCACCAATATGCTGCAACCATTTTGGGCATTGCCTTTACTAGGAATCACGCAGTTAAAACCACAGCAACTTTTGCCCTATACATTTTTGTTGTTTATTGTTGGCGTTTTGATATTTGGAATCGGACTTGTGTTATTTTAATGGTTAATTGTCGTGTTTCACAACGTTAATGGTTAATGGTTAAATTTAAAAAATTGGGAATAGAACATTTAAGTAGTGTCTGCAAGAAAACTAATCATTTTTAAGTCTTTGAGAAGAAAACTTCAAAGGAAAGGCTCGTTATATATTTAATTGTCAGTATTTTATATATAAATGCGATATCCCGAGCCTGTCGAAGGAACTGCTATTAAAAACAATCATAACGCAGTATTTGACGTTTTCTTGCAAAGACTAAGTAACTAGTGCTGTAACTCATAAATAACGGTGCTTAAATTTTGCTTAAATTTTTTCTTTAGACAAGGCAAGATTTTCAATCATAGCCATAGTTACGGTTTAAAATTTTAATGAAGTATAAAGGAAAAAGAGGAGTGAAATAAGCGATGGAATTTATGAATTACAGCACTAGTGTCTGGTCGGAAACAGTTTCAACAAACACTCCACCCAATTCGTAATTCACAATTAAAACATTCGTAATTATTTCTCTTCCTCCCATATCTGAGGAAAAAACTTTCTTTGCTGAAATTTAGGATGAAGGTATTTCTTCCATTCACTTCCTCCAGTTGCTACTTTATTCTCTCCTTTTTTATCAAGGTAATGTTGTGCTGTTTCTAAATGTACCATTGGCCATTTAACATTATACAATTGATCAAATTCCTTTAATTTTTCTACTAATTCTTTCGATGGATTTTTCATTTGGTCAAATTTCTCTTCCAAGTTTTTGCCCTTTAGTGCATTTGCTTTGTTTATTAATTGATCCATGTACTTTTCCTCAAACATTCTTAAAGTCAAGGTCTTCTTGCCTGTTTTCCTGTCAATCCCCGCATCTTTCCAATAGATATGCTCAAAATACTCTTCGGTAGTAGGATTTTTAGAAATACGTTCTTTCCCTTTTTCGTTCAATAGATTTTTCAATTCTGTACAGTAAATTTCCACGTAACGAAAAGAAACGCTTTGGAAACCACTCGCTGGAGCTAAAGTTTTTCTAAAAACATTATAATCATCATAGTCCATTCCTTCGCTCATCACGCTAAACGAATTAATTAGCATAGAAGTGTAGCGATTCAAACGGTTAATTTTATCAACCCAAACAGCATCCGAAAGTTTTTCGGTTACCAATTGTTCCAATTCATGCAGCATCATTCCAAGTACCAATTCTGTCACCTGGTGGTACATGATAAAGATTTTCTCATCCTTGAAATCTGTTCTTGGTTTTTGTAATGAAAAAAGTGTATCCACTTCAATATAATCCCAATAAGAAATCGGTTTTGCTTGTAATAAACCTTCGAAATAGGTGTTTGGATTTTCTCCTAAATCTTTATATTTCTTATTTAGCTTATCAATCAGATCTTTGGTTTTATTTTCTTCGCTCATGGTTTCTTTTAAATTTGAATAGCACACGTTCTATTCGCTAAAATAATAACTTTAATCGATTCAAAAATAACTTAATAAGGTTCTACACTATTATAATGGTAGAATAGGTATGAAGTAGTGAAAAACAATCGGTCAAATGCTGTACTAATTGCTAAACTATGGCAATTGTTTAGATTTGATATAATTTAACTTTTCAAAAATGTCAATCCTGAGTCCAGTGAAGTAGCCAATTCTAATAGAGAAGTAGTGTTTAGCATTTTGGCCAATTCGTTACGAATTTCTTTAAATTGATCATGCACAGGGCAAGGTTTTTCTTCATTACATTGGCTCAAGCCTAATCCACAACCTTTATAAATATAATCACCATCTATTGCCATTACAATTGCGCTTAACTTTATATTTTCAAGTTGTTCTTTAGGGATATAAAAGCCACCCGATGGACCCTTTAAGGATTTGATAATTTTATTTTTCGAAAGAATTTGAAGGATTTTGGCGGTGAAAGCTTCAGGCGACTCGATTTGCTTAGCAATATCTTTCACTCCAATTTTTTCATCATTATGCAAAGCTTGTTCAGCAATATACAATGTTGCTTTAATACCATATTCGCAAGCCTTAGAAAACATTCTTTTACCTTTATTGGTGAGGCACAAAACTATAAATTTAATTTATTCCTTTCCTTTCTGCACTTTATTATTTCTGAATTTGGTTTTTAAAGTTCCTAGACACTCCACCTTGTCAACAAAATTCCCAAAACTTAAAAACTTTATTTTTTTTTGTCTTTATAGCGATGTCTTTCGTGATTTTATATTTATTTATCTTGTTTATTTCGTAACTTGCACGCATAGATTTCATACGTCTATTTTCATTCAAATCAATAAATTAAAAATTATGAAAAACTATTTTAAAATTGGATTGCTTCTACTCGCGGTATCTCTCTATAGTTGTGGAGGAGGCGAAGCAGAAGTAGATAATAAACAAGAAGGAAAAGTACTTGTTAATCCAAATAACCCGAAGAATCCTAATAATTCTAACAATCCTAATAATAGCGCTGAATCGACTGATTCGGAAGAAGCAGAAGTTGAAGGTGAAGTTCCACCATCTAGGCGAATAGACTTAGTAAACAAGGGAATTGGTCCTATCAAGGACGTTACTCTTGCAGCAACGATTGATCAAACTATGGCTAAGAAAGGACAAGAAATATATGAGGCTAACTGCACTGCTTGTCACAAACCAAACGAAAAATATATCGGACCAGCACCAAAAGGTATTCTTGAGCGCAGGACTCCGGAATGGGTGATGAATATGATTATAAATCCTAATGTAATGGTTCAAGAAGACCCGTTAGCGAGAGATTTATTAATTGAATACAATGGTTCAGTGATGGCTAACCAAGGTATCACCGAAGATGAGTCAAGAGCTATTTTAGAATACATGCGTACTTTATAGTCTGAATAAAAATTTACAATAAAAAAGGTGGTAAAAAATTTCAAATTTTTTACCACCTTTTTTATTGTAGTTATTTAGTGTCTGGTCGGAAACTAATCATTTTTAAGTCTTTGATAAGAAAGCTTCAAAGACAAGGCTTGTGAAGTTTTTAATTGTCAGGAGTCCCGACTGTCAACGTCGGGATGATTGTAATTTAAAACAAGCTTAACGCAGTATTTGAAGTTTTCTTGCAAAGACAAAGTAACAGAATAAATCCACTCAACAAGCAAGGTGAATTTAGTCTACAATTAGATAAAGAAAAGAATGAGTTTTTACTAGAGCTCATCCTTTTTAATAAAAATCATATGTTATGAAATTATCAAGTACGTTAATGGTATTAGGTTCTGCATTACTTTTCGGATTATTTCTCTTTCCATTATGGCATGTAGAATTAGGTGCTCCTCAATATCCAAAAGGATTAGGAATGCATATTAACATAGACGGAATCGTAGGATATACGAAACACGATATACGAAATATTGATGGATTGAACCATTACATAGGAATGAAAACTTTACCAACAAAAGAGGAAATGTGGGAATTCACCATTTTTCCAATTGTAATTGGCGGTATGGCGATTCTAGGAATAATTATTGGCCTATTTGGTTTCTTCAAAAACTCAGCTTATAAATGGTTTATTGGTTGGTTTGTAATTATGTCGATTTTAGGAGTCATGGGAATGATTGACTTTAACGCATGGATGACGGACTACGGAACAAATCTTGATCCAAATGCCATTATGCAAATGACTGATGATTCTGGAAATCCGTTGAGTTATAAACCCCCACTATTTGGTACGAAAGACATCTTAAACTTTACAGCTGTTTCCTATCCATCAAAAGGAGGAATTCTGCTAGGAATAGGAATGCTTTTGACTTTTATTTCGTTCTTTGTTGGAAAAAAATTCAACGCAAAAATTACTTAAGTTATAAATTACTCAAAATTTAAAAAATGAACAAGTTATTTCTATTCGTCTTATTTACTGGATTAATCTATGGTTGCAGTATCGAACCCAAACCAATTGTTTACGGTACAGACGCCTGCGATTTTTGTAAAATGACTATTGTAGGTCAAATTCACGGAGCAGAAATCGTAACAGACAAAGGGAAAGTTTATACGTTTGACGCTGTGGAATGTATGATTGATTATAAAAATGATATGAGTAAGGAAACACCACAATTGTTCTTGACCAATCATTATCATACACCGAAAGAGTTAATTTCAGCGGAGGAAGCTTTATTTTTGATCAGTGAAAAATTACCGAGTCCGATGGGTGAATTTATTACTGCTTTTAAAAGCAAAGCCGCTGCAGAATTAGCACAAAAAGAATTGGATGGGAAAATATATACTTGGCTGGAATTACTCGAACAACAAAGCAATAAGTAAATGAATAAAGCAGTTCTATATCAGCTTTTATTAATTGCGTTTTTCGTGATGAGTATTTCTATAAGCTTCTCTCAAATTGAAGTTTGCAAAACTTGTCCGATTAAAACGATTAAAGAAGGAATTAAAAAAGCTAAACCACATCAAAAAGTAGTTGTAAAAGCTGGTGTTTATAAAGAATTTAAGATTATCATTGATAAACCTTTAACCTTAATCACGAAGGAAAAGGCGACAATTGATGGAGAAAATAAAGGAGATATTATTCAAGTTTTTGCCGACAGTGTAACAATTGATGGATTTCAAATTATTCATGGGGTTCGAGTCATACAACAGACTATTCAGCCATTAGAGTTGATCGAGCTGCACACTTCTTGATCCAAAATTTAGAATTAAGAGCAATTTTCTTTGGTATTATGTTGGCCAAATCTAAGCATGGAACTATTAGAAACGTAAAAGTTTCTGGTGATGCTGTCCAACAACATAATTCAGGAAATGCCATCCATTTATGGCATTCAAACCATATTTTAATCGACAACAATTTACTTTTCAAATCTAGAGACGGAATTTATTTAGAATTTTCAGACGACTGTGTAATTTCTAATAATATCAGTAAAGAAAACATCCGTTATGGACTCCATTTTATGTTTTCCAATAATGATATTTATAAGAACAATACATTCGAAAATAATGGAGCAGGTGTTGCTGTGATGTTTTCAAAGAAAATCAAAATGTACGATAATCATTTTCAATACAATTGGGGAAGCGCCTCTTATGGTTTATTGCTCAAGGAAATTAACGATGCTGAAATTATTGGAAACACATTTGAGGAAAATACAATCGGAATAAATGTGGAGGCACCAACAGAATCAACTATAAAAATAATACTTTCAAAAGAAACGGTTGGGCTGTAAAAGTCAAAGGTGCCTGCTATGAAAATATATTTACGCACAACAATTTCTTGTACAATTCATTTGATGTGAGCTACAATAGTAGAATGAACAACAACACATTTAACGAAAACTTTTGGAGTGGTTATACAGGGTATGACTTGGACAAAGATAGCTTTGGGGACATCCCTTATCGACCAGTAAAACTCTTTAGTTATATAGTAAACCGCACCCCAAACACAATCATCCTCATGCGAAGTTTATTCGTAGATATCATTGATTTTTCGGAAAGCGTATCTCCGGCTTTTACGCCAGACAATTTAAAGGATGAAAGACCATTAATGAAGCAAGTGAAATGATTAAAATAGAGAACTTACATAAAAAATACAGTAAGAATAAAATCTTGACTGGGGTTGATTTAGCCATTCCAGAAAAAGGTATTTTCGCTATTCTTGGTCCAAATGGATCTGGAAAAACCACTATGATCAAGTCGATTCTTGGAATGGTGGTACCCGAAAAAGGAAAAATTCTGATTGACGGAAAGCCAACACACACGAATGGTTTGTACCGAAAAAACATAGATTACTTGCCTCAAATTGCAAATTTCCCAGGAAATTTGGGCGTAACTGAATTAATCAAAATGATTAAAGATTTACGCGGAATTAAAGCCAACGAAGATGAATTGATTGAACTTTTTGGACTAAAATCTTATTTAGATAAAAAACTCAGTAATTTATCAGGAGGAACAAAACAAAAGGTAAATCTCGTTTTGGCATTTATGTTTGATAGTCCAATCATAATTTTAGATGAACCTACCTCCGGATTAGATCCAGTGGCAATGTTGAATTTAAAACGACTTATTGCTAAAGAAAAGGCAAAAGGAAAAACGATTTTAGTTACCTCTCATATTATGAGTTTTGTAGAAGAAGTTGCAGATGAGATTGTTTTTCTTCTGGAAGGGAAAATTTACTTCAAAGGAAGTATTCAGGAATTAAGAGAGAAAACGGGCGAGGTAGATTTAGAACATGCAATTGCGAACATTTTAACAGAAAACAATGCTTAAAATACTCAAATATAGTTTTTACGATTTAATCAGAAGTAGATGGAGTTATGTTTATCTAATGTTCTATCTTCTATTGGGATTCGTTTTGCTTTTCTTAAATAATGACCTCAGCAAAGCGGTCATTACATTAATGAACGTGATTATTATTTTGGTCCCTTTGATCGGAACAATCTTCGGAGTAATGTATTATTATAATTCTAAGGAATTCACAGAACTCCTCCTCGCCCAGCCAATCAAACGTTCGTCTATTTTTATTGGACAATATCTGGGAGTAGCACTTTCACTTGTTTTGTCTCTGTTCATTGGTCTAGGAATTCCCTTTGTCCTTTATGGTTTATTTGAATCTTCCGCTATTTGGGATTTCTCACTGCTTTTAATCACTGGTGCAATGCTCACATTAATCTTTACAGCTTTGGCTTTTAATATTGCATTGTACAATGAAAATAAAATCAAAGGATTCAGTTATGCAATCCTGCTTTGGTTGTTTTTGGCGGTGATTTACGATGGTTTATTTCTTCTTTCATTAATTGTATTTGAAACTTATCCTTTGGATAAATTCACGCTAATAGCAACTGTTTTCAATCCAATTGATTTATCTCGAATATTAATTCTCTTAAAGTTGGATATTTCAGCACTTCTAGGATATACTGGTGCAATTTTCAACCAATTCTTTGGGACAAGTCTGGGACTCGTTTCTGCTTTAGGCATGTTGACTTTATGGGTGATTTTACCCGTTTGGAATATTAAAAGAAAAGCACAGAAGAAGGATTTTTAAAGGGTATTAACTATTTCAAGAGTAATAAAACAAATATGATCTACTAAGATGATACAGTTTAAAAAACACGCAATAACATCCCTCATATTCTTCTTATTATCAGCTACTTTAGGCTTGTTACTGCGGTATTTCAATGTAAGTTCTATTGAATTTGAATACAGATATATTGTCCATGCTCATTCTCATGTTGCTCTTTTAGGTTGGGTCTATTTTGCCCTAATCACTTTAATTGGGCATTACTTTATAAAGGATTCCATTCCAAAAAAAATCTACAATAGAATATTTGTTTTCACAATGATAACAGTCATTGGAATGATGGTGAGTTTCCCTTTTACAGGTTATGCTTTATTTTCAATCACCTTTTCAACCTTATTCTTGTTTGCCAGTTACTTTTATGCTTGGGCATTTTTTAAATACACTCCAGTAAACCAAAAGAATTCTCCTGCTTATAAAACGCTAAAGTTTGCTGTTATTTATATGCTTATTTCAAGTATCGGACCTTGGGCAATTGGTGGAGTAATGGCAACGTTAGGACCAGAATCCTTTTGGTACAGAACCTATATATATTTCTATCTTCATTTTCAATACAATGCTTGGATGATTTTAGGTGTCATTGGAATATTTCTAAAAGTCCTAGAAAATCATAACATTCGTATTGATAAAACACTCTTTAAACGGTTTTTAATCACCTTTAATATTGGAGTAATTCTTACCTTCTTCATTTCAATATTATTCACAGAACCACACATTACAGCTTATGTTCTGTCTGTCATTGGATCATTAATTCAATTGACGGCTTTTGTATATATTTTTAAATTCATACGAATTCATTATAGAAATGTAGGTCTCATTTTTGGGGAAATAGGATGGCAATTACTACGTTGGTCATTCTTATTACTATTGCTGAAAATGCTAATGCAACTCTTGGGTTCATTTCAATATACAGCCCACCTTATAACAAATAATACATATCTCACGATAGGTTTTTTGCATTGGGTTTTTCTCGGTGTTGTCACCATGGGATTGTTGGCTTTGCTTCAAAAAGCAGCACTTATTCAATTGAACCCATTAAGTGTGCGATTATACACGTTAGGATTCATTCTCACTGAAACGATGCTATTTTATAAGCCAGCAGAAAAGATTCTTTACTTTCCCTATTTACCACATTATAATTGGATCCTTTTTTTAGCAAGCCTGCTTATAGTGATTGGGATTGCTTCGGTTTTGGTATTGCAGAGACGTAAAAATACATCCATTTAATATCGAGGAGTATTTCATCCCTCTCCCCCTCCATCTCCCTCTAAACTTCTCCCTCTCCAATT
>Ga0307974_1003148_pt1 | contig 11823 bp, 7 predicted proteins | sample OrgLakmetagen784_FD_201812 | JGI IMG/M metagenome (GOLD analysis project Ga0307974, IMG submission 201812) | Saline water microbial communities from Organic Lake, Antarctica - #784 | ecosystem: Environmental > Aquatic > Non-marine Saline and Alkaline > Saline | place: Antarctica: Organic Lake... | reverse complement strand
GAGAGAGAGAGAGAGAGAGAGAGAGAGAGAGAGAGAGAGAGAGAGAGAGAGAGAGAGAGAGAGAGAGAGAGAGAGAGAGAGATAGAGAGAGAGAGAGAGTGAGAGAGAGAGAGAGAGAGAGAGAGAGAGAGAGAGAGAGAGAGAGGGAGAGAGGGAGAGAGAGAGAGAGAGACAGGTCAGGCCAATGATTAGGCTAACGAGGCGGATTGTAGAGCCTAGTATGAGCCAATGCACGTTCACCTTGATGGTCCTGAGTGTCTTAGTCTGTAGAGTCGACAAAGTGAAATGCGTTCCCTCTTGCCGTGGTTTTGTATAGTAACGAGACACTTCCCTAAATCACCGTTGTCCTTGCTCATCGATGCCACTATTGACTGGAGCACCACATCTGCTGTGCATCTTTACTCACACTGTTACAGGCGCCAGAGAGTGAAAGCATGGGAAGTGCCTGCGATCTGCTTCAGCTGAACGGGCTCGTGAGGTGGGTGTGATCAATCCTCTTGTCTTTTGGAGATGCATGTGAGAGTAGTCTTGCACAGCTTGCAGAATCTGTCCCTCTCTTTGGACATGTGTTTAGCGCGCCTGCTTGGCAGGCACTGTACTGCAGACGCAGTAATTAATTGCCCACTTCTTGACACCTTTGCCATGCTTGATCCCTCAAATCTACAGGCTTGCCATTGGTCTGATTAAAGGCGTGAAGTTCAGAATAATCCCCGGGGATGCTGAGGAAGGGCAAGTTTTGGAGATGGCGGTGTTCTCCGTAATATCCTGGTTTAAGGTGAAGCCGGAGACTAGAAACACCGGGATACTTTGGGTGGATAACGCATACTTGTTGGCGAAAGAAAGTCATGTTTAAATTTTGGGCCTCCGGCCCAAATTACCACCTACACCCTTTCTGAACCCCCCACACTTAAACCTGACCCCCCCACACTTAAAAATGGGTGTCAATCTGCTCAAAATCTAAGCAGCTATCTGTCTGCACAGTCCTCTTGCCGGATAATTAATACCTGAAGCAACTGCCTGGAGAGCTATAGGCAAAAACTGATGCGCACGCTCTTGCACTGGCCACCTGTTTAGTGCACAAATCCAGCCAAAACATTTGCCAAAGCTCTTTTTTACTTCATTCATGCAACTTATGCATAATGCAATACGTGCAAGTTTAAAATGAATTGCTGGTAATTTGCCTGAACACACCCCCGTGGCCTACTTGGGGGCATTCCATGCAATTCTTTGACCAGCCACCCAGACCCCCCCTTTAGTCAAATCACCCATTAAGGGTGCCAATCGAACGGGCTCGAGCTGAGGAATCCAAGAATGTATTTATATTGCTGGAAGTGGCCAAGGAAAGTTCTGTAGACCCCCCAATATTTCAGAGCCCCCCCAAATGACCACCCACCCTTTGACCCCTCAGAATCGACTCATTAATATTCCAATCGATAGCTCTTGATTTTAAGATTCCGAATGTGTAATTTGTTTCATTTGACTCATGACGTCAAAAAGTTATGATCCTTGACGCCTCCTGCTGTAACACTCACATACAGGCCCTGTGCATTCTTTGTCAGAAGCTGACATCACCATCTGCATAATTTTGGGCTGATGGAAGGTTTAGTCAAATTGTGGTCAGGGCAGGATGCTGCAAAAAAACAGTTCTCTGATGGTCACAGGGGCTTTGGCTCAAAATATCGTCTCCAACCCTCTTCCCGACCTCCAACAACACAAACTAAAAGGGTGGGCATTTGGTTCGTTTTTATAAGCGTGCAACCGTCTACCTGCTCAATGCGTTATATAATATATAACAATTTCAGTGGAGGTCAGAGGGCCCCTTTTGGGAAGAAACGAGTATGCAAACACTTATGTGCTGATCACCATTTTGATCCCAATTGCAACACCTTGCCCTTATTGATTTTTACTACAATTGTGCATTGATATAACACGTGATTCACATGCGTGATTTATAGCTAGTTTCCCTGCAGATCTGTACTTACACCTGCTCAAAAAACTTGCTCAAAACCTCCTGGTTGTGATAACATCCTCAATACATTCTTAGACCCCCTGCCCCCTTAGGATAAGTTTAGTTACAACAGCTCTTGATGCCAGGAATATGATAACCGTACAGACCGTATATCACCACGTACCGCGAACGTTTTTGACCCCCTCGCGGTGTGTCGGGAGCATTAAAATAACAAAGTGACAAGGGTCTCGCGAAGTTCGCGTTGGGGTTGAATAATTAATATTCAAGCATGAACGGGGACAGGACGGGAAAGCCTCCCAAACCGCCCTTCAAGGCCCCCAAGGTGGACAAACAGCTTGGCCGTCTGTCGGGGAGGAAGGACACAAAGAGGAAGGGCGTCTTCAATCCCTACACATGCGCATGCACGCATACGTACGCGCGCATGCACACACACACACTCACACACGCACAAGTACACATTGCATGCACGCATGTACTTGCACAACCGTATACACACGCACGCAAGTACGCAACGCACGCACACACGTACCCGCACGCGCACACACGTACGCACACACACGCACTCGCGCACACACATACACATACACATGCACAAGTACACAACGCACGCACACACGTACATACACTACCGTATACACACGCACGCACGTACACATTGCACGCACACTCGTATGCGCACGCAAACACACATACGCGCACGCACGCACACATGCGCAAGCACGCGCACATGCGCAAGCACGCACACATACGCGCATGCACATGTAGCTTAGAGGGCAAAAGGCCCTTGCATAGGTCGCATAGGTCGCATTGGGGGTAAATAATTAGATTGTGTGGCCCTCGCATAGGCTCGTATTGGGGTTTATTAATTGGGTTTTTTCAATCCTTGCTTATGTTAGGATTGACATTTGAAGTTAAAATGGTAAACAATTGCAGCCTCCTGGTCTGGGTGAATACACAGATTGAATATGAGAATATTAGTCAAATGCTTAGGGTTGGCCAGGACTGCATTCAATATTTTTGATAACCGTCTCGTACTCATCCCAGATTTCAGAATTATTTAATAATATCCCGCATCTCCCCGCACACCCACAACATATATTTTTGCCCTTCCCGCTCAACCTCACAGGGCTTGTAGCCCTGTTCAGCACCAATAAGCTTTACTAACAGTTTAAATGAAAGAGAACACCACAAAAGGGCAAAGGGAAGCCAACATGCTGGTTGCATGTGAGTTTGTTCTCTGTTCTACTGCTCGACGTCCCCCCCCCAATCTATTTCCTTTTCCTCTAGCCACTGTCACTGCTGCTGCGGATGCTGCTCGCGCGTGCTGATGGTGCTGCTTGAGTGCGGGCAGACTTGGTGCGTGACCTTGTTGGCTGCACCAGCTGCCCAACCTGCTCCTCTGTGAGTTATTGGGCTGCTCTAAACTGCTCTGCAAGCGCAAGCGTTGCAGCTTGGTCCTCTTCAGACCTTACGCCCTCCTCTACATCTTCTCCTTGCCACACAGCCTCCCCCTCATCCTCATCCATGCACTGCTCTGGCAGTGGCTTTCCACTGGCGCCTGAGCAAGCCGCTGTATTTGCACAGCAAAGGGAATGTCATCTTCATCGACGCCTCCGTTATCTGCCTCCACCCCTTGCTGGTCAATTTCTGATGCTGCTGCAGCTATTGCTGCCACGTGTTGCTCAAGCGCAAGCGCAGGGAACAAGTGTCATGCAAACAAAAGAGCTAAGTGCCAATGCCCCAACTAAGCTGTGCCCCTGTGCCCTTTTTGTGTTCTGTGTCTCCACACCCTAACTGGCCTGCAAGACTGGAATCTTTCTTTGGCCTGCCAGGAGGCCTCTTCATCGCTGCCTCCTTCGCCCGCCGCTCAGCCTGTTTCGCTCTTGCTTGCTGTAGCTTGGCTTGGTCGGGACAGCTACTGCTCCTTTTGCTGTTGAAGTGCTACTTTCTGCTCGGCTATCGCTACCTTTTTGAAGAAGCTGCGTGCGTGCCGCTGAAAATTCCCCTTCAGAGCAACCGGTGCTGCTGCTGCTGCTAGTGCTGCTGGTGCTGCTGGCGCTGCTGGTGCTGCTGGTGCCGCTGAGGCGGGGGATGGGGCGGGGGGCGGGGCAGGAGGGTCAGAAAGGGGCGGGGCGGGGGGGCCCTCGTTGCTCATGATTTGCAGCGACCCAAAAAACTTTAATTACACCGATTCCGTACAACCCCACAGGGCCAAAAAAGATATAAATTTAAGTTTACCGCAACCCCGCAAGGCAGAGAACGGCATTTATGCGGGGTGTTATCAAAAAGGTACAGTACGTATATATACCGTACCTTGGCGTACTCATCTCGCACTCCAAATTTTCTAAATGTTTAATTGGATCCCGCGCCTTCCCCGCACACCCTACATATATATTTTGCCCTTCCCGCATCACCCCCGCAGGGCTTTTGCCCTGTTCAGCACTAAAAAGCTTCACAGACAGTTTAACTTAAAGAGAACACCACAAAAGGGCAAAGGCAAGTCAGCATGCTGTTTGCAAGTGAGTTTGCTTAAGGGGAAGGCGGGGGGTTTCTCACCGTTCATGACTGGCAGCAACCCAAAAGAAATTTATGAGGGGTGTTATACAAAAGGTACGTGCACATATTTACAAACTTCGTACAATTGTATATACCGTGTACCGTGTATCCACCGTCAAGAATGAATACATACGGTGTAATTATACAACGTATACATACATCTGTTGATTCAACGGTACTGGTCAATCTTGCAAATGCTAGATTTATGAGAAAATTTAAACCTTGAAAATGCTGAGAACGGGGCAAGAGGGGCCACTGATATGTTACCAAAAGATACTAATGTGACTCTAATTGATTGCAAGGTGCCCAGTTAATTAGCATGATTTATTTGCAAAAAATTGGGCTTTGCAAGGCCAGTCAAATTAATTCATAAATAGCGATATTTTTCGCCATTTTTTGGGCATTTGCCTGTGCTCTGCTCTCTGTTGTAAGTTTCATCCATGAGGGGGTTTGCAATTCCTTGGGCCGCCCCAATCGAGACAGGCGATAAGCTACAGTTGAAGAGCAAAGAGTGCATTTGGCAGGGATTCAAACTTCAAACCCAGTACCTGCAGGGTGCAGCCAAATTTCAGCTTTTTGAAGTCTTAGTAGTGCAAGGCCCAATATTTCGTTTTTTTTTGGTGTTTACATTGCAAGGCATCCAAATTATTGAACATTTGCTCACAGTACTACCAGTATCCCTACGGAGTATTAAAGTCCAAGGAAATTGCAATGGAAATGTGGCAAGCTGGCAGTTTGTGTTCAACAGAGCCTTTCGGGTTTCTTGACAGGCATTTCAAACAGCATGTAAATGATTGCAGCTAGATGGGATGTGTTTCTTTCTATCCCATAAGTAAAATATTAGACGCAGCTAGATGGGATACATCTGAATCTACCCTGTAATAAACAGTGCAAGAAAAGTTCAGACTGCAGCCAAATGGGGTGTGCTTTCTCCTGCCCTGCAGGTTGTGGAGCGTTACCCCCTTTCAGCAAAAGCAGCCTTATGTAATCGGAGGGACATGAGGCGAGGTCAGTTGCAATTATTGTTCACTGGAATTTTCAAAAGCACACTGCTCAAAAGCCTGTGCATTGTTTCAGACCTTGCGGCTCTGTGTTGAGCATGCATCATGTGAGGTACATACCAGTTTTGTCTTTTGTTTGAACTTCACATCGGCAAGCATGTGTGCGCTTCTGTGTGGGAAAACGAGCACATTTCTGTCTGTCCATTGTGTGCTGTGTCCGCCTACAATCTTGTCTGATGCACATGTGTGCTTTCCTTGCTGCTGTGGGCGTGCTTTGATTACCATAATGTCTGTAATTATACAAGTATCAGAATCAACTCTTAACTGTCAACCACAGCTTGAGTCGCCCCCTCCCACCAAGCACATGAGGGTGGAATTTTGATCAGGGCAAGTAAATAAATTAGCAATGTGCAACGCGTCCTCATCATCCTAGCTGTGCGACAACGTTACAGCAGAAATAAAATTCAATTCCTGATTCCTGCTCTGTTTACGATCTATTTTGTACTAGAGATTATAATGTCATACTCAACTCAACCTTGCAAAGACATCCTGCATTATGTGCTAAAAAGCTCTCAGTGTGGTAAAATTTGAGTCTCCTCAAAGGCACAGCAAGAGAGTAGGCCGATGCAAGCAATCTTCCGCCTGCTTTTGTGATATAGACTATTGCGCCATCTGTTCCGTCTATCCTGCTGTTAACGTACAGGCAAACACACTGGCACCTGTAATATAGACGAGAGGGGAGCCATTGAGCTTGACATGCAATGGGGAGAGCCGCATGGAGGCCAGGGAAAAGATATCATAAGGTATGCTCTTAGTTCAAAGTTATTAGTTGCAATTAATCAGCCAAAAGTCAATCTCTAACAAACAGGAGACGTTTCTGTTGTAGCCGTCTGCACAATTTGTAAAATGGCCCGTAAAGATCTGCAGGTTGGTCCATGAATGAGTTTGGCGCAAAAGGGATATTTCAAGAGTCAGGCCTTGAGCTGTGTGCAGCATCAAAGCGTAAACATTTGCAAGCAAATATTGGGATGTAACTATCTGGGGAAAATAACATTCAGTCTTTTGGGAGTGCATAATTGTTTGGGATTCGAAAATGACCGCCTTATAAGGGGCTTGAGGGGAAAAAGCTAGTCTCTTGCACGTCCCTGTTTGTGATATATTTACAGTACCCAATAAGAGTAGAGGCAGTGCTGCTTTGTACAGTTGTACCCAGCATTTTTATGGCTGTATGGTTATATGGTTGGGGCGAGCATCAATCCAAAGATCCAAAGGGTAATTTTACAGACCCTTTTTATTTATTTTAAACATGTGCTTTCATAGCATGTAAAAGGTGCAACTGGTGCTTAAAAGGTCAAGCGTGTTTTGCCGTGTCCATTTGCTCCTAAAATATACCCCAGACGCAGCACACAAAGATGCTGCGATGCAAACGTTAGTAAGAAAAGGAAGACTGCGCAAGAAAAGGCCTTCTGCCGCTGTATGTGGCATAGGTATATGATTTAGAGAATTCCATGTCGTTATTAACAAGATGAGCATCAGGTAGGCGCTCTGATAGCTAGCTTAAGTTACTGTTTTAAAGGCCTTCCAACATGGCACCCTTTAGGTTCCTTTCTCTGATCACTCCGGTCACAAGAAACACAACAATTGGCAATGATTCTGAATCCTGGAAAGATCCTTTTGGTGTTGCAATTTGAGGCAGATGTGATTGCAAACGAGTCAAAATATAAAAAAGTCAGCATGATGAAAAAGAGGTGGCTGTGTTGCTCCCACCACCTGGTTGAATTAGAAGGAAGTTGGTTCAGAAGCACTCTGAGGGTGACAATTCTCTAACTGCCTCTTGCTTACAGGCTCGTGAGCATGAATGAGCTTCATGTGACCACGACGCTGTTTGTAGCTGGGAAAGAGCTTTCTTATACAGCAATTTATAGGCGCAAAAGTACATGAGGAATTTTTGGTTTGTAAAGAACGTTTTGATCTTGGAGGCTGAAAGTATAATTACTATCTAGTAGGTGTTTAAGTCTGACCTACGGAGGTTTAAACTCTCCATCTAATATAATTTGTATTGCTGATTTCCTTCAGGCTTGTTTTACTACCTTCTACTGATTATGGCAATTTTTTGATGATTAGCTAGCTGTACAGTATTTATTGAGATTCTTGATTGAAAGTGTCAATTAAAAATTTTATATCATTTGTTATCAATTTTCACATTCAGTATGCGCTCCTTATTGTTTGCCTTTGTCTTGTGGCTGTCTATGTTTTCAGCTTATTGTGTCAGTGTTTCTCAATTACTTGGCACAAGTATGTACAGTTTCTGATAATATTGCTGGCTACCTGCTTGGTTAATCAAATGGGTTACCACATATACAAGCTGTCACTGGGTATAAATAAAGAATGCTGGTTTGGATGCTAGGGCTTGGTTATCTTACTTGCTCTAGGGGGTAACCGACAGCCACATGTGTTGGGCTGATAGGCATTGCTGGGCCAGCCAGCGTAAAGTTAACGAACATAAGTTTGTAAAAAAGAACTGGTCTTGGCCAGTATCTAACTTGCTCAAGAATGGTTACAATTAAGAACCTTCAGCAAGGTTGTTTGGCTGATCGGCTGCTGACTGGTGTCGGCCAGCCACAAATAAAATCCATTAGCTCAGAATTAAAGAGGATAAGATAGAAGTGTTTTGCTGAGAAAAGAAACTAGATACACTTGGTGGAGAACTTTCACGGTACTAGGTACCAAAGTGGCTCCTTTTCCATGGTTCAGCTATCCAACTCTGAGCCGGAGGAACCCAGCTTAAGGTAAGGTAACATCGCTATATATGCATCAGGGGCATCTGAGCGGAAGCTCGGGAAAAAGCCTGTAATCACACCTAGACTCTATTTTTTCTACATGAAGAACTGAATGTTTTAATGAGCAGGCTAGCAGTTGCACGCTAAGACTGAAGGCTTTTCCTGTAAACCTTGTAACCACACCTAGCTAAACAAAAAGGTAAGCGTCTACAATAAACAAGAGAAAGAGACGGAAAAAAAAGGTCTAGTTTGAAGAAGAAAAGGAGAGTCAGGAACTAGCAGGAAAAGGTTGGTCTGAGCACAGATAGTTCTGAAGAAAGCAGTGCTAGTGCTCCACAGAAGACACGCAAAAATTCAAGCCAACTGTAGAAGCCAGAAACAAGGCAGCAGGTGGGTCCTAACAAAAAGCATGATCATGAGTCGGGCATCATAAACAGGCAGCATGAGACGAACAGGCAGGCTCTACTTCAGCGCTCGCAGAGAGTTAAAGCAACTTGTTATCTACTCAAACCAATAACTAATCCATGAAAGTCTCAATGCCGTGTAGTTCAGTGGATAGAAGGTCTCAAGGGATCGCAAATTCACCGCAACGTGCTCGTGGCTGGCTGCCTTGGGGGAGCTGCTATCTGTCACTGCTGGTGCCTGCTTTCGTTTCTTAGGGATAGTTGCTGCTGATTTTGAAGCCCAGCTTAAATCGTTATTTGTAACAAGAGACTAATGGGCTGTCAATTGTTTACAGAGGAGCAATCTTCGCGGGCGACTGGCAGCTTGGGCAAAGTTTTCAGTCTCTTCACTTTCAACTTCAAATCCGAGTCCCTCCTTGTATAGCCGGATGGCAGGCTGATTGTTGTGTACAACATGGACATACAGGTGCGACACTGGCTTGCCTGGATAGGTAAATAGACACAAGGTATTTAGCTTTGCTCGCTGGACCTAGCTTTTTGTGATTGTGCGAACACACCGTTTCTTATAGTATGACACACATACACACATGCAAACACATGTACACACATACACACCCAGCACAATGGGTGTGTTGTATTAGCATAGAACCTCAAGCATCTTTCTAATGCCAATAATGACCAACTCAGCCTCATTACATACCCATGTTAAAAGGGGACCAGAGCAGCGTGCTTCTACCTTTCAAGTACCACTCCACTGTTGCCACCAAGGATTGGGCCACTCCCTGCCGTCGAGCAGCAGGCGCTACACACACATTGCTGAGGTACGCTCTGCCTTGTTGTAAACTGGAGTCTGTGGTTGGGAGCTTGCCCTGTTTACAAAATGTTAACATGTTTGGTGGACATCATGCAATGAGGGCAAACTTGAAAGATCTGCTTTGAAATTGTATTGATCGTTGCACGCGTGCAGACACACATACACATGCACACATGCCCGCAATTTCTCACACACTATATCCATGCAACAAAGCTCCGCCATGTAGGCACTTATGTTATAACTAAACCCTCATGTAACGCAAAGGGAGCATCTTATAAAAGTTTTCATAATGTGCACTTGTAGGCTAGGAAATCCTGCGTGCAAATCGCACCTGCAATTCTTCAGCCGGTAGGCTCCTTCCAATGTTGATGTCAAGTGTGCCCACCACTACCTACATTTGTAAAATAACAAGTTGTGCATGCTCCAAGAATGACCGACTGAACATCTCTGCCCATAGCAGGAGGGGTAACCTTTTTATGCTTCAGCTGCCCAAGCCGCAAAACGTTTGCAAGCGCAGGTAGTCTTAAGGTAGTACCAAGCACCAAGCTCAAGGAAAACACAATCTAGCTTTGCTTTCTAATCAGCAAAGAAGAACCCTAATACAGTCAACAAGCACACAAGGGACCATTGAGTTCGCCCATGTTTGCTGCTGCACACAAGAATAAAGTTTAGATGTAACTTGAGACGAAAAATGTATGTAGCTGCTCTCACTTTTTACTTGTTCACTCTAATTGCTCCTCTTTCACAACTGTACCTGTGGGTGTGGCAGGCCAGAGTCAGGGTCAGCTGGCAGCTTTGTGCTTGGATCCACTTGATCTGCCACCTTGTATGTGGAAGAAAACAGAATGAAGTGAAAATAACAATAAGGGTGAAAAGGGGTTCCAGATCTAGCCCCCAGATTGAAATTGGCCGCAGAGAATAAATATCAGATGAGCAAATGATATTATAGGCAGTGAAACGCGACACAGCAAGAGTCGCACGCCTATTTCCTACAGATAAACGCACATAAATCTGCTTGCCTCTTCATGTAGGTATTTGCGTATACACAATATTCATATCTTGATAGGGTCCTAATAAGGTCTCTCAAGGCCCAGTTTGACAAGAGGGTAAGCTGTACACTCTAGATAGTGCAGTGTAGCCTGTACACTCGAGGCCAGACCCAAACAGGCTCACCTGTTGAGCCTGTACCTGCTCAGGCACGTCGTCCACGGTCGCCACAAAGGCAACCACCTGCAAGAAACGAAACATCATGCCAGCACCAGAGAAGCCGCAGGCATTAGGATAGGCAATCCCACAAATTACCAGAAGCAACCTCTGCTGTACTAGAATCCATTAAGTGCAATTGCTTTTGATCTGTCACCTGTACAGAAAGCACAAGGCACTAATTGAATAGCACCTGCACTACGTCTAGGTTTAATTTCTACTCCAGGGGTAGCATTATCCAGTGCTGTTTCAAACCTGCACAGGATTTTGGCCTACAGCTTCCCCAATTTTTTAATGAAAGATAAACAGTTCGATCAGCGAGTAATTTCAATCAATTACCTCCACCCCTTTGTAGAGCTCCTCTCGTCCCTCAACTTTGGCTGTGAGTGACTCCCACTCCGCATCCGCCTTCATGCGGCGATGGCTCTGCAGCCACATGGATATACCCAACGTTGCCACAAACCACAAACACATGGATGACCAAATTGTGTTTCATACACAGACCACTCCGTGTCCAGATCAAACATCTGTTAGCTGGCTTGCCATTTAAGAAAGGTTGAAAGTCCTAAAAAGGGGGAAACAGAGACACAAGCTGAAGCAAGGCCCTGCTGTTGATCTTAAGCACAGCCATATCATGCCTGGGTGTGCGCATGCAAGAGGCCAAGCTTCTCCTACCCGAGCAGCCCATTCACTACGGTCACTTGGGTAGACATAGAAAGACTGTGCCCGAAGGTACGCCGCTGCTCTTAACTCTGCAGGGCTTGAAGCAATCCGCGTGGTGTAGGCTAAGGGCGCTGCGCCCTGTGCATTGCCTGCTGCTGGGTGTGAAGCTTCCCTGCTTCCAGACACGCGCTGCGGGCACACCCTGCAAGCTCGCTTCGTAACTGGAAGCAGCTGTTCACTACAGTGGGGGTGTTGGCGCCTAGAATGGACAGCTGGACCACAACAGTGCTGTCTCATTTGCTGCAGCCAGAAGCATGTGTTCGTACGTGTGAGTGAGAGTGTGTGTGAATTTGTGTGTGTGTGTGTGTGTGTGTGTGTGTGTGTGTGTGTGTGTGTGTGTGTGTGTGTGTGTGTGTGTGTGTGTGAGTGTGAG
>Ga0307974_1003147_pt1 | contig 11823 bp, 11 predicted proteins | sample OrgLakmetagen784_FD_201812 | JGI IMG/M metagenome (GOLD analysis project Ga0307974, IMG submission 201812) | Saline water microbial communities from Organic Lake, Antarctica - #784 | ecosystem: Environmental > Aquatic > Non-marine Saline and Alkaline > Saline | place: Antarctica: Organic Lake... | reverse complement strand
TTGCTGTTGCTGTTGCTGTTGCTGTTGCTGTTGCTGTTGCTGTTGCTGTTGCTGTTGCTGTTGCTGTTGCTGTTGCTGTTGTTGCTGTTGCTGTTGCTGTTGCTGCTGTTGCTGTTGCTGCTGCTGCTGTTGCTGTTGCTGTTGCTGTTGCTGTTGCTGTTGCTGTTGCTGTTGCTGTTGCTGTTGCTGTTGCTGTTGCTGTTGCTGTTGCTGTTGCTGCTGCTGCTGCTGCTGTTGCTGCTGCTGCTGCTGCTGCTGCTGCTGCTGCTGCTGCTGCTGCTGCTGCTGCTGCTGCTGCTGCTGCTGCTGTCGCTGTCGCTGTCGCTGTCGCTGTCGCTGTCGCTGTCGCTGTCGCTGTTGCTGTTGTTGTTGCTGTTGTTGTTGTTGTTGTTGTTGTTGTTGTTGTTGTTGTTGTTGTTGTTGTTGAAGCATGCGCACACACACTAAAATTCAAACTCAAACACACACAAACACACATGTACGTACACAGCTTTTGCAAGCATACAAGACCACCTCTCCCCCACACCGCTCCCTATTAACCCTGAAAGCCCAGCCCCAAGCGCACAGCGCGTGGAGCGTGGCCGCACTGTCCACGCTAGCAGCTGTGGCTCCCAACCTCGAGCAGCTGAAAATAGATCTTGCTCTTGCAGGTGGGGGAGCCTGAATGAGTGCGTGATGTGTGGTGTGTGGTGTGGGTCAACTTATGTGGCATACCTGCGGTAAACTACTCAAGGCTGGCCAGATCTAGGTACAGCCTGTATAGACACACACTGTGTATAATATATGACCTTGCGCGTGGTGGTTTTTCTGCTGAGAATTCTGCGTTTGTGCCGACCTTGCAATGGTGTGGCCAACCTTGTTCATGACCAGCACGTGCCTATGTTTGTATGGGCTAGTGGGCGTAAAAAGAAGACACCCTTGTACACATTCTAAGGCTGCTCTAATTATAGATGATATTCTGCTATGCAGGGTGCCACGCGGCAAGAGCTCGTACATCATATTATGTGTGTGTGACGTATATGCATCAGTGAATGTAGCATACCTTCCCACCATGAAAAGAAGGCATCACAGGGGAATCCGCGCTTTATCCTCTGCAAGCGCTCCAAGAGAACTCTTCTCTAACTTGCTGCTCCATCATGTCACTGCACCTCCTGAACACATTTAACACATGCACTCAGCCATGCCATGGTGGCGCACATCGTGGTAACACCTCCCATTCCGGTCCACCTTGTGTTGTTGTGTTCTTTGCGTCCCTCAATGCAACCCGCACCCCTTTTGTGCTCCTCCTCAGTCCTCAGCAGCAGCCTGGCACTAAGAGCCAAAGCACACAATCCTGTTCTGAGGCACGCGCAGGTTCTTCGAGGCGCTCCTCCCTCTCATTCATTAGCGCAACAATAAAAGATCTGTTGCCCTCATTGAACTTCAAAGATACAAAAAGTCTGTGTTCCCTCTCAAGAGGTCCATTTGAAAAAATGTCAATACTGCATTTGCCATGCGTCCTATGTCCTGCGTCTGCAGTTGGCCCTGAGCCACTGCGTCTTATGTCCTAAACCACTGCGTCCTATGTCCTGCGTCTGCAGTTGGCCCTGAGCCACACGCAGCCTTCTCCTCGGCCCTGTCCCCTCGCCTGCAGTTTCTGGATTTCAGCACCAAGGCACGCCACACACAGGTGTGTGTGCGTGTGTGTACATCTGTGTATTTGTGTTGCTCGTGTGCCGTTGCGCGTGTGTGTATGTAAGTACTGTGCTTGATGCTGATCTGTAAAAAGCTCAAGCGAAAACGGGAGTTTGAGCAGGAGTGCGCGCTTTAATCTGTGATATTTTCTATCTGTGCTGGTTTCCAACTCCATTTCAGGCTTTGCCCTTGTGCATCGTGCTAGTGCAGCGTGGCACTGTCTGTATGCTGGTGCAGCGTGGCACAGTTTTCTTGGTGCAACATGGCACTTTCTGAATGCTGGTGCAGTGTGGCACTGTGTGCTGGTGCAGCGTGGCACTCTCTGTGTGCTGGTGCAGCGTGGTAGTGATTACAATGGCACGACGTCTGCATGCAACGCCCAGTTCCTTGGACTTCACCACACAGATGCTCAAACACGCATGTACTTATTGTACACGATTAAGTGCACGCAACCCTCCTTGCTGGTATGCAACGCTGTGCATGCACGCACGTGCGCAGGTCATGGATCTGCAGCCGTTATGTGCATTGGACCTCACGGCAGTGCGCCTCGTCCTAGACACACTGCTGCTCTCGCCACAAATCCACGACAAGGCACCGGGGGATGCTGTGGTGTGTTCCTCTTCTCCTAGGGCCCTGTTCTTTGATTCTCCTGCTCCCTGACCGCTTTTTTGCCCTGTAGAAATAACACACTGCATAAATGGGCAACGTGAACATCGTGAATACGAGCAGTCATTGCCTTTCCAATTATCTCCTATTTTGGACTGAATGCTTGTCGCTAGGTGTCCTGCATGATGCCACGAGGCATGGTGACACGGGTGTGGCAATGTAGCTATGCTATTTCTTTGGATGCATGACGTCACGAGGCATGTCCTGCATGATGTCACGAGGCATGGTAACACGGGTGTAGTAAAGTAATTTGCTGCATTTTACTAAGAGGCATGATGCCACGAGGCATGCCCTGCACAATTTCCCAAGGCATATAACGAGCAGAACACGCTCTGGTTGATGTATGTATGGGTCTGTGCCCCCTCACTCAGCTGTCTTGTGCATGTTTGTAGGGTTGGCCATCAGTGTTGTGCACATACAGCGTCATTCAAAAATGACACATTTAATAACGATCGTAAATAACGGCTTTACCGTCACTAAACTCTGACGATTGACGGCGTGATTTACACCGTCAATTCGACAAAAATTACGCCGTCAGCGTCATTTACCATTGACGCCGTCAAGCGTCAGGTGCACAACACTGTTGGCCATACATATTTAGGTATATACGGTGTACATACAGTATTTTTAGCAGGGAAATCACCATGGGCATACAGTCATATACGGTGCATATGTACGGCTCTGGCCAACCCTACATATTTGTGTATGTGTGTGTGTGTGGCCTCCGTGCGTACAGGCGGCCATGCTGTGCTGCCTGTTGCAGTCTTGGCCAAGGCTGAAGCAGGTCACCCTTTTCGACCTCCAGGGAAGCTTGGCATCACCACAAGGTGTGGGTGTGGGTGTGGAGAAACATGGTATATTTGTGTTGGTGTATGTTGCAACAGTTGGCTAGGCAGGTGAGTGGGTGGGAGAGTGTGAATAAGTTTGCATATGCAGTGCCCAAGGGTAGTTAGTGGGTGGGTGGGGTGGGTTTGGGGGTGCCTGTATGTTTGTTGCTCTTACACGTATGAACCACCTGTGTAAACCACAAATACAGGATTAAAACACATTACCGCTGGATGTTCAACTCCCTGATAACTTTATGCGCACACAAACGAATACGCCAAGAGCTACAGGAGCCTGCGTGGTCATGGATGTGGTTCTGTGTTATGTACAGGTTGTCAAGTTGTAGCTCCTTTCTCGTTGTGTGTGTGTTGCACATTATGCACTCGTTACAACTTACTTCCCCTTTTGGAAAACTATTCACGACCACTCTACGAGAAAGTTTTGTTTCCATTTTTAGCATTGCGTGTTTTCTTGAATCCCCTTTCACGGACTATCAGAGCTAGGAAACTTATAACTGCTCATCCAGACGACAACTATTGCGAGCTCTAATAACACACACGTGTATCGAAAATCACCTCATTTATTCTATGCTCTGCTAGCGCAGGCGCTGACCATCGCTCGCCCCCTAAAATATTAATCAGGGGTAGTTCCTCTTCATGTATGAAATTTAACATAAATGTACGAACATGAATCTACGAATATAAATGCCCTTGCGAGCTGCAAACAAGTTCTCTTTATATGGATGGATGGTCTTTTTCTGAACGCTTGTTTGTATTGCTCTGAACTATCTTTGTTGAGTATGCGCTCCAATTTTTGCAGGTGGTCGTGTGTTTGAGTTTTTGCCAACTACACTGGAGAAGCTCAGCCTGCAAGCCAGTTTGCCAAGGTCTCTTACACCCAGGTAAGCTTCAAGCATGTCGCATGCTTAAGCACACTGAGATGTGCTATACACTTAGCCACATGAGGCTACGGATGTTTACCGTGATGCGGCCTTTTAGGCAGCAGAGTCCCCACAGTTTCTGCGCTCATTGAGATCATGTGAAGGTGCTAAAAGGTCTCAAGCTTGAAAAAGCAGGCATGCAGTAACACATGCACAGTGTTCATTGATGTCTTTCGCCCCCTTGGTTGAAATTGCCATGGTCAGATGGATGTAGGTTAGCCAAAGCAGATTTCATCTTTTGGCAGTGAGTACAGATGTGCCAACAAACAGAGCGTGCTTACATCCACAAAGTAGCAAGCCTTGTTAGAAGCAAACAAGAATGTGGACAAGAAGCGGACTGGTTGCAAACGACACTGCTTACTTAGTGCTGTTGTTCTAGAGCAACATACAGCAAACTTTTGTACTGTGGATGTGCTGTGATCTGGACGCAGCCTCCAGCAGACTGCACATTTTGTCGATGGCTTTTCAATTATTGACCTTGTTAATGCTTCTTTGACCTGACCTAGCCTCCTCCTGCCATTCTCTCTCACATGACTCCCTTTCCCAGGTTCGACCCCCTTGTTCAAACCGAGCCGTGTTCAAATAATTACTTGAACTTACATGCACCGCTCACAGCACCTCTCCTCTCCTCTGCTTTGCTGCAACTTAGCAGCTTGCTGCTTTGTGGCGTGGGTGATGTGATGTGTGCGACTGTGTGTGCGACTGTGTGTGTGTGTTTGTTTGCGACCTCAGGCTGAACCACTTACAGCATCTCCGCCTCCTCTCTGTCTTCGACATCACCGTCTCCCTGGTCATTGCCATATCGTCCCTGCCAAGCCTAGCACAACTCACAGTGCACGGAGACCTTCTCATGGATCCTCAGGTGCGCGCGTGCGTGTGCGTGTACATTTGTACATTGCTCTGTGTTTCGCCACGTGGCATTGTGGTAGGCAATCGCCAAGCCTAGAACAACTCGCAGTGCACAGATCACAAAGACCTTTTTATGAATCCTCAGGTGCGTGCGTGCGTGTGCGTGTACATTTGTACATTGCTCTGTGTTTCGCCACGTGGCATTGTTGTAGGCAATCGCCAAGCCTAGCACAACTCGCAGTGCACAGATCACAAAGACATTTTCATGAATCCTCTGGTTCTGCGTTTTGCCATCAGGCATTGCGGTAGGTGAAGGGATAAGGCACGTGACATTACGTTCGATAAAAGAAAGACTGCAGCAATGAAAACCACATAAATTTAAAGACAGCAGGAGACGTTTTTTGTCCTGCCTCCACAAATGCCCAGGGACTCCACATGCTCAGCGGCTTTTGCCAGCAGCTGGAGATGGGGGCAGAGAAATTTTTAGCTCTAACCTGCTGCGTGCTTTGGTGAGTTTCCTTGTTTCTTCCATCCATCCTCAGTGGAGTGCCAAGTCGACACAAAAAAAGGAAAAGGGGGCCTTTAAGCTAACGTGATTGGGTTTTCCTGTCTGCTGTAAGCTGCTTTTAGTGTCATTTAGAATGTAAGCTATAGAGTCATGTACAAAGTAAACTGTGGGGTTTATGCTCTGCTCTGCCAACCAAATCACATGGTTTCACAGAAAGGTGCATTGTTTTCTTACAGATGATCTCTGTCTAATTATATCAAGTTCAGTCTGCAGATAACGTGTCAGATACCGTCCTGCGCGCTTAGCACTGCAAGGCCCAGTTTTGTAAGGTGCTAATTTTATAATTTATAGCACTTATATAATATAACGCTTACAAACCATAGATCTGAGTTCATATTAATTTGCGAGCATAGGCTTGCGCAACGCCCCGCCAAATGATTATTCACCACGTACCACGAACATTTTTGACCCCCTTGCGGTGTGTTGCAAGCACTACAAATTATTAAATTACAATGGCCTCGCAAAACTCGCATTGGGCAAATTTGATTGATTTTTGTGAGCATGAACGGGAAGGGCGGGAAGGCCTCGCAGGCTTATTGTGGGCAACTTCTTCATGCCCAGTAACCAGACAGCAAGTCAGAAGGCGGGTTTGGAGAGGACAGGGCAGCAAAGGCAGAGCAGGATGCAGCAGCAAGTAAGAGGCTACCTGATAGCTTAGGCTGACCTCAGGCATCAGCAGCAAGGGGAGGAGCAGCTATGTAAGCGGGTGCCTTCTTTCACATGCAGATGTACACATGCGCACATACATGCATACGTGCGTGCAAGTGCACGCACACATGCGCTTGCCTGTGCATGCACACGTATGCACACACGCACGCACATGCGCATGCACACACATGCACACGCGCACAAGCATGCTCACACGCGTGCATACACGTGCACATGCACCTTAGAGGGCCAAAAGGCCCTCGCATAGGCTCGCAACACGTTAATTAACTAAGTGTTGCCTCCCTCGCATTGCTCGCATTGGGGTAATTATTGGGTTTTTCTGAACCTTGCATCCGTAACGGTACCCTACAGTTCTTGCTTTTGGGCTGAGTAATATGCCTAAAGTTATTCCTTTCAGGCACTTGCAAGCTTACAATAGACCCTGTCTTGGAAATTAAGGCATTCACAGTTCGCGTGGTTGACGACAAATCTGAGAACAGGTGCTTTTTCCTGCTCCATTTCATAGCATTTTTTTGCACGTGTAGCAAATACTTTGATTATTGGCTGAAATTAATGCAAGGGGCCTCGTTAACATCTGAGTACTTGCAAAACAGCACACAAAACTCGCACAACTGAACACGCAACTCGTGTTTGCACACACACATAAACACAAAACTAACACACATGCACATGCTTGCACACACACACACACACACAAACACAAACGCACACACGCACAAACGCACAAACGCACAGGAGGGCTACAGGTACCCTGGTTGGTGTGCTGGGAGCTGTTGCTCCTAGAGTGACCATGTTACGATTAGAGATTGAGCCATGCTCTATGAATCAGGTGCAAGCTCTGCAAAAGTGCGTGCACTTCAGCTCCCTCAAGTCGCTTTTCCTGCAGGTGTGTGTGTGTATGTGTGTGTATATGTGTGTGTGTGTTGGAGGCCAGTAAAAGTGCACTTGTGCATAGAAATGGCCAAATCCATAAGCGCAAGGTGTATACACAGACTTTGTAGCATTGCATTCTTTCCAGATATGCGGGCGCATGCAGTGTACATGCTCCTGGCCCACCCTAGGAGTTTATTTCAGGCACTTCCTTTACGTCCCTCAAATCAAAAGAGGCCATGGTGGGCTGACTGTTAATGGGCTATGATTACACAGCCAAAGGCACTGCTGTGCCCACGCGCACAGATCATTTTGATGCAGTCCAGGAATGTTTCGAAAGTAACCCCAAGACAGCTTTCCTTGCAACGTCTGCCACCCACTCAAACAGGACGTCCATGTACAAGCACGCACATGCGCATATACATTTACAATCACGCACACAAATTGCAAACCGACTGCAGGGTGATCTGTCCCTCTTTAACGACTCCACAGCCCTCCATCTATCCTCACACCTCAAGTCCCTAGAGCACCTCTCCCTGTGTCACACCGCACAGAGCGCCCACCCTCTAGCACCCAGGTAACGATCATAATTTATCATGTGACCTGGTGGTTTGTTGACGCATCTTTTCGACGCACCACTCCTCCCTGTGTCACACCGCACAGAGCACCCACCCTCTAGCACCCAGGTAATGACCATAAGTTATCATGTGACCTGGTGGTTTGTTGACGCATCTTTTCGACGCACCACTCCTCCCTGTGTCACACCGCACAGAGCACCCACCCTCTAGCACCCAGGTAATGGTCATAGGAAAAGCCTCTTCCGGTGGTAGTTTACGCGCCTTCTCAAAGCGTTTTACTCCCAGAGTCACACCACACAGAGTATTCACCCTCCAGCACCAGCTAGCAAATCAGCATGTGGGTGGTCCAGGTATGTGGGTTTAATTGAAGAATATGGATAACTCAGTTGCACCTTCTGTCTATGTCAACTCTCAATTTGCGGCAGCTAGGCTCAGGATCTGGAAACTCAATTCAAGGCCTGGTTGTGAGCGTTCCTTGGGACCAGGCGATGCCCTGTATTAAAAAGCTGTACTGTATATTACTGTACTCATCCCCCCACCCCCCCCAATTGTTTGGTAAGTTTTAGTCACCGCCCCACCCCAAAACCCTGTAGAAAGCAACACATCACTTGTTTCAATCACTGCCTTCCCTCAGCAGCGTTAGTAAGGAGTGGTGATGTAAGGCCTGTGTGTTTAACCCTTTGTCGTCCATTTTTAAGACATGCTTGTGGAGTCATTTGCTTTTGACGTTGACAATGAAAGGGGCACCTTGCAAGATAAGACGCCTAAGTCATAGATAAAAGAGGTAAAGACAGAGTTCCGATGCAGTGTAAAAGAGGTAACGACAGAGTGCCAATGCAGGGAGCAAGTTCATTGAATGAGCAGGCGCTGGCAACAAGCTGTACTAAAGTAGGGCATTAGGGCATTTACAAAGATTGGCACTCATGCCCTCAAGACTCAGGCCCACCCAGACAAGTTTCTGGGTTGGCCAGTTCTGGCCGTTTGTCTCCACCACATACGAGTCATGTGACCATATGTATATATGTATGTACCGTACGTCCACGGATTCACCGCCCCCCCTGAAAAAAGTAAATATTTTATGGTTAAAATATGCAACCGCCTCCCCTCTCACTGGAACTTCTCGACGGGAGCAACGGGTGCAGGCAGGGCTGGGGCTGGTGGTGCAGGGGCAGGCGGAGCTGGGGCTGGGGGGTCAGGGATTGCTGGGAAGGTGAGTGCAGGAATTCCAGACCATTCATCGGAAGCTTCCTGACCACTCGTCGCTCGCACTGCTCAAAAACGTTAATTTCTGCCACCGCCCCACAACCGCCCCCTTTAGAAATAAATATATTAAACCACCACCCCATCACTGCCCCCACCAAAAAACGGTCTTTTAGGGGGTGGTGATATACTTTTTGTACGGTTTATATAACATGTAACTAGTATGTAACTAGTATGTATATGGTGTATGTAACTAGTAACTAGTATGTAACTAGCATGTATATGGTAATCCCCTGCTCAAAACACCGTGTATGTACGTGTTTATTTATGGCTCTGGCCAACCCTACAGTACACGGCTACACGTGCGCGCGTATATGTAAGTTGCTCTTACTTCCGGGTTGGACTGGTTCAGATCAATGCAGTTTAAGGAGGAGAAGTTTGTTTCTACACATATAAAGTTAAATGGCTGTGACTGTTTCTGCTGACCAGCCCTGCCATATGTGCCCACTTGCAAAAAAATGATACATGCGGTTGGCCAAAACCATGCAGACTTTTGGTACATGAGTCATATGTATGGTGATTCTCCTGCTGGGAACACCTTATATACCGGTACGCTGTTTATATATTTGTGTATGGTTTTGGCCGATCCTGATTTTCAAGCTCTGCAACACTCCAGTAATCTAAGGTAGACACTGTCCCAGAACTTCACCTCCCTAGGTGTGAACTCTAACTGCCTAGCTCGAATATGTGTGCCTACAGTGTACATGTATCTGCGAACGAAAAGGGAGGGTGGTGAGTTCATGAATGTACAAACGGAACGCTGACAGGTTCGATGCTTACGGAATTTCCATCAGTGCCGTATCCGGGCCTGCATTGAGCGTGATGGGAGTGTTTGGCCTCGCACGCCTGCCCCAATTGAAGCGGCTGGAAATCAAGGGCTGTGAGGAAGTGACGCGGCAAGGGCCTGAAGTGGTGAGTTGCATACTTTGCGTTGCGAATGAACTCAATTTTACATTCGCAAGTCGTCAATGAAGATCAGGGGTGCGAGCAAGCGAAGTGACAAGGCCTTGAGGTAGTGTGTTGCAAGTTTGCATTGTGAAGGGGTAGCAGCCTCTTCACAACCAAGCAGGTTGATCAGTGCTGTAGCTGTTGTGTAGTGAAAGGCATGAACTACATCTAAGCAGTTTGACTGATTGAGGCAACCTGAGCAGAGACATGCAGAACTTAGATGATTGGAGGGGGCTGGGTCGAGTGAAGAAGCAGTTGAAACCCTAAGCTGTAGTAAGGGAGGGAATGGCGCATACAGACAGAAAACGTCCTCATCCTCATCTGCATTTCAGTGTATGTGTGTGTTAGAGGGGGGGGGTGGGTGTGGGTGTGGGTGTGGGTGTGGGTGTGGGTATGCAATTGTGTGTGCTTTTTTTGTGCATGTGCGTGTGCGTGTGCGTGTGCGTGTGGGTACATGGTGGGCTTGTGGGTGTGGGTGCGTGAGGCTGTGTATTTGCATTTGAGTTTGTGAGGCTCATTGATCACTGTGCTCCTGAATGTACGCAGGTAGGCTCCATGCTGAAAGACTTTGGTGTCCAGCTGGTATTAGATGGGGCTACAGTGGTGATGGCCTCATCTGATGGTCATTGATGCTAGATCTTCCCCTGCAGCCTGTACGTTCTTCAGAAACCTCAATGTTTTCAAGTTGGTAGTTCGATTGACACACTAATCCAATATTACTGTTCTCTTCTGGGCTTCACTGCAGAGTGTATCTTTTCTCCTCTTATTGATTTTTGGTATGCAGGACAATGTCAGTGCTTCTGCTTTTCTTCCGTTTCCCAGTAGTATTGCCACCTTGGCTACTTCAGCATTGAGAAATTTTGATCATGTCCGTCCACACACGCAGCTGTATGGGCCTTAATAGTTGTACTTTGCTTTACAATGATTTACTAAGGCAGAAACCAGCAGCCAAACGTGGCAGGCTGGTGTATTTTTTGGTCTGAGCCTGCACACGAGTTTTCAGAGGAAAAAGATAAAATTAGTCATGAGCATACTCTTAGAAAATACAACGCGCGCAGTGAAAAACCGCTCACCACATTAATTAAGGAAAGGAGTCATTTTGTACCGGGTAACGCTCCTCCACCAAAAGAAGTAACTCTTAAGAAGCTGGGTCTTGGCTCTCAAAGAGCTAGCTAAGAAATTAGCTTCATGTACATTCTGTCAACTACATAATTCGTTTCCCACATATCAACAAGTACAAACCTTGTACTAACAGTACAAACCATGTACTAATTACCTCAGATAAATCCTTATTGCAACCAGTGTCCCAAACGTTGCATGGTCAGCAGACGCACGCATCAGCCATGTTCAGGGGTATATTCACCCGCGGAATTCAAATACACACTATCTCAAACTTCTTAGAACTTGACGACAATTAGTGTCACGTAATAACTCCTACCTGAAAGTGGTACAGAAAAGTACTGAAGTATGCATGAGGTCCCACAATGGAGTTTTTATATATTACAGTGACTGGAGGAGTCAAAAGGACAAGTTCAATTCTTGCAGCACCATCACCCTATCTAGGCCTAGATGGGTAACTATTATTCATACTTAGCAAGTAGAAGTGGCTAGTAAATTGCCCATACTGGGTCTAACCCACTGTGGAAAACCGCTGGTGACCCTTTAGGTCTTGGGTTTAATTCTCACCAGCTGCATAAAGGCCAACCCGGTTTAGCTAATTAAGTTCTCTGAATCAATCGCTATCGCTGCCTCTGGCGAGTTGACCCTCCACTTGGAACTCTAGCAGGGAGCCTGGCCCACTCCGACACATTCTAGAATGGAGTTGCCAAGGGGGAGGAAAAGAAAAGCTACGCAGGCATTGAAAACCACTCCCCACATTGATTAAGGAAAAGTAAGCCACTTTGGTACCGAGTACCGTAAAACTCCTTTACCGTGTGTGTGTGTGTGTGTGTGAGAGAGAGAGAGAGAGAGAGAGA
>Ga0307974_1003146_pt1:5000-11823 | contig 11823 bp, 14 predicted proteins | sample OrgLakmetagen784_FD_201812 | JGI IMG/M metagenome (GOLD analysis project Ga0307974, IMG submission 201812) | Saline water microbial communities from Organic Lake, Antarctica - #784 | ecosystem: Environmental > Aquatic > Non-marine Saline and Alkaline > Saline | place: Antarctica... | reverse complement strand
TAGGATGCGTTGCACAATTGTGCACTTTCAATTGTAAGGAAAGGAAGCAAAGCAAGCCAGCAAATTCAAAAGCCAGCAAACGCAGAAAAATGTGGTTACCTCCTCTGTTAAATTCACAACTTTTTGCCAGATATATTGTTTGACCACTTATGCACACAGATATGGGAGCCGATCATTTTGTCTCAACCTTCTGGGCAAGACTCTGTGGTAAGATGTGATTTGGTTTGCAGATGTTATATGAACCACCACCACCACCACCACCACCACCACCACCATTACCACCACCACCACCACCACCACCACCACCACCACCACCACCACCACCACCACCACCACCACCACCACCACCACTAAGAGGGAATAACAACGTACGCAGAAAGACAGAAAGAAATTTAAGGGACAAAAGGTGTAAAATCAATTAAGGGAAGAAAAGTGCAGAAACATTTATGAGGGCAGAATGGCAAAACACTTGTAAGGTTGCAGAAACACTCTAGGGACAAAGTGTGTAAAAACACCAAATTGGACAAAAGGTGCAGAAACACTCTAGGGACAAAGCGTGTAAAAACACCTAAAAGGGACAACAGGTGCAGAAACACTCTAGGGACAAAGCGTGTAAAAACACCTAAAAGGGACAACAGGTGCAGAAACACTAGGGACAAAGCGAGTAAAAGGTTGAGGTTAGGTTAAGATTACATCACTATATATGCCTCAGAGGGCATCTCAGCGGAAGCTTGAAAAAAAGCCTTTGGACAAAGGGTGTAAAAACACCTAAAAGGGACAAAAGGTGCAGAAACCAACTTCAACTTGTGGGATCTGAGCAGACAGCCCAGCAATCTTTGGTCGCTGAGCATTTCAAAAATGCAGTTTAGGAACTTTTCCTGTTGTCAGATGCCAAGTTGTAGTTGTCAGATGCCAAGTTGCAGTTGTCAGATGCCAAGTTGTCTGATGAAAACACTGCACTGTGTCACAGCAAAGGAGATAAAAACCTTTGTTTTAGTAATTTATAAGATTCAGCACATCGGCAAATACCCAACCCTAATCTGAGAACTTTAAAACTAACTGCTCGTCACACGATCTTCCGCTGCCACTGATTGGGCGTGACAAAAGTTGATCGTGCTTGTAAACATACGGGAAGGGCAATAAGGAGCAAGGAATCCCTTGCAGTCGGTCGGCTTTGTCCATACACTACAAGCAAACGGTACACAGCTCTGTGCACACTGTATGGAGTGAACACAGAATTGTATGTCCAGCACTCTAATGTCCTTTGAGCTTTTTACATCGTAGAAAGCTTTAGGCTGCCACATCAAAACACAATACTGCACAGAAAGATGGAAACGTGTCCGCATGCACTTTGGAGCTGCATCAAGGTGCTCCCTGCAGCTGCAAAGCGCAACAGGACAAAGGCTGCCACATTCCAAAGACAATACTGCACAAAGAAACGGTTTCATTTTACGCTTGCATGCCTACAGGTGCTGCAGTCCAAAGCGCTCCATGCAGCTGCAAAGCGCTGCACACTGGAGGCAGTCGAAATTTGGTCTGCAGAAGATCTGGTGCCCGATCTGCGCCCGGCATCACCTGGATTTGATCCTCTTCTCTGGTAAACTGCACACATACACGTAACAGCATATACACATACAAACACATTGATTAATATTTGCATTTTGAGGTTTCGTCAAAGCTCAAGAATAAAGTTTGTGTCACCTTGTCATTACAAAAAAATATTGTTTCTGGCAGCTGTACCTCTGCATATTTTCAAGGTCCAGGCATAGCTTCATGTGCCTCTCTGTGCATTCATATAGGAGTACATAGAACATAGGCGTCTACATAAGTGTACGTATGGCATTGGCGTCTACATAGGTGTACATAGGACATGGGTGTACAAAGGACTGAGGTGTACGTAGGATATAGGTGTACGTAGGACATAGGTGTGCATAGGACATAGGTGTACATATGACATTGGCGTCTACATAAGTGTACATATGACATTGGCGTCTACATAGGTGTACGTAGGACATAGGTGTACATAGGTGTACGTAGGACATAGGTGTACGTAGGACATAGGTGTACATAGGACATAGGTGTACATAGGACATAGGTGTACATAGGTGTACATAGGACATAGGTGTACATAGGACGTAGGTGTATATAGGACATAGGTGTACATAGGACTTCGGTGTACAAAGGACATAGGTGTACTAAGGACATAGGTGTACATAGGACATAGGTGTACAAAGGACATAGGTGTACATAGGACATAGGTGTACATAGGACATAGATAAACATAGGTGATACATAGGACATAGGTGTACAAAGGACATAGGCACAGGTATAAGTGTACATACATCATCGGCTAACCCTGACAGTCTTGAGGTTTCATTTGGCTGGTTTGCGCATGAGTACTGCATGCATGCTGTTCATTGTCATCGGCCGACCTATACTTTTTACATTACTCTTTACTTAGCTTGTCAGGGATCTAGTGGGCAACCTCAGCACGTCATTTCCAGGGGAGATCTGCACGTTCTTGGTTTTCATGCAATATGTTGTTACAACTTCTACTCTTTAAAATTGAGTCATCTGTATCTTTAGCCAAGCGGGGAGCTGTGACCCTCAGGAAAATCTTTGTTTCTTCGTCCCTGCTGCTGCAACCTGGGTCTGGAAATCTGGATAAATTTATGATTGAATAAGTCCATGGAAATCTGGTTAAATTTATGATGGAAAAGTCTGGTTTATATCGTATGTATATGTATATGTCTGTTTTATTTGAGTGTATATACATGTATATTTATCTTGTTTTTCCAAGCATGGTTGTGCTTTACTGGATTGAAATATTCCCGCTGTTGCTTGCACAGGTTTTGCTTTGCCCGTGCTTTCTTTGACGGATGGATGGAACAAGCGGGTAAGACAAGTAACAACTCAAAAATGCCTGTATAGCAAGTTCAGAAGGGGCGATCCTGTATCTGCACTCATAATGTAAACCTGCTGAGTGCTCTGCAATATGCAAAAGCTCTCGACCTTTTGGAGGCAATTGCAACCGACTGTAAGTTGGAACTGTCTTGGCACAGCTTGTGCTGTGGAAGCCATCTCTTTTATGCTTGTCCCAAGTAAGAGTTCCAGGCCTAACTAAGGAACGTAAACCTTACAGTATATCCACTCGGCCTTGTCTCTGGTTTGCATGCTTACCATGACTTTGTAAGCGGTTTTTGTAAACGGTACTGTGCTTGTACACACGCTTGCCTTTCCTGTCGTTTGCAGTGCATGAGCACGCATATCATGTGTACGCTTTTGTCTTTTTTGGCCTGCAGTGCATGAGCACGCATGTCATGTACGCCTTTGTTTTTTTTGTCTGCGTGCATGAGCATGCATGTCATGTACGCTTTTGGCTTTTGTCGTTTGCAGTGCATGAGCATGCATGTCATGTGTACGCTTTTGTATTTTTCTGTTTGCAGTACGTGACCACAAATGTCATGTGTACGCTTTTGTCTTTTGTCGTTTGCAGTGCATGAGCACGCGTGTCATGTGTACGCTTTTGTCTTCTTCTGCTTGCAGTACGTGATTACGCATGTCATGTGTACGCTTTTGTCTTTTGTCGTTTGCAGTGCATGAGCACGCATGTCATGTGTACGCTTTTGTCTTTTTCTGTTTGCAGTTCGTGAGTTTGCACGCGTCGTGCAGCCCCTCTATATCCAACGTAAGATCACAAGCGCTAGGATTGACGCGATCCCTAAAAGGCTTGAAGCGTTGGAGCTGGAGCTTGATAGCAGGATGGAGCGGGTGCGTTTATGACTGTTTATGTGTGTATGTTGTTTAATAACTGCTATGTGTACATGTGTGTATGCGTAAAGGATTGGCCAAAACCAACATGCTTACGTATTTTCGGTGTATATACAGTATTTCTGGCAGGGAAGTTACCATACATGCGGTCATATACGTGAACATTGATACTTATTTTGTTGTTCTTTTTCTGCTTGTAGGCAAGTGGTTGAGTATCTGCTTGTAGTTCAGTGTTCTAGTCAGTGTAAAAGTTATGTCAAAATATATGCATCGATATTTAAGACGCCTTTGAAGAAGCCAATTTCAGGCCAAGCTTGCAACTCTGCCCCTCTGTTAAAAATCCCTGTTCATGTCTTGGTGGGATTTAAGGGGAAGCAAACTGTGACAAGGAAAGCTGTTAATAGGAATAAACGTGACACTTGGAGCTATGATAGGAATTGAGATCAAGCTTCTAAAGACTGATCATTGTCTTTCATAATGTGTTGACTTCAATGGTGGAGAGCGCTCCCTTTGATGTTGAAATTCTATTAGTTGCCAACCTTTACCAGATTTGTGATAAATATTATGTGAGAAATACTTTGTGATATGTGCTTTCTCCTTTCAAATTTCTTCTGCGAAGTGACCTTTGCCGTCCTGAGATCCTGATGGCTCTTGGACGTCTGTGTCGACAGGCCTATTCATAGCAAAAAACATAAGAGAACTGAGACAGTACAAACAATACCAACATGGATTATGGAAAGCATGTTGTTGATAAATCCCATGGAAAGCATGTTGTTGATAAACTCATCACTGTTCATTAAACTATCAATATATGACATACTCTTGTTTTTACTTGCTTACATGGGGCACCCTGATGCTTAAATAATCGTCGCTTCTGATCCTTTCTTTTTACGTGAGGAATCTTCTCTTGCACATTGATCTGTGTCCAAACACTCGTCGCTTCTGGTCCTCTTGTTTTACTTAGAAATCTCCCCTTGCACATCGATCTGTCTGTGCCCAATTCAAGTTTGCAATAAATTTCCCTTCCTCGCACCCTTACCTTGTTCAAGTTTGCAATAAATTTCCCTTCCTCGCACCCTTACCTTGTGTTATATCCACCCCTGCTACAGCACCCGTTGCGACTGTAATTCACCACCTTCTGAAATTCACCACACGATCGGTGATTCACCACACCTTGTGTAAATCACGACATCTTCTGTAAATCACCCCACCTTCTCCACCCGTCACAGGCGGCTACAACACCCGTTGTGACTGTTATTCACCACCGCTGTCTGTATTCACCACACCTTCTGTTATTAACCACCGCTGTCTGTATTCACCACACCTTCTGTGATTCACCACCTGTGAGTCACCATACCTTATTTACTCGTCACAGGCGGCTACATCACACGGTACGACTGTTATTAACCACCGCTGTCTGTATTCACCACATCTTCTGTGATTCACCACGTGTGAGTCACCATACCTTATTTACTCCTCACAGGCGGCTGCTGAAGCTGCTGCTCAGCCCCCTTCCTCCTACGATAGGATCCCTGGGGTCACAGTGCACGGCCCGGGCTCCCCTGAGGCACAGGTGTGTGCATATGTGTGTGTATAATTGTTTGTATTTGTGTGTGTATGTGTGTCTTTGTGTGCGTAGGTATGTGTGTGTGCGTGGGTGCATGCGTGTGTGAATCATAAAAGAAAGTCAATGCATCCCACATGGCTTCCACACGGCTACACTTCAATATTTTTGTGAATGGGCACCTGTAAATGAATAATGCTCACTTCCAGGTGTGATTCAAAGCATTGTCTGCAAGAAAGTTCCTTCAAATGTATTTGATTCCCCTGAGGGGATCCAGGTGTTTGGACATGTGTGCTCATGCTGCTGACGCTGCAAAGGTGCATATAAATGCCAAATACATTACCATTTACATCCATCTAATCCTTTACAGATTTGGGTCGTGTCAACTCTGAGATGGCTTAGGGTATATCCAACTCTGAGATGGCTTAGAGTATGTCCAACTCTGAGATGGCTTAGAGCTTAGAGTATATCCAAATCGATGCACAGGCACGCCTTTGCAGCAGTGATGACTCTTTCATAGGGTTGGCCAGGACCGTATATATACACCGTATATGACCGTATATTTGGTGATTTCCCAGCCAGACATACCGTATATACACCGTATATATATGGTTCTGGCCTTTGCTGCTCTTTCATGACTGCTGCAAAGGAGTGTCTGTGCATTAGATAAACTTTAAGCCAAGTTGCTCACACCTTTGCCAAGCAGTGCTTGCAAGGTGGTTGTTTGCTAAATCGTTGAGAAGCAAGCCTCACAATGTGTCTGCAATAAAAACCAGATAACGTAGACCTGGCCAGACATGCACATGCACATGATAAATTGCTTGATCGTATGAACCCTTATATTTGTTATGGCCGTATGGCCCCCTGCTTCTCCTAACGTATAACATTTTCTAGTACGGGTCTCGCCAGCCCTACTCATAAACAAAGTCCCCGCTGTGTATGTTGTTCAGGAGGGCCTCGCTGCTTGCTTAGAAGCCATGAAGGAGCTAGATGACATGCGGAAGGCAGCACAGCCTGCTGCACAATCTGTGACAGGACAACCTCCAGTGCATGTAGATTAGATGGTTTAGTGCTGCACAATTGGTGCGACATGGTGTGACTGACGCACTCATTTTTCTTGGGTAGGCTCATCTATGTGTGAGATGGTCAATGCCTGTGACCGATTTATACTTCACTGCTTTGAAAGATTGTTGTGCTGAGACTTATACTTTGCAGTGACAGTGATTTGCTATGACAGCTTCTTGCGCTGGTGGATCTGAAGATGTGCACTTGAGACAGTGTCCGTACAGGTTTTAGCGACCTGAACTTTTGTTTCGTTTTGACAGGCGCTCTAGATTGCAGATTGGTGCACACTTGATAGCCTGATCATATTTTGTTTTGTTTGGCTTACTCACTCTCTCAGTCACCTGGACAGCTGTATTGACTTCAATTTGATCAGCCTGTCCAGGATGCTTGTATAATTTGTCGTCAGTGCACCTTTTTGTACTA
>Ga0307974_1003146_pt1:0-2500 | contig 11823 bp, 14 predicted proteins | sample OrgLakmetagen784_FD_201812 | JGI IMG/M metagenome (GOLD analysis project Ga0307974, IMG submission 201812) | Saline water microbial communities from Organic Lake, Antarctica - #784 | ecosystem: Environmental > Aquatic > Non-marine Saline and Alkaline > Saline | place: Antarctica: Organic... | reverse complement strand
AAAGTGCTTGTTAAGTTCCTTTTTCTCTGGAAATATCTGCTAGTTATAAGCTTGACAAAACTTACGAGCGTAATATGCGTAAGATGGCCAAATTTATGCATATTTTTCTACCAACGCGTCACTTCACGCAGGGCTCCTTTATACAATCAGGTGATATCATTGAAGGGAACATAGGAGGGAGCACTGACATCTTGACGCGCATGACCGTGAAGAAGAATCGTGGCCCTGGCAAAGTTCAAATGTATAGATAGTAGATAGACAGGCATCGCTTCCGATTTCCTGGCAAGGGCTTACTTCGTTTAACCAATCATATTGGAAAACAAAAATGTATCGTGTGTTGCCTCAAAGTGCTTATAATTAGACGTGTTTAACATTTGACCAACCCGATACTAAGTATGCTCTGCTCTGGAAAGTGTGCCTTAATCGTCTCAATCAGGTGTTGGTTTCGGTTGATAAGACACGTGTCGCTTTATTTCTAGTCTGCCCAACTCACAAGACCGAGCTTTACAGTGTGTTTCTGCACTTTTTGGTTCCAAGTTGTTGTTTTCTGTTTGCTTATGCTTATGGCGCGCGGTTCTTCATTTCGATGCCGCCGAGGGGCAAAAGCAACCCGCCCGGAACCCCGGAAAAACAGGAACCATGTCAATTTACATGATTGTTATTACCTTGAACAGAAGCTACAGTGGTATCACTGTCCTGATGGCCCGGCAAGACAAGTTTGGCCAAACTTGCTCAAACTTGAAGAACTCACACTCCAAATTGGCGTCCTTGCTGGCCCCAACATGCACGATTTGCTGGTGCATTGAGGTCAGGCTATCTGTGGCTATATGGGATTAGCCGTGAATGATTGCGGCTGCTATAGCTGCTAGATCTGCACCTGAATTGGTGTTGGTTATACTTACGCCTCTTGGGTTCATGGCAAATGTACAAGGTTTACACAGAAAAAGGCACAGTCGTGAAGGAAAACATGGGGTTTCCAGGTGTAAACAAGCAGACACATCCTGGAATCTTGCCTGTGGAAACAAGAACGTGTACTTCCTGCGGAGAGAAACCATCTGAAAGTGGGTGCAGTGGAAGAGCATGTCTTTCATCCTGGACATACAAAACCTGTGTGTCCCCCCAAACTTGTGTCCAAACCTGTGGACAGCTGTCCAAACTTGCAGAATTCGCACCTGGGCCCAAACTTGCAAATTTGCTCCCAAATTTGAGTCCAAACTTGTCCAAATTTGTGGACAGATGTCAAACTTGTAAAATTCATGCCTAAACCCAAACTTGAGCCCAAACTTACTTCCAACACGCCTAGGCAAAGTTATTTTAGTTTGGATTACTAAGGCATTCAACACGGAATGGCTGCTCAACCTATGAGAACGAGGTAAACCTCAAAACAAACCAAGTAGAAAAGGGGCTGTCACGCAACTGGTAAATGCCAACCTTAAAGACACGAGAAGAAGTAGGCAAAAACATATCAAAGTGTAGAGGTTGGTTCACCAAAGTAGTAGACGCATTTTGAAACAATGTTTAGACCTTTCATAAGGGCAAAACCCACGCACATTGCACACACACAAATAAGTTGGACAAGTTGGAAATGCAGGGACAAATGCAGGTGTGTGTGCGCGTGCATGTATTTGCACCTGTACATTTGCTTGCCCAGGGGCTGTCGCGGGGGCCTGTGCATTACTGATGTTCCAGGCTGGTCAACCCTTGCTGGCCATGAGAATTTTGCTCCAGCGCACAACTCACACCAGCTCAGCCTTCCACACTTAATGGAGGTGCTCTACTTTTCATCAGGAGAGGCTTTCTAAGTTCTAGGCGTGAGGTGGGCTGTATGCGGCGCTGTAAAATTTGGCAAAGCTTGAAAATTTCTGACCCATCCAGCGCACTCCTCAAACTGACCCATCCAGCGCACTCCTCACGGCAATTCAGCTTACGTAAATGTACCGAGTGGTTCCATCAGCACTTTAGAGAGGCTGGCCGGCTCTTCAGAGGGAGCGCCATAGGCAGTGATTTTATAAGTGGGCATTTTGTGTCGTATTCACAAATGTCACGTTTATTGTAATTTTTTACATAACGACATCAGGCAAAAAAGTAAAGTAGCCACTAAATAAATCCACTGGTGACCGGTAAACAAACGACAAAGGCTTATTCCATACGACGCTTCATCGTGTCGTACTGATCCGGACTCAGCACGTGTCGGAGCATGTCAACCTCGACTATTTCCTTGTCATCATATGTCCGTGCGCTTGTCAATGTATGCAATGCATGGCGTGTCGCTCGCATGTATTTTGAATTTTCCTCGAGGTCGATCAAACGGTAGCCGAGACAAGTAGGGGGAAGCATCGCAAGCGATGCTGAAAAGTTGGCGAAGCCTTTTGCGCTGTGAACTGGCAACTTGTGTGTGCGCTTATACATGTGTGTGTGTGTGTGTGTGTGTGTGTGTGTGTGTGTGTGTGTGTGCGTGTGCGTGTGTGTGTGTGTGTGTGTGTGTGTGTGCGTGCGTGCG
>Ga0307974_1003144_pt1:0-10000 | contig 11825 bp, 14 predicted proteins | sample OrgLakmetagen784_FD_201812 | JGI IMG/M metagenome (GOLD analysis project Ga0307974, IMG submission 201812) | Saline water microbial communities from Organic Lake, Antarctica - #784 | ecosystem: Environmental > Aquatic > Non-marine Saline and Alkaline > Saline | place: Antarctica: Organic... | reverse complement strand
CTCACCTTCCCCAATGCCCCAATCCATGCTCGAATCCATGCTCCAATCCAGTCCATGATCCAATCCAATGCTCACCTTCCCCAATGCTCCAATCCATGCTCGAAGTTAATCCATGTCATGATCCAATCCAAAGTCATGATCCAAAGTCATAATCCAAAGTCATGATCCAAAGTCATGATCCAATCTATGATCCAATCCAATGCTCACCTTCCCTCCATTCCTCGCTGCCCCGTGCAGTACATTGCCAGAGCAACTACAGCTTACCTTGGTGGGTCAATGGTGGTCGTGAACTGAAGTGGAGGTCAGAAGTTTGTGCACAACGTGCAATCAATAAGAACTAGGTTTAATGGTGGTCGTGAACTGAAGTGGAGGTCAGAAGTTTGTGCACAACGTGCAATCAATAAGGATTACCGAATTCCATCCTCAAGAGGAATCGCTGCTCAGCCTCTCACGCACATCACCAGCAGCAACACACAGCATTGTATGCACGTGTGCACCTTTTTGGCGTGCTTTATCTGCAGCTTACGTAATTACTTCTCCCAAAGTGCATTGCCCGGTTAATACGTAGGCTTGTATGTAAATGATCAGAGAGATATACAGGACAAAAGCACATGAAAGCTGTTCAACTTGGGCAGCGAGTAAGAAAGAGCAAACTAAAGACAAAAAGCCTACACCGAAATACCATTTGTTGTGACTCTTCCTGCGCACAGGCAAAGGAGGAGACAGTATTCATCAACCTCATCAGGCTTCATCGTCTCGGGTAACAGGATACTCACGGTACGCGAGAAAAATAGCTGAGCATCGAGAAGCTTCAGGAAGAAAGAAGAAAAAAGAAAAGAATAAGTACGCAGGCAGCAAAACACTCCCTGCATCAATTAAGGAAAAGGAGATACATTGGCCCAAAGTGCCGTGAGTCTCCCCCACCAAAGCGTAAGGAGGAGTGCATCACAAAGAAAAGCATGTTCATCAATGGAGGCGGGATGGACATGCAAGCCTGTAGATCAAGTTGTTTAGGTCTGTGGGTTATGATGAAGGTACTCAAGGTGTGAATAGCACTAGTACCTTACATATACTGCAAGTCTTACCACCATCACTGCCAGCCTCTTGTACCGCATAAAAACAAGATCTGTTTGTCATGATGTATCGCTTTATCGTATTATAAGGGTTGGCCAGAACCGTATATTTACACCGTTAGTGACCGTATATTTGATGATTTCCGTGCTAGGAATACTGATGTATATATGGGTCTGGCCAACCCTACGTATTATCCGTTTCCTCACACGCACATGCTTTGCAGAACGCGCACTGCGTGGAGCACGCGGCGAGTCTGAAAGTGAAGAGGCGTGGCTCAGACCAGAAGTGGGTCACGGTCTTGGAGTGACCACGTAAATCACGAGGGTCTCTGTGTAGTCTTTCATGTACCTGCAGTATGGGCTTTGTTCATTTTAGCGTATCAAGAAGTATGCTCAGACACTCGAAACAGTGTGCACCCCTCATACATTTGTGCTTTTTTGTATGCAGCTGAGTCACTCAAGCACTGTTCATGGCTCTTCCCAGCTGAAACTGCTCTAGCTGCTCTGATACGAGAGCCTGCCCTCAGCTTATGATTGTGTGTGTGCGTGTGTGTGTGTGCGCGTGTGTGTGTGCGTGTGTGTGTGTGTGCGTGTGTGTGTGTGCATGTGTGTGTGTGTGTGTGTGTGACCAGCTGGCCCTGCTCCAGCACCTCTCGACTGCTTGAGCACTGTTCTCTGCTTTTCCTGGCTGGCCCTGCTCTAGCACCTCTGCCTATTCAAGCACCGTTCATTGCTCTTCCCAGCTGACCCTGCAGTTTAACTACCCAAACACTGTTTGTTTGATCTCAGCTGACCCTGCACTCGCCACAGTGCCTGTTCCTTTGCACAGCTGGCCCTGCTCTACCAAATACCCTGCAGGTATGTGGCACATGTGGTGTCAACGGGTGCAGAGTGCGACATTGCCATGCTCACTGTGGAGGACCCATCGTTCTTCGAGGGTGTGACGCCCGTGCAGGTGACCCGTCGCTACTGCATGCTCGTTCTGTATGTGTGTCTGTGTGTGTATGTGTGTGTGAGTGTGTGTGAGTGTGTGCGTGTGTGTGTGTGTGTGTGAGTGTGTGTGCGTTTGAGCACATCAGCACGTGCAGTTGTCTGGGGTTTTGCTCTGAGCCCAGCCTGAGGCACGGCGGCATCAAGTCTGGATAAGAAAGGCAGACTGGCGCCTAAATACAGAAATTGTGCGCAGCAACTGCTCGACCGTCTGCAAGATATAAGTAAGCTTGACAAGCCACAAAGACGGTATAACATGTACCAGGCTTGAGCCAGTGATTAGAGTGATTAGAGCGTGCATTACACTCTTGAAAAGTAAAGCATCACAAGTATCAAATGACAGATAAACCAGTGAAAGAAGCAGTCAACCTCCTGACAGAATAGTAATGACAGCCACGCTTGGAGCGGCCTTTTGTTGCATTCGTCGCCTCATGCTCGTTCACCTCATGCTTGTTATGCAGTCGTTGTTTGTGCGCAAAGCTCACATTGCCCTTCTCATGTCAGTACTCATCCTGTGTGCTAGCCTGTGGCGCCGACATGCAGTCTGGAGCTCTCCCCTGCTTGGATGGTTTTTCTTCCCTTGCACACACACACACACACTCTCTCTCTCTCTCTCACACACACATATACACACACATACACATACACATACACACACACACACATATACACATACAACACACACATGCAACACACACTCTTCCCTCTGCCTGATTGCAGTTGCTGCATTATTTTTCGCGCTCATTCCCATTGCTGCCTTGTTATGCCAAATCGCTGCAAAGTCAAGAGACGAGATGCACCAATTTGTACCAATACATTAGGAGCATATCGACAGATATCAATACAATAAATGCATGGTGCCCATAACTGTGCACTGGCTGCGTGCTGCATACTCTGTGCAGTTTGGAGGCCTTCCCTGCCTGCAAGAGGGGGTAACAGTCGTAGGGTACCCAATTGGAGGTAAGACTGTTTAAGCTCTTGATTTTTGTATACATACGTGTGTGTGTTACTTGTGCGCTACTCTTAAACTTTTTTCCTAATCAAGCCAGAAGGTTAGTCTTGCTAGCTTGCAGGCTAACACATAATCGTACTGGCAGTGATATCTCACTCACCAGGACTCGTCAGGGTTTACCTCAATCATTTTTTTATAACTTGAGCCAACTTCTCAGCACAGCTTCCTCAGTAAGAGACACAATGAGCGTTACAAGCGGTGTTGTGAGCACACATGCATTCAGCCACCTAATTTTCTTACTCTTCTGCAGGAGACACGATGAGCGTTACGAGCGGTGTTGTGAGTAGGATTGAGGTGACGTCCTACGTGCACGGCAGCACTGAGTTGCTGGGTGAGAACAGGATTGACTCGTCAGGAGGCTTGTAGGGAAGCATTGCCACAAGTGTTGACCATTTCGTGCATTAGTCCTGTAGTAATGGCACCACTTCACCTGACTCTGTAGTTATGAATTAAGTGTGGGTAATTATGAATTAAGAGTGTCTGTGAGAATTGGGTAGTTATGAATTAAGAATGTCAGTGAGAATTGGGTAGTTATGAATTAAGTGTGGGTAGTTATGAATTAAGAGTGTCAGTGAGAGCGCCCTGTTACGGCTCAGCAAGGGTGCCCTTCTTTTGTTTTCCCTGCACAGGCGTCCAGATAGACGCGGCCATCAATTCTGGAAACTCGGGTGCGTACGGAAGTACAAAATCGCACGCATGCCTACTGATTACGTATTTCATATTTGTATGCCCAGAACTAACAACTTTAGACATTTGCAGCCACTCACCTGCAACTTTCTTTGATGCTATTGCTTCACTTGATAAAAAAAAGTAAGAAACGTATGTTGTCGTAAGCAGCGAGTAAGTCCAGCTTTAGTTGTATCAACGATGTTTATGTCATCTCACGTTTTCTCAACCTGCAAAAACCTTCTCCACTTACATCGCCCTTCCTTCTCAATGCCTGCTGCCTCCTCGATCTCTAACTATTAAAGCTGTGTTCACACACACGTCCCACCCCACTTCATAATACACTTGTTTAAACTCACACACATACATATACACGCAAACATACACACACAGGTGGACCAGCCTTCAATGATCGTGGCCAGTGTGTGGGTGCGTGCACGGTTGTCCTGATAGTTACGACAAACTTTCCAAGCTTTGTTTGGTCTCCTGGAAAGCTTATTAGTTGTTCAACGCTTCGACTAAAAAACATCTGAGGCAACCTTTTTTTATCTGTGATGTGCATCACCACAACAGGCATTGCGTTTCAGAGCCTGAAGGGAGCAGATGACGCGGAGAACATTGGCTACATTATTGTAAGTTGCTATAGATGACGCGTGTAAGTTGTTATAGATGACGCAGAGAACAAAGGCCACATCATTGTGAGTTGTTATAAATGACGCGTGTATGTTATAGATGAGGCAGAGAACATCGGCTGTATTATTATAAATTTTTACAGATGACGCGTGTAAGTTGTAATAGATGCTGCGTGTGGGTTGTTCTAGATGACGCGGAGAACATTATTGTAAGTTGTAATAACGTCAAGCGCCACACAACAACATGCAAGGTACATTCTCACACTCTACATAATCCTCTTCTATGTACGTGTAAAGATACAAGTGTCCCCTGCACGCAACAGCACACGAGTGTCCCCTGCACAACAACAGCATACAAGCGTACCCTGCACACAACAGCACACAAGTGTCCCCTGCACACACCGCTGGACCCCTTCTCAGTGCTCATAGCACAAAACGTACCTCCGATCACTAGATTTCCCAGCCCACTCTTCCTGAGACTCACGCTCATGATGCAACTCAGAATCCTCTTTCTACTGCGCTCCAGTAGAAAGTAGATTGCTCTGATCCACATCACCAGCCCACTCTTCCTGAGGCTACTGCTCATGACTCATGATGCATCAGACAGTCCTCTTTCAACTGCGCTCCAGTTGAAAGTGGGTTGCTCTGATCCACATCACCAGCCCACTCTTCCTGAGGCTCAAGCCCACTCTCCCTAAGGCTCACGCTCATGACGCATCAGAGCAATCCACTTCCTACTGTGCTCAACATCATAGACAGGCCTGGCCTTCTTTGGTGGTTGGGGTTATGACGCATCAGAGCAAGTGGCATGCCCAAGGTGGTTGGGGCCATGCATGACGCCTGATGGTCCTGAGGGCCTGAGGGCCTACCTTACGTCCCCCTTTATGTCCCCCCCTCTCAATGATTTTAGACTACGCTTAATTGGCTGAGACCAGTCTGTCTTTACACCTTGGCACTATTTTTCGCTGAGGGGTGGACTTGGGGAATAGCGAGGTAAGCCTCCAGCTTGAAGGCCTTCCCAATGCACCGACCAAAAGGCCTTCAAGTAGGGTTGGCCAGAACCGTCTATACACACGGTATATGACTGTATGTATGGTGATTTCCCTGCCAAAAATACCGTATATACACCGAATATACCGTATACCTATGAATGTATGGTTCTGGCCAACCCTACCCTCAAGCAGGCACACCACCGGCGGGTGAGGGGAGGGTCAGGCAGGGCCTGTGTGTGTGCATCCGCCGCATCACTGCTGGGGGCAGTGACTTGCCGGCTTATCAGCAGGTCCCTCAGCTGCAGCATGTCCTCCACGCTATTGAACTGCAGCTCTGCACCAGGGGGGGTGCTGCAAAGACAAGAGGCAAAGGTCTTATCTCCTTTGGCTTCCTTGATCTCAAAAGAGATGATGTTGATGAGTAGTGTGTTTGGTGCATCATTTTTGACAGTGCTGGGCACCAGGGGGGTTGCTGCAAAGACGAGAGGCAAAGGCAGAGATGATGATGAAGAGAAGCGCACCTGGTGCATAATTTTTAACAGTGCTTGGCACCACGATTGCCACCAGCAATGACAGCATCAAGAGCAACAACACAGACTTACACTCTTCATAACTGAGTCAGGCAGTCGAGAGGGAGGCATGGCGCAATGTGCAGCGGCCAGATCACGTTTCACACATGGCAGTGCTGGTGGGGAAGAAAAATCAATGATGCATGCATAAGTAGTGCAGGCAAGCACGCCCACTTAGCACCCCTGTCATTTCTTAAAACCCAGTTTAGGTCATCCTCCTTTTTGTGCACCACATGAGATCAAATAACGTAACGAATGCACCCCCTACCAACTTGCTGCTGCTGCTGCTGCTGCTGCTGAATTGCATGGGCACTCACTCACCGGAGCGCACACGCACACGCACACCGTCCAACGCCCAGAAGGGTGTGTTTGGCTAGGAGTATGGCCTTGCCATGCACACAACAGCATGGCACCGCACAGAGATGTGAGTGCCATGGTGCTAGTGCAGGTATGTGGATCCGTCAGCACTCCAGAATCCACCGAAGTGGAAGAGTGGATGTTGGTGGGCTGACGGATCCACACACCTGCTGAGGTGTGGCTGCTCTGTGTATGTGTATGTGTATTGTTTGTGCCTTGTGCATATGTTTTGACTAACAAGTGTATATAGGTACATGTGCACGTTTGCCAATACACAACAGATGATATTCACACGTGTGTGTGTGCACTTGCAGCCTCCCCCAGTGGTGCAGCACTTTATCGCTGACGTGGAGCGCAGTGCCAAGTACACTGGGTTTCCTGCATTGGGGGTCGAGTGGCAGAAGGTAAAGCACCTGTTCCCTGATTTGGGGTCAAGTGGCACGAGGGAAATCCTGCTGCGCTCTGAGACGTTTGCTCACTTTGCCAAATCACTACTCACAAGTGCTCTAGCAATTGAGCACGTGCTCACTTGGTGCGAGCTGACAAATTACAAAGGGGGTGCTTGTAGTGCTAGGTACTTCTGTATAGTATAAGAAGAAATAAGTGCAATGGACACAAGTGGCTTTAGGTGGGCATGTGCGCTTGAGGTGTGAACTATTTGCAGAGTCCAGTGAATTGTATCATCGTCTAATCAAGTTTCACCAGTTTGCGATCGCCCCCCACCAGCATCTCTTCTCCTTCTCTTTTTCCCTGCTTGATGCTGTGTATAGTCCAAGCATTGCATTGATCAAATACGAGTTGAGCTTTGATTTCTACTCGTTGATCAAATACGAGTTTAGCTTTGATTTCTACTCATTGATCAAATACAAGTTTAGCTTTGATTTCTACTCTCATTGTTTATGCACACCACAGATGGAGAATCCAGACTTGAGGAGCGCAAGCCGCATGCAGGTAAAGGCTTTGGTGACTTCCTCGCTTATAACTTCCTGCTAATGTCGTGACACTTGCTCTGTACTAAAACGACCAAGCATGCATGTTTTGCACAGGGATATGCTGCTTCATGCTCTATCTGCCTAGAATTTCTGCTCTCCAGGGTGATGCCGAAAATGTTATACATATTTTTTTGTTTAGCTCTGGGGTTGCCCAGGATTGGCAAAAAAATGTGTTGCGGCTGGCCAAACAGAGAGGTGATGGCTCTGCTGCCTCCCCCTCCCGACCCCCACCCATTCAGAGCTCCAGCTGCCCCACACTTGTGCACACAAAGAGCAGATATGCACACATAAGCCACACAGGCAACCATATGCACACACAGGTATACAGGCCAATACATGTGCACGCACGCATGCACAAGCTAACAAGTTCGCTTGAACGCATAAACGCAAGAACCACTCCCACGCACGCGCACACGCAAAAATGCAAACACATGCATCGACACACACACATAAACACAAGCATATGTATTTGCGCGCACGCACATACTAACACACAAACCTGCACATGTGTGCAAGCACTGGGCTAGATTATCCATCGGGATTGATGCGGAAATGGTTTTAATATTCTAGAAGGGGATTGCCTGGAGTTGCTTTTGAAACATGGGATCCGAAATTATTATTGGTAGGAACACAATGTTGCCCCCCTTAAGTGTAAGTGTTTCACTGATCTGTGCTCTATGTTTTAGTTGTGTAACGTTTAACGTTTGTTCTTGTGAATTGTAGGCAGGCCAGCGAGGAGTGATGGTCAGGCGAGTGGATCCCTGCAGCCCTATCAGTCAGGTGTGGAAATTATCAGTCAGGTGTGGATTTAAAGGACACGGACTCACATTTTCATGTTAAGGGCACAGGACTTAAGGGTGGACGTGGCTTTGAGACCATGAAAAGGAGTAGGAAGGATCTGCTGGCCTTTGTGTTACATTTGGATCTTAGGCCAGTGACTGCTCGGACACCAAAGAAAGTAGCTGCAGTGCTAAAAGCAACAAAAGGAGCTGCAGTGCTAAAAAAGCGACAAAAGGAGCTGCAGTGCTACAAAAGCTACAAAAGGAGATGCAGTGCTACAAAAGCTGCAGTAAAGCTGCAGTGGAGCTGTAGTGCTACAAGCTCTTTCACAGGACCACAAGCAACCCTGACATTCATACATCTTTCTTCTAACGTCTGCAAATCATGGCTAGTGCCCGTTGCTTTTGTAAACTTATGCACTAGGTACATGCTTGCCACGTGAGCCTCTTTATTTTTGGTTTCACACAGGTCTTACGTCCGCACGACGTCATCACTGCCTTTGATGGCGTGGATATTTCCAACGACGGCACAGTTGCCTTCCGTGAAGGGGAGCGGATCTGCTTTAGCTACCTCATTTCACAGGTGAAGACGCTGTTGCTGGTGTCGTTGAAGCTTTGAAGTTTGCAGGTGTGAAGGACATCTGTAGCTGGTGGCATTGAAGTTTACAGGTGTAAAGGACGCTGTTGCTGGTGTCGTTGAAGTTTACAGGTGTGAAGAACACTGTTTCTGGTGGCATTGAAGTTCACAGGTGTGAAGGACATCTGTTGCTGGTGGCATTGAAGTTTATAGGTGTGAAGGACGCTGTTGCTGGTGGCATTGAAGTTCACAGGTGTGAAGGACATCTGTTGCTGGTTTTGTTGAAGTTTACAGGTGTGAAGGACATCTGTTGCTGGTGGCGTTGAAGTTCACAGGTGTGAAGGACGCTGTTGCTGGTGGCATTGAAGTTTACAGGTGTGAAGGACATCTGTTGCTGGTGGCATTGAAGTTTACAGGTGTGAAGGACGCTGTTGCTGGTGGCATTGAAGTTCACAGGTGTGAAGGACATCTGTTGCTGGTTTTGTTGAAGTTTACAGGTGTGAAGGACATCTGTTGCTGGTGGCATTGAAGTTCACAGGTGTGAAGGACATCTGTTGCTGGTGGCATTGAAGTTTACAGGTGTGAAGGACGCTGTTGCCGGTGGCATTGAAGTTTACAGGTGTGAAGGACATCTGTTGCTGGTGTCGTTGAAGTTCACAGGTGTGAAGGACATCTGTTGCTGGTGGCATTGAAGTTCACAGGTGCGAAGGACGTCTGTTGCTGGTGGCATTGAAGTTCACAGGTAGTATGAAGGACACTGTTGCTGGTATTATTGAAGCTCACATGTGTGTGAAGGACACTTGTTGCTGGTGTCGTAGGAGTTGTAATGTTAGGCCTGTCATGCCTCCTTTGATCAGTCAGAAGAAATGGTAGCTACAACTGCACTAGCAATTTAAATCTGGTCATGGCGGTTCTTGCAAAGTGCTACCTTCCATGTCCGTGGCACAACACAAAATTTCCCCTTACATCTGCTACTGTGCTGCAGAAGTATGTGGGTGACAATGCTGTCCTGCGTATTATCCGGGCACGCCCACTCCATGAGCAGCAGCAGCAGCAGCAGCAGCAAGATGTTAAGCAGGATGGGCATGACAACAAAAATGGCCCTGTTGCTGAGACTAGGGGTGATGCAAAGGCGGGTGGCAAAGCTGCTGCAGGAGCAGCAAGACATGTGGCAGGAGAAGCAGGTCTTTCAGGAGTAGGCGATGGGGACCCAAAGGGCAAGCAGCAGCGCAACGAGGGCACTGCAAAGGAGGGGGTTGAAGAGGAGAGGAAGGGGAGGGCTGGAAAGTCGTCTGGTAAAGGGGAGGGAGGAGGAGGAGGAGGAGGAAAAGGAGGTGAGGGAGATGGTAAGGAGCATCAGA
>Ga0307974_1003142_pt1 | contig 11828 bp, 15 predicted proteins | sample OrgLakmetagen784_FD_201812 | JGI IMG/M metagenome (GOLD analysis project Ga0307974, IMG submission 201812) | Saline water microbial communities from Organic Lake, Antarctica - #784 | ecosystem: Environmental > Aquatic > Non-marine Saline and Alkaline > Saline | place: Antarctica: Organic Lake... | reverse complement strand
GGTGCACGTGTACCTGGATGGCACCGTGCTGGTCACCCACGGTGGTGTAGAAATGGGCCAAGGCCTGCACACAAAGATGGCACAGGTCGCTGCACAGGTATGTGTGAAAGGGGGGGGGAGCGTTTTGTCTTGTCGTGCCTGGTTTGTTTGACAGACTAGAAGGGATGCACAGGTTGGAAAAAGGGGGGGCGTGTTTATTGTGCAAAGGCTCAGAGCACACCTCTGTCTAAACATGCGTGCAAGCTTTCACTGTCTCACGTGTGTTGTAATATCATTATGCCCGCTTCATGCACAGGCTCAGCGCACACCCCTGTCCAAGCACGTGTGCTTTTCCTTCACTGTCTCAAGTCTCGTGTGTTTTAATATCTGCTGTTATGCCTGCTTTCTTCACAGGCCCTGGGCACACCTCTGTCCAAAGTTTTCATCAGTGAGACTTCCACAGACAAGGTGGGTGTATTTGTGGATATGTGTGAGCATGCGCGTGTATGCTTGCGTGTAGGAGTATGTGCTTGCGTGTGTATGTATGTATGTATGCATGGATGGATGGATGGATGGATGGATGGATGGATGGATGGATGGATGGATGGATGGATGGATGGATGGATGGATGGATGGATAGATGGATGGATGGATGGATGGATGGATGGATGGATGGATGATGGGATGGAATGGATGGATGGATGGATGGATGGATGGATGGATGCGTGTGTATGTATGTATGTGCGTGTGCACAGGACTGGTGTGAAGCCAGGCCGCTAATTTGCAATTTATTTTAAAAAGCCAAGCCTTGCCTTGTTTTGCTTTTTGCAAGGATTGGTAACCTGTGCTCAACTCTTAGGAAACCTGGTAACAATGCTTGCTCGATAACTCGCAGGCTGTACGCAGCTTATTAAATAGGATTCTTACAACTCAGCAGCAATTGATCTTTGTAGATGTGCTCTTTGTAGATGCCCGCTAACTTACCAAACACCTCTGCACAGTGGCAGTTGAGTTTGGAGCAAAACAGGCTGGCATTTCTTGCCCTGTAGCAAGTTGATCTAAAATGAACGCGCCAGGGTTGAGGGTTGAGCGCACAGTACAGAGTCTCACTAGAAATAAAGGTATACGTTGCTTGAACAATCTCCGCACAGAAGGTCACCAGTCATGCACGATGACGTATTGTATGTACATGTCTCACTCTTACAGAGTGTAGCGAGCCAATCGCAGTCACTCAAATCGCCCAAACATACACTCCTGAGCCATTTGATGCTAAGGGCTTAATGCCCTCCTACGTGAGCTCAACCAATGCTTGTGGCCAGCGCTTGGGGAAGCACTTACACACACATACACACACATACACACACACACACATACACACAGGTGCCAAACTCCTCACCCACCGCTGCCAGTGCATCCTCTGACATGTATGGGGGTGCGGTGCTGGATGCCTGCCGGCAGATCAACGAACGCTTGCAGCCCTTCAGGGAAAAGATGCAAGGTATGAATTCAGGGAAAGGTAAAAAAACGTGAAGTCCTTTGGGGGAAAGATGGAAGGAAGAAAGGGAATTAGATAATAGATCACACATCCTGGAGGCCTCTGGGGGAAAATACAAGATAATACACAGTTGTTGGAAGCACAAAACCATCATAAGAAGGCTCCAAAAGACAGCTGGAGATTCAAAATCAGGGCTAGGCAATTTCACAGTCTTGATGTTCAGCAGCAACTCTGAACAGATGGGCACATGAGTACGCACGTGAATTGTGAGATAGAAACGCACCAGCGCCTCCTTGCGGCTTCGCTGTGGGTGGTCATTTTTATACCACATGTCGTCCTTGGTGGTCAGCCTTGGTTGTGTGAGCCTGGAAAAACTCTCAACAACAATCAAGGCTGACCACCAAGGACAATGTGTGTTGTAAAAATGACCACGTTATAACTAGGGCTGACCCACATGACCCATACATGCGCACACATGCACACACACACACACATACACACACACGCACACACACACATACATGCTCCTTGCAGGCAAGGCATGGAAGGAGGTCGTCAATGCAGCATACCTTGATCGTGTGGACCTCAGCGCGCATGGCTTCTACATCACCCCAGACATCACCGGCTTTGGCGGCAACCGCCCCTTCAACTACTTTTGCTTTGTAAGTCACTCCCAATGGATCCATTTCAACGTTCAACTTGTTTCTTCCTTTTCATCATACTCTGTGCACCATTGCACTATTGAGGCCTCAGGACGACTCTTGTGCCTTGCGCATTTGCTGTCATATTATAAAAATTTGATGTATAATCCAGAGCAATGTGTATGTATCACAGTCACACATTCTCTCTCACACACACACGCACACACGCACACACACACACACACATTCTCACACACACACACACACACACGCACACATTCACATTCACACACAAACATACACACACAGGGATCTGCGGCTTCAGAGGTGGAGTTGGATGTGCTCACGGGGGACATGCAGGTTCTTCGCACAGACATCGTCATGGACGTGGGCAATCCCATCAACCCTGCCATTGACATCGGACAGGTGCGCATCGATGACTCAGCGTTACTTTCTCCAGTGCAACGTTAAAGTTGCAAGTGTGCAGAGTGCGCAAAGAGGCCACTAGGATGGGGTGCAAGTCCCCCCGTTCCTCATAAAAGGATTAGGAAGGTGCCACAGTGGTATCCAACCACCGGAACTGGTTCAGTCCTTTTGGCCTTGTGCTTCTGTTACACTACATTTGGTAATGAGGTTTGGGACGGTCGAGGTAGTGCATATGTAGCTTTCTGGCAACTCGTTATTGCGTTCTTTATGTCGCCCTGAAGCCTTCAGCTTTTCCAGGCTGATGTGCTGAGGCATAACATAACTAGCTGGAGTGATGCAGCACTAGCTTGCTGAAAGCATTTTTTGAAGGATGCCGGGATTTTTTATTTTGCGTTGAGGTTTCTTACGCAGCAGGAAGTCTGTGAAGACGTCAAACACACACACACACACATACACACACACACACACACGCACACACGCACACACGCACGCACGCACACACACACACACACACACACGCACACACGCACACACGCACACACACACGCACACACACACAAACACACACACACATGTTACAACACACAAACACACAGGTCGAGGGCGGTTTTGTGCAAGGCATGGGCTGGCTGTGCTTAGAAGAACTGCAGTGGGGAGACAAAGAGCACCCATGGGTCAGGCCTGGACACCTGCAGACAAAGGTGGGTGGGTGTGCGTGTGTGTGTGTGTGCGCATATGTGCAAGTACATGTGAATCTATGGCAGTGTGTGTGGGTGGGTGGGGGTGTGCTCAGACCTTCAATTGCTAGCACACTCACGTTTAGACCTCTTGTCCTGAAGTTTCACTGCTTCAACTCTAGTACACGCACACACATGTTACACACGCACACACACTCTCACACACACACACACACACACACACACATACACACACATACATACACACACAGGGCCCCGGCACATACAAGATCCCTTCTGCCAATGACATCCCCATTGACTTCCGAGTGTCGTTGCTGCAAGATGCCCCCAATGTGCGAGCTGTGCACTCCTCCAAAGCCGTGGGAGAGCCGCCCTTCCATTTGGGTGCCTCTGTGTTCTTCGCTTTGAAGGATGCTGTGTATGCTGCACGCAGGGACGCAGGTGTGTGGGGGGGGCAGTGGGTTTCTGTTTTGTTGAGTTTGATGAGGGGAAGAGAAGGAAACACACAGTGCTTAAATTTGACGGTTTAAGGGTTATGCACATGTATACAAATATGTTCCTTTTTTAACATTCCTGTTTCTATCTGCTCAAGAGATGTGTGTACTTTCAAGAATACTTTCGTACTCCACAAAACACTAACAGCTCACCTAAACACACACATACACACACACATACTCACACGTATACGCACACAGGTCTGTCAGGTTATGTGCAGCTGGATGCCCCAGCCACACCCGAGCGCCTCCGCTTGCTATGTGCTGACAAGATTGCGCAGAATGGTGCAGGCACTCACTTCCGTGCCAAGATCAGCTGCTGATGAGATGGCTGGCGTAGGGCCACTGAGATTTTGTGTGTGAGTTTGTATTGTGAGCCTGGTATTGTGAGTGTGTATTGCGTGTGTATGAACGTCTGTGGGGTGTGTACTGTTGTGAGTGTATGTTTGTGTGTGGCAAAGTAAGTGATGTTAGAAGTTTGTACTTTGACATTGTTGGAGTGCGTGTCGATTCGCCTTTTTTTAGGTGAATGTGGTCTTGGAAGATTACCTAGTGATTCCGGGAACGTGTCTGATTCTGCGTATATTTTTGCTTTTGCTCCTTGTGTGCATCTTCTGCCTGCCTGCAATTATGATTGTGTATAAAATCTGCAAATGTGTATTATCCATGCAAATTTTTGTAACTTAGTCCAGCTGCCGTGTGTCCTTCCGGGGCGTGTAGTTCCTAGTACGTGTGTTTGGCTCATTGTTTGAGCTTGCTTTCCATTTTTGCAGCTGCCTTTTCTTTCTAAATAGTCCAAACATCTTTTTCTCTCATTCTTCGGTTTCCTTTTGATAAGAAAATATTTTTTAGCTCTCTTTATTTCTTGTATTTTTCCTTTTAATATATGTATTAGCACCAGTGCAGTGTAACATTCCAGCAAATTGCCCCAAAAACTATGACGCAGCACTATTAGACGCACCCATTCTATTTAATTTGTAGGCAGGACCGCCTTTGGTATAGTGATGAGTACTTATGTGGGGTCGCTCAGTAAGGCCTCTTAGTACTAGGCTAGTATAGTGATGGGTGCTCGTGTGGGTCGCTCAGTGAGACCTCTTACTCAGTACTAGGCTAGTAAAGAGCAAAAGCTAACCAACAAGGTCTCTGAATTCAGTTGTGATGGGGGGAGATGAGGATGCTGATAAATATTCAGACATATGTCAACAACCTAGCATTAAATGGTGGGATCAACCTCCAAGTAATATCTTAAAGGGCTTGGTGTAGTAGTACAAAAGATGCTTGCGTGCGCATACTTTGGAAGATGAGGCATCAGCGTGGCTTGAAGGTGGTTCTTCCGTATATGACCAGCGTCCTGGTGAAGATGAACATGTTCAGAACGAGGTGCTTGCATGCTCTTTTTTTTTGCCAAGACCATCGGGTTTGTGAGCTGAGGAAATATTTCTCCTTTTTGTTAACACCTTTTTTTGAGGACTTTTTAGGGTGTTACAAGCCATCAGTCAAAAAGTTCGCCTGCTTGGCTGCTCATTGAAAACGCTGAAATCATGATATGCGTACGTGCACAGTAGCACAGTAAAACGTATGTAAGGTTGTTATACAATACAAGAACAAAAAGACTTGCAAATAGATCAAGCAATTGTTTTCTCATCATCAGCGCCAAAAAAACATGTAATCAAGCAGTGCCAGCCTGACTGAGTGAACAGAAAGCTGCAGAGTATCTCAGGAAAGCACACAGAAAGAGGGAAAGGGCACTCAGGATAAAATTCAAGATTGAGTCACGCAGAAGTGTGAGAACAAGTCCAGAGGGAAGCACACTAAGCAGGCAACCAAAGCGCTCAGTTCAACTAAGGGACCATCCAGGAAAAGCTCATGACACAGCTCAGGCAAGAATACAGGACATCACGGGGCTACTTCTGGGTCCCAAGACAGGAACTATAAGGAAAGCACTAGTCACTCCTGGAGATGCGCACAACTCAGACTCTTCACACGCGGAACTCTCTAGAACAATCGTGGCAGCCACATCTTCACGAGGACTTTTCAGCAGCCCAACCCTTTTTGCTGCAACTGGTTAACAATCAACTTTTTAAGTTCCTTCCTCAGCAGAACACTAGACTTCTTCTCTTTCCTTCTGAGCTTATGAATTTGTTTATGGCTGGCCAAGACCAGCAGCCAACCTGGCTGAAGGTCACCCTTCATTGTAACCATTGCAGTACACGATAAACGAGAATGAAATGAGAGGAGGGCCACCTGTGTGTTAGGTATCGTGTTAATGGCGCTGCTTTGTGTAGTATGTGGCCAAGCATACGTGTTAAGGTATACGAAGGGCGATTAGACATTATTAATTGCAAACCTCTGTGAACACAATGCAAAAACATCTACAAACTCCAGAGCAAGGAGAGCTAAAGACGTACTGTGCTAAATGAAAATGAGCCATTACGAAGAGGGGGGAATTGTAAACAGCAGCATGTGCCTTGCTTTGATTTTGATATTCTGCCAAGCCCCCCCCTAAAGGTGTGTTTAACGTCTCCTCCCTCTCCACGCAAGAAGGAAGCGACGGCTCAAGCATCGCCCAAGAGGAGATGGCTCAGACAAGTCTGAGAAAAGAGCGAGTTTGTTACAAGAGGACCATCTAAACTGGCCAAACAACCAAATAACCATAAAACTGTTGCTCACATTATAAATCCAGGGGAAATTACACGATTCGTCCATGCCATTGATTTAGCATGACATATTGATTTTGGTTTTTACATAGAGCAAAAGAAAACTCTAATATTCCGCGGACAAAAACGAGAGAACAAACTAACATAAGGGAGCACAAAAGGCAGGCTGGGAGAAAAAGGAAGCAGGAGGGTAAGGTCGTAAGAAAAATATTACCTGCATGCAAAATAGTAAACACCTTGCTTGAATCTTCTAGCAAACGCAACAATTTATCGCCTATAACCAGAAGTTGGCACCTAAACTTCACGCTGTGCCGAGGGCCCTCTGCATCAGTAGGCCTACTTCGACGTCTCATGTAACAATACCTTCATTAACGATGCACAATCATCTGGGCAGAAAATTGCATTTTCACACAATTATAGTTTTAATTTGAAGTAGAACCGCGGCCTCAGAGGGAAACAGTTGGCACATCCGGGCGACAAACGACATGCAATCCTGTCTTGCTATTCATGCTGCATCTGAAAGTATATCATTTAAGCGCTTTGGGAGGTCACTTTCCTGTAGGCGACTGAAGAGGACACGCCTCTGCTGAGGCTGGTACTCAAAGCGTAATGCTTGACCAGGGTGCGATCTGCACGGGTGTAAGGAAGTGCAGGCATGCCCATATGATCAGCACATTTTTACTGCCTGTGTTGCCTTTGTTTTTTTGTTTCATTTTCACAGCAAACAAACTACAAGATGCCCATTCGTGAGTAGACTACTTGTATAATCACTAGCTCTGCGTCTTTCCTTATTACGAGCTGGACCTGGCAGCATAAAAAATAAACTGTGTGCAAGCAAAGATGCCACCTAACTTTGGGGACAGGATCAGGTACAGTTTCACTTTCGTCCATGCATGGCCGGTAGCAACAGGACGGTCACAAAAAGCAGCAACTTGTGAATGGCAATTGCTGCCTATACATTACAACCCTAAAATTTGAGGAACTCAATACAATTGTGTGCGTAAATGTGCGTACATGTTGTGCGTGTGCTCTTCTCCATCATGGAATTCAGTCGCCGGTTGCTTGTCAATAATGAAGGGTGCTAACTCCTCAGATGCAGGGATCTCCTCTTTCTGTCTTCTTCATTTACCTCATCATCCAGTACCACAGGACACATGGCTAAAAAAAGAGCAATCATGCCAGGAAAAAACTTGTCTTAAACTAATTCCAAACCACCTAAATTTGCATCACTTTGTGGCACATGGACTCACTTTTCTCCCAACCTGTATCATGGCAGACGCTACAGCAAAAAAGGCAATTGACTTGCATGTCACCACGCTTGATTTGCTCCTAGGCTATTTCCTACCCCCAACGTTACCTTCATCAGCTTACACTCCATGCTTACCTTCCTACTGACTGCATCCAGCTCAAACAGTCCTCTCCGAAGCGCATCAGCTTCCATGCGTCCTGCACAGGCAAGAGCACAAGACCACAGGGTCGGCCATAGCAGCACACCTTGGTGTTTCTTATGTAAGGTTTTAGAAAAATGTTTACAAAGGGTAACACTCACTCATGTTCACACACGAACACACACACACACACACACACACACACACACACACACACACACACACACACACACACACACACACACACACACACACACACACACACATACACACACACACTCACCCAGCTGAATCCAGCTGCAGCAGCTGAGCTGGGAAGGCTCTGCACTGGGATGCGCTTCACCTGCAATGTGTAGAGTGCGTCTAGCAAATATTAATTTCACAACCATGTACTTGGTTCATCCACCTTGTTGATCTCCTCGGTTAATCCATAACCGTTCAACTCAAACAATAACTTGTGAATGCTTGTGCCACCCAACGTCGCCTCATACTGCAAAGGAAGCAGTGACATTTTGGGGGTCTGTAAACTTTGACCAACCTAAAGACAATCAGCAATCATTGATTGTGGTCATACAACTATAGTCTTGCACAATTACAGGAGCGCACAGACGTGATCACATCCTCTTGATCACATCCTCTTAATCACATCCTCCTGATCACATCCTGCAATAAAATTTCTTGATCTGAATGGATCAAGAAAAAGCACAGAGGGCCAGCACACCCAGCCATGCAATTGATATTTGATTTATGTAGTTTTGGGGATTTTTTGTGGATAAGCGTGATCAGGGCCTGCATTGAATGCAAAGAAGGCGCAGTGGGTGGAGTAAGTGAAGCACCATCCCGGTTGTAATTAAAATCTAAGCTAAGATCAACGTAATGTCCCACTCAGTCACGTTATTTCAACTGCCACAAAGCACGGTACACCAGACGAGCCCCCCTCCCTTTTCTGTGGCCATAATGGTGGCCCATATTGTCGAGACCATGCTGAAATAAGAAAGGAAACAACTACGTAGGCCGTAAGACAAAACAGGAGCCACTATGGTACCGAGTACCATACATCTCATCCACCATTAACTCTGCCAAGCACATGCCTTTCCTCCGGTCATGGTGCTGCAACTCAGCCCAACCGAGCAAGCTTGTAAATAATTTGTAAATATAATGAGCATTCAATTGCAAATGTAATATGCATTAAATTGTAAATGTAACATGCATGCTTTAAGGCCAATTTTCACGTCTAGGTGTATGCATGTCCTACCTAAATCTATGTGTGCTCTACATGTTCAAGGTCTGTGTGTGCTCTGCGTATTTTGCTTAATTAAATGTGTGCTCTACCTGGCTGAATATGTGTGCGCTGTACCTGGTTGGTAGGTGCATGCATGCTATACCTATAGATACCTATAGGTGTATGTGTGCTATTCCTATGGGGGTATGTGTGCTATACCTATAGGTGTATGTGTGCTCTCCCTTGGTGTATGTTTGCTCTCCTTAGGTGTATGTGTGCTATACCTATAGATGTATGCGTGCTTTACCTATAGGTGTATGTGTGCTATACCTTTAGGTGTATGTGTGCTCTGTCCGCTAGGTTCACGCTTATTCTGCTTAGAACTTATGAGTTCAGTGTGAAACACCCGAACTCAGGTTCTTGTAGTGTAGCATGAAGTGAGATGTCCTCACTTTCTGGTTTTCTCCATTCTTTTTATTCCTTGGAGAACACAACTCTCTCTTTAGCATACTTCCCCCCCTCCCTCACCTCTTTTCTATATTTTAGTCCTTAGTTTTCTCCCGTTTCTCCGGTTTCTCTGAGTTGATGTGTTCTCCTTGGTAATATTAAAGAGCCCTATGCATCGCACGATGCAAGCAAAATAAAATTATGCGCGTCTTGATAGATCTTGGACGCCCTTTTGCCACTTCTCGTAATCCAACTGGAGAGAAATGCTTCTTGGAAACACTGCTTCCAAGCACAAGTCAGTACCTCAATCCTTTCCCGCGCCCGCCTCACCTCTTTCAAGGTTCCATGCTTGTCTCGCCCTCCCAATACCAGCTCAGACACTCCTGTGAATCACACACAAGTGCAACAGACACGCCTGTGAATCACACACAAGCGAACAGACACGCCTGCGAATCACACACAAGTGCAACAGACACGCCTGCGAATCACATACAAGCGAACAGACACGCCTGTGAATCACACACAAGTGCAACAGACGCGCCTGCGAATCACATACAAGCGAACAGACACGCCTGTGAATCACACACAAGCAAACAGACACGCCTGTGAATCACACACAAGCAAACAGACACGCCTGCGAATCACACACAAGTGCAACAGACACGCCTGTGAATCACACACAATCGCAACAGGCACGCCTGCGAATCACACACAAGCGAACAGACACGCCTGTGAATCACACACAAGTGCAACAGACACGCCTGTGAATCACACACAAGTGCAACAGGCTGAAATTCCTGCAATCGATGACAGTTGAGCGTGCAATGGCCCGTGGGTTACCTTCCAGCGCCGGTCTGGACACGCCCACATGTTGCAAGAGACATGGTTTGGCTATATCCATACGCATACAGATTATACTAGCTAGCAGAGAATCATTAAGTGCACAGTCATGCACAGTCCTGGCTGGCATCCCAGATGTGGTATACGACCGGTTACACAGTAATGTCATACGACCGGTTACACAGTAATATCATACGACCGGTTACACAGTAGTGTCATACGACCGGTTACACAGTAATGTCATACGACCGGTTACACAGTAATGCCATACGACCAGTTACACAGTAATGTCATGACTATGAAAATTGTAAGTACACATTGATATTTAATTACGTCGTTCTCGTCTACATTTGTTATATATATAATATATAAGCTCATTCTACCAAATCCTGATGCTTGAGGTGGTACCTATGACATGTTGTGCCTGAGTTGTTCTATCCTCCTTGAAAGATAGCAGGATGCACAATGTTTCTAAAAGGGAGAAAGTGACAGCAGCAGCGTTGCATTGCATTGCACAAGCAGCACACAAGAAATAGGAAAGCATAGCCCGAAAGGAAATCGCTGCACAGCATTGGAAATTGCTGTACAGCACAGCAAGGATAAGAAAATATAAATCATTGTTTAAACCCCCAAACTTTCTATTCTATACAAACTAACACAGGCGCACTCGCACTCACACTTGCACATGTGCCTGCCAATAAATAATAGTGCCACCACGCACGCACACGCACACGCACACGCACACGCACACGCACACGCACACGCACACGCACACGCACACGCACACGCAAACACAAACATACACAACAATGTTTCTATAAACAGGCACACACACAATCTTACAAACGTGCCTGCCAAAAAACTCTGGAGCCACCAGCGGGGGTACTTTTGGGACATAAGCGTCTGCATTTGGTACTGGTTATCTGGGATCCTGTGTGAGTGTGTGTGTATGTGTATGTGTGTGTGCGCGTATTGGTGGGGGGTATGCTGCCATGTGTTTGTGGTGCGGTGCACTTGTATTTGGACGCAAGCACAAGCAGTGTTTGTGCTAAGCAACCCGCCATGACAATGCAATGCTGCAAAAGTTGAACTGTGATGCTGGCTGTAACAGGGTCAGGAAGCGATAAAACCTCCAGAGTATCGAGGCTCTGTAGCGTCTTTGAACGAAATTAATGAGAATGACTACTGACCCAAAACGAGAGTATTTATGAGATTCAATTAATCTAGGAAATTCCAAAATACGAGGTTGCCCGATCTTATCATTTTTTATGTCGGCTTACGCCGTTTCACTGGCAGTGCAGCAAGTTCCGCCCACCCACTGAGCAGACGCTCTGTCACAAAGAAGCTAGCAGAGTCGTTTGAATTTTTCACCCCACCAACCAAACTGCACTGAAACACATGAGGGAATCTGGTCACGCCGCGACCCAAACTGAGGAGGGTGCTCAAGTTTGTGTTCATAGGCAGACAACTTATTACCCATCAACCAGGAGGGTAGTTTTAAAAAACTAGTGGACGGGGGGTCCAAAATTTGGGCTGGATCC
>Ga0307974_1003141_pt1 | contig 11830 bp, 21 predicted proteins | sample OrgLakmetagen784_FD_201812 | JGI IMG/M metagenome (GOLD analysis project Ga0307974, IMG submission 201812) | Saline water microbial communities from Organic Lake, Antarctica - #784 | ecosystem: Environmental > Aquatic > Non-marine Saline and Alkaline > Saline | place: Antarctica: Organic Lake... | reverse complement strand
CTTGAGGCAATTGAGGCATACCTTGAGACTACATCACATACCTTGAGGCCTTTGAGGCATACCTTGAGGCTACATCACATACCTTGAGGCATTTGAGGCATACCTTGAGGCAATTGAGGCATACCTTGAGGCTACCTCACATACCTTGAGGCAATAGAGGCATACCTTGAGGCTAGCATCACATACCTCGAGGCCTTTGAGGCATACCTTGAGGCAATTGAGGCATACCTTGAGGCTACCTCACATACCTTGAGGAAAGGTCTCCTACTGGGGGCGTGCAAGCGCGCTCTAGACAAGCTAGGACCGCTTGGGCCGCTGATTGGGGAGGGTCATATGGAGGTGGTGGTGGTGCCTGCAATTAGATTTAGAAAAGATTTTGAAATGGAACAAGATGCGCTAAGACTGCTTGGGCCGCTGATTGGGGAGGGTCATATGGAGGTGGTGGTGCCTGCAATTAGAATTAGAAAAAAAATTGAATTGGAACAAGATGTGCTTAGACTGCTTGGGCTGCTGATTGGGGAGGGGCACAAGTAGGTGGAGGTGCCTACGATTTAGTGAAAGTAGTCAAGTTTTTAGTGGTAGGAACCTGGGTTGTTCAGTTCCTTTTTTTGGGAGCAAGGGCTCGCTAAGGTTCGTGAAAGTTCTAGAAGCCTTGAACTGAGTAATCCGATGTGCAATTTCGAAAATGGAGAACTTCGCTGGTTTCTGTGGTCATACTCGTCCAAAACATGCTTGAAAATATATATTGCATTGCAATTATTGAGTGTACATAACCATAACGTTCAAAGGCCATCTAAGGCTCATTCCTGCACTTTGGGCTGCAGTTTTGGACCCCAAAAAATTCGAAAAATGGCAAAAAAATCGTCAAACTTTTAATAGCGCGCAAAAGGCATGTTTAGGGTCCGTTATTATGCGTAAAAGTTCGCAAATCCGAACTTTTGACCGAACCCCGAACTGAACAACCCTGGTAGGAACGAAAAACAGAGCCAGGCAACACACAGGATGGGGGAACAGCTGATCAAGGTGGGTCATAAACAGAGGTACTGCTTGCAATATGCAGCAGTGAGGTTTTGTATGATACAAAAATGGTGGGCAAGCAACACACAGGGTAGGAGAACAGCTGATCGAGGTGGGTCATACAGAGTTTTATTAGGGGCTTGGAAATTACAGAGTACTCTGCAGCCTGCTGCAAAAGTACTCACGTTCTTAAAGGCGAGTGCAACCGAATCGGTGGAGCCGAGCTGGAATAGAACACCTTGATTTTATATCAACCCCCAGTCTGGGAATTTGAAAATTCAGGTTCTCACATCGATTTAATTTTGCTGCCCCAGCCCGCCGGGAGGCCTCCTGGCGTATGGTAAATGGTAAATGGTGTAAAAAAGGGCCACCAACACAGGCCCTCTGTGTGCGTTGCCCGCAATATGCAGCAGTGAAGGGGTTGTAAAATTAAAACATGGCCAATCCTATGTTAAACTCCATTCCTATGTTAAACTCCACACAAACATTTCAGGTTGCATTTCTAGTTATATGCACAGTGATGACACACACGAGCACACACATTAAACACACACTCACACACGCTGCATTCACCATAATTGCATGCACACATGCACGCACGCATATACACACACATACATACTAGCACACATGCACACACGCACCTGGCGGGACTGTGTTGGTGACGCTTTCTTGTCTGTGCTGCATGCCTGTGCATGCCCCTCACTTATGGAGTCAGCAGTCGTGGCATCTTCAGAGGGTCTGTGTTGTACATGTGCGATCAAGTCGTGGTTTGAGCATGCAAGCATGCTTGTGTGCATTCTTGTGTGTGTATGTGTGTGTGTGTAAGTGTTTATAAAAAGTATGTGTCTTCAGGCTTGCAGACCATCCTATGCATGACGGAAGTGCACATGTGTGTGTACGTGCATGTGCACGTGCATTCGCGTGTGTGTGTATAGAGTATAGTACTGCAGAGTATAGTACATACCTGGTCTGCGAAGGGGAAGGCCTCTGAAGAGGCACACAGGCTGCTAGTGCTTGGCTCAAATGTAAGACTGCCTCTATGGACTCTGTCACCATCTCCGGCTGCACCGCTTCTCCGTTGTATTGACGCATGATGTGGCAGTAGGTGTACAGCAGCTCCACAGCCTGTGCTTGCGTGCGCAGTGTGTGTGTTGTGTGCATGTGTGTGTGAGTGTGTGTGTGTGTGGAGGTGTGTGTGTGTGTGTGTGTATGTGTGTGTGTGTGTGTGTGGAGGTGTGTGTGTGTGGAGGTGTCTAGTTGTTGCAAAGGTGGCAGTGATGAACAGCAGCTTTACATCATGTGCTTGCATGTGCAGTGTGTGTGTTTGCGTGCCTACATGTTGATGTGTGCGTGTTGGTGCCTACGTTTTGATGTGTGCGTGTGCGTGTTGATGCCTGCGTGTTGGTGCCTACGTGTTGATGCCTACGTGTTGATGTGCATGCCTACGTGTTGATGTGTGTGTGTGTGAGTGTGTGTGTATGTGTGTGTGTTTGCGTACCTACGTGTTGATGTTTTGCTATGTTGCAAAACATGGCGGTAGGTATTCAACAGATACACAGCCTTTAGTGTGTGCAAGTATGTGTGCATGTACTGCTGCTCGTTCTTCCTCAGCTGCTTGTGTGTGCGTGTGTGTATGCGCGTGTGTGCATGTGTGTATGTGTGTGTATCTGTCTGTGTCTGTGTGTGTGTGCGTGTGTGTGTGTGTGTGTATGTGCAAATTCCTTTTCCAGCGCCTAACCCTTTTACTTTTCCAGTGCCTAACCCTGAATAGATTATTTTCCAGAGCCAAAGCAGATCACTTTTCCAGTGCCTAACCCTAGTTGCTTCAAGCACAGCAGCAGCATTCTACACAACGCAGCTCACAGCTTGAGGCAACCTTGAAACCTGCACCTGCCACTGCAGCAACGGAGACAAGGGATGCAAAGCCTTACAATTATTACATCCACACAGAGGAACTCTGACAACCACGAAACCCGCACCTGCCACTGCAGCAACGGAGACAAGGGGTGCAAAACCTTACAATTGTTACAGCTGCACAGAGGAACTCTGACAACCACGAATCCCGCACCTGCCACTGCAGCAACGGAGACAAGGGGTGCAAAACCTTACAATTGTTACAGCTGCACAGAGGAACTCTGAAAACCACGAAACCCGCACCTGCCACTGCAGCAACGGAGGCAAGGGATGCAGAGCCTTACAATTAATACAGCTGCACAGAGGAACTCTGACAACCACGAGACCCGCACCTGCCACTGCAGCAACTGGGACGGGGTGGCCTTAGTCAACGCAGACAAGGGGTGCAGAGGTTCTTCAGGGGGGGCAGGCAGCAAGCTGCTTACATCAGCCCTCGCCCCCTCCCCCTCTCCCTCACGCTCTCCACTCCCATTCCCATGTAGCATGCCCCCCCTCCCCTCCAACCCTCCACGGATGCCCCCTCCGAAGGGCAATCCTTGTGGTGTTTCTCCATCTCCTGCCCTCGGATGCTCAATTTCATTTTTCCCATCCTCCTGCACCAACCGCCCCCCTGCCGCTGACAGCTGCACCCCCTGCATGTGTGTATGTATGTGTATGTATTTTGTATGTGTGTGTGTGTGTGTGTGTGTGTGTGTGCAGTGTGTGTGTGCCCCCTGCCGCTGACAGCTGCACCCCCTGCACTTGTGTGTGTATGTGTATGTATTTTGTGTGCATACGTGTGTGTACGTGTGTGTGTACGTATGTGTGTGTGTGTGTGTGCAGTGTGTGTATGTCCCCTGCCGCTGACAGCTGCACCCCCTGCACATGTTTGTGTATGTGTATGTATTTTGTGTGCAGTGTGTGTGTGTGTGCACCTGCCGCTGACAGCTGCACCCCCTGCACGTGCGTGTGTATGTGTATGTATTTTGTGTGCGTACGTGTGTGTACGTGTGTGTATGTGTGTGTGCATGCCTGATGTGTCTCTGTGTGCACTCCTGTTGGTGACTTTGTGTAGCGAACAGCACTAAGTGAAAGAAACTCTGACAGGATATAAAGAAACAAAGAGGGAAGCCTTTGCCTAACACAGAATGCCTGAACCTGGTACTGCTACAGAATTGATGCAGAAGAGAGCATTGGAAATCCTGCAATTGTCACACGTGTCTCAAAACTAGGATCGGCCAGAACCGTATTTATACGGTGTATATACGGCATTTTTGGCAGGGACATCGCCAAGTATACGGTGTATATTTCCGGTTCTGGCCAACCCTGCTCACAACTCTACTACCAAGGCGACAGCGGCAGCGCACAGACCTGGCTGTGCACAATGTCTCTGTTGTACACAACCCTGGCTGTGCCTAATATCTCTGTTGTGCATCATCAAATGGATCCATCACTTGTCACTTGTGCCTCCTGACTCCTGACACAACCACCAAGAAGACCACGGCTGCTGCACAACAACCAAAGACCTAAGCTGCGCAACAATTTGAAAAACCACCTGCGCCTCCTCACCCAACCACCAAGAAGACCACGGCTGCTGCACAACAACCAAAGACATCAGCTGTGCAACATTTTGTATAATCACCTGCGCCTCCTCACCCAACCACCAAGGAGACCACGGCTGCTGCACAACAACCAAAGACCTAAGCTGTGCAGCATTTTGTATAATCACCTGCGCCTCCTCACCCAACCACCAAGAAGACCACGGCTGCTGCACAACAACCAAAGACATCAGCTGTGCAACGTTTTGTATAATCACCTGCGCCTCTTCACCCAACCACCAAGGAGACCACGGCTGCACCAAGTGCCCCAACCGTCCAGATGCTAGCTGGCGCTGGAAGGCTCGCAGGTCATCGGGGCTGAGCAGCAGCTCCAGATCGGCGTGGCTTAAGTCTCCGTCAGCTTCCTTTGCCTGAAAGCAATTAGGGAGCAAGGCGATGACTCAATGGAATTGACACTGTATGCATCGGGAAGGCCTGCAAGTCATCAGGGCTCGGCAGCAGCTCCAGAACGACGTGGCGTATTTGTCTGTTAGTTCTATTTCGTTTGCATCGTGAGATGGCGTTGGAATTAATTACAAGGACTCAACACAAACTGCTAACAACCATGGCCCTCACAAACTGCCCCAAGGGGAGAAGGAAACAGAATGAAATTTAAGCTAGGAAAGAAGAGGAGTTGTGAGGACCAAGGAGATAAAAAGATGGTGAAACAGGGGAGAAAGAAGATAAAAGGCAAGAGTGATAAAGTGATATCACTTTGCTGCTCTGCAAGAACTGGAGCTCAAATGCTACACACTGAACCCAGCAGTTTCCTTTGCCTGGAAGCAGAGAGGTGTAATGGGAAGCTTGGAAGCAGAGAGGTGTACTGAGAAGAAGTGCAAGCCTGTGTATGTGTTGCCCTTCAGCAGTTTCCTTTGCCTGGAAGCAGAGAGGTGTAATGGGAAGCTGGGAAGCAGAGAGGTGAACTGAGAAGCTTGGAAGCAGAGAGGTGAACTGAGAAGAAGTGCAAGCCTGTGTATGTGTTGCCCTTTGGATAGGGAAGCACGCAGTGCGGGCTGCACATCGTTGTGGCAGCGCTACGTCATCACACGCTGTAGCTCATATGTATGTGTATGTGTGTCGTATGTGTATGTGTGTCATATATCATTTTGAAATTAAATTCGACCAACTTCGACAGCTTGCCCTTCTTGTCATTTCTGCTGCTGTCGGATCGCTTTTCGAATCCATTGAGAGGCAGTAATAAACTGGCTCCTGTTTCATAATCGTTTTGAGAGGCGGCATTCACGTGGCTCCTGTTTCATAATTGTTTTGATAGGCGGAACCACAGTGGCTCTTGTTCCATTTTCAACGTACAGAGTGCTTATCCGCCGCCGGTGATGTTTCTTGTTGTGTTCCATTCTTCCAGGAGGACACACAAAAAGGCTCGTAGGTGCTGCGTGTGAATGGGTGAGCTAGTTCCTAGAACGTATCAGGCTCCGCCTTGAGCATTGCAGCGTGCATGGGATGCTGTGCGCATATGGCACCTTGCCTCGATGCACACAGATTCCTCTCAACATGGAATGTTACTATTTTTGCAGGGATGTGTCATACGGCGTATTCGTATAAAACGCCGTACCGTATGTAACGCGTGTTTTACCATATTGAAAGTCCCAAATAACCGCATGATCCCTGTATTTTTGTGTGTCGAGGCATTGTGGGAGGGGTCGACGGAAGAGGGACGTATAAAGAGTAGGATTGGCCTGAACCGTATATGTACACCGTATATGACCGTATATCTGGTGATTTCCCTGCCAAAAACACCGTATATGCACCGTATATGTACGGTTCTGGCCAACTCTAATAAAGAGACATGTAGCAGGAAGTATTCAGGAGAGGGGCATGCAAAGGATGAGGGATTAACAATAACTAGGGTTGGCCAGAACCACATATATACCGTGCATACGCGGTACTTTTGGCAGCGAATTCACCAAACATAAATGACGGTCACGCACAGTGAATATATATATATACGGTTCTGGCCAACACTGGCATTAACCGCTTATACCCGTTATACAGTTACACAGGTACAGTCATAGTAGCAGGGAGAATTATCCTGGGTCATATACAATATGGTATGCAAAACATAGAAGGGTATGCAAAACATAGAGGTTCTAGCCATGCCTTCCGGCAGTTTTTGATACACACAGGACGAGGGGCATGCAAAGGATTTAAAGCACTGTTATGCTTTAGGAAGGGGCTATGGACATACATAATTAAGTAGGAAGAAGAAATGTAGAGGATTGAATCAGGTAAGGTTGACTGGGACTTCCTAAGGTTTTTGTACAGCCTAACAGTGCACACACCTCCTGATACCTTACATTGCTCGCATTGGGGTTTAATGATCGGGTTTTCCAGACCTCGCTTTGGTGATGAGGCAGTATGGTAAACAAAAAACACATAATGCCTCCACATTTCGCACCCAATCACCAACAAAGCAAACGCACATCCTTGCCGGCTCCTTATCCAATCCCTCGCCAACTCGTGCAAGTGTACACTTGCACGTTGTCACAATTACCAGCTAACACATACCTTTTGCAAAAGCCTTCGCAGTGTTCGCCTGGAGAGCATGCCCCTTTTCCCGCCTCCCTCTTTTTGACTCCCATCCCCTCCTTCGCTGCCATCACTGCTCCCCTCGCCTCCCTCGCCATCACCTTCCACGTCACTCTCCTCCTCTTCGCTGCCCGACCCTTCATCTCCTCTGCTACCAGACTCCTCATCTCCCTCACTGCCCGTCTCACTTCCATCACCAGCATCGGAGCTAAGGATCTCCTCACCCATGCAGTGAGCGAGGGCTGTGCGGAAATGCGACGTCAAAGAAAACAGTGCAAGTGAGAATTGAAGCTAGGCTTGGGACGTAATTACGTAACACTGTTAAGTACGCAAACCACTGAAATGCCCGTGGCTCCTGGTTATTAATGAAGAACAAGAATTGAGTTGAAAAGGATGATGTGTGGGTCAAACAGATTTTCACGCCAAATCATTACTGCTTTTTGAATAGCAGCACAACAGTTCAGACACATCCATTTTCACTACACCGAATCCAGTGACACACCTTGCTCAGAATCGTGTGTGTACGCAGCCACCTTGGCCACGTCCTTCTCCTGCTGCAGCTGCACCCGTTGCAGTGCTCGCATCACCTTTTTCCTCTCTGCATTGTCAGCCTTTGTTCCCTTCAGCTGGCCCACTGCTTGCTCTCTGCAAAGCAAGGGTGTGGGCATGACGTCCACTACTTTTTCCCCCCCTGCCTCCTGGTATGGGGTATATTAAATATCACAAAGTGGTTTTGCTATCTGAACATGATATCATGGTTTGCAGCCATGAGTGGATGCTCTACCTGCTAGGGAGCATCCATCCCACTCCATGCAGCAATCTGATCCGAGCAAAGGTTTCATTTGTCTTACGTCACCTGTCTGTTGTTTTGCAAGCTTCGCATATTGTGACTCGATGATAGGTGACACACCTGTAAAATGCCTCAGTGCAGCGTTCGTTGTGTTGCTTGTAGCAGGGCAGGCCGCAGTAGGAGATGTTGCACCTGGGGCAAATGTAGCGTGCAAACTGCACGTGGCACCTGCACGCATGGAATGAAATCGTGTGATTCTTGCTTGATCTCTGAGCATACCTGCTGGACTATGCATGCACATTCCATGCACACCCCATCCATGCACAGCTCAACCAATACTCACACTTTGCACACACTTTGCCGCTCATCTAATTCCATCGCATATTCCTCAATATTATTTAGAAAGTTACAGGTCAATTCAGAAAGAAATGTAACAAAAGCTCTATTGCGAGCTGCTGTGTGCAATTTAATATATTCGCCTAAAATATAATTTATCTCCTCTGGCTAACGATGAAGTCGCTAGGCACACGTCCGTTGGGGACGAGCTCTTTTTTCCCGCACTCCCTGCAGCACCGACTGAGGGCCCCACCTCCTGCACTCTACAAAGCGTTGCGGCAGAGGACGATGCTTTCCTCTCCATGCATCGATGCAAGCACTTTTGTAACATCAGCGGTGAGTTGGATGCTCCTCTTACTCGGAGATTTTTGCATTTCATCTTTTGACTCTTACAGCCTACATAACATGCAGGCAGGAAAGCAGAAAGAGCATGCAGCCTCTCAGGAACCAACCCACGCGTGGCCTCCTCCGCGCGTCACGCTCTCTGCGGAGGGCAACATTTCTGTTGGCAAGAGCACGTTCCTCAACCACCTCACCTCCTCAAGCACGATGGAGGGCATGTTGCAGGTGCGGGCAGATAAGAGATATGTTATGTGTTTGGCCCGCTCCTGCGCAGACACACACAAGGCGTGTCTGCGGGGGTGCTATTAGGCGTTGGGTTTTCACTATGGTTATGCCAGGATATGCATGAGTACCCCGAGGCTGCTCTTGCATGCCTCTTGTTTTCGGGGCCTGCCCTTGTCTGTTCTACTACCAAACACAGCACAATAAACCCATTCCTCACGATGCGTGCATTCCATGCGTACAGCACTCTGTTGCACAACAACGTTTTGTCTTCTTTAAGACTCAAGCACATTAAACCACAGGCATTGCCAATGCGTACTGTCAACTGAGGTTCAGGTGCTCCTTTAAACGTGCTTAAAGGGCTGCGTTGTTCACCATACCGTGTCCGTACACACAGGTGGTTCCAGAGCCTGTGGCAAAATGGCAGTCCGTGGGGGAGGGCCAGGTCAACCTGCTAATGGAGTTCTACAAGGCTCCCGAGCGGTTTGCCTACACATTCCAGAACTACGTGTTCCTGACGCGCGTCGTGCAGGTAGGAGTGTGTTCGTGTGTGTGTGTGTGTGTTGTGTGTGTGTGTGTGTGCGTGTGAGTGTGTTCTACGTTGGGTGGGCCAGGATGTTTTTGGATAATTTATGTCAGGGGTAAAGAAAAGTATGTGCCAGAACACCATGGTTAGGTCTGATCATGTAGGGAGATGCGAGACAGGATATCACGTGCTCAAATTCATTATTGAGATCATGTCAGACAACCTATGCGGCAACTTCCAGGCACCTGGTATGGTTATAGGGACAGTCACCTGAATCGCATGTCTGACACTTGGATCAGCTTCACACAAGTTCTTACAAGTTCTTACAATTGAAACTGTATCTGCTAATTTTCCGTCTGCACACGTACATTTTGCACCTGACAAAACGCTGTCTCAGCTTCTGGCACAGAGCTTGCGTGCATCCTCTTATGTCAACCGATGGAAGCGCTACTGGAGAGCCTAATGCATCATAATATAAGAGTAGGGTTAATCAGAACCGTATATATACACCGTATATGGATTCATGGTGGAGTTCTGCGGTTCCCGGCACCAAAGTGGCTCCTCTTCCTTGAGTACTGTGGGCAGTGGTTTTCACTGCCTGCGTAGTCTTTCTTTTCTTTACACCGTATATGACCGCACATTTGGTGATTTCCCTGACAATATTACCGTATACACACCTTTATATGTAGTTCTGGCCCAACCCTTCAACTATACCGTATACACACCTTTATATTTAGTTCTGGCCCAACCCTTCAATAATACCGTATACACACCTTTATATGTAGTTCTGGCCCAACCCTTCAAAAGAGTGATGTGGGTGCTCACTCCTTTTAGGTGACTTGTGCTCATTCATACCATACTATTACACAACGTAAGCACCTACCACCTGGCACATTATCACCTGTGTGTGTGTGCGCGTGCTTACGTGTTCAGGAGCGTGAGAGCTACTTGTCCCCAGAGCCATGCCGCCTGTTGGAGCGCAGCATCTTCTGTGACCGCATGGTGTTTGTCAGGGCCTGCCACGCTTCCAAGTTCATGAACGACACGGAGCTGTCCATTTACGATGCATGGTGTGTGTGTTTGTGAGGGCCTGCCATGCTTTCACATCCATGAACGACACAGAGCTGTTCATGAACAATGCATGGCGTGTGTGTATATATGTGTTTGTGTGTTTGTGAGGGCCTGCCACGCTTCCAAGTTCATGAACGACACGGGGCTGTTGATTTACGATGCATGGTGTGTGTTTGTGTGTGTGTGTGTGTGTGTGTGTGTGTGTGTGTGTGTGTGTGTGTGTGTGTGTGTGTGTGTGTGTGTGTGTGTGCGCGTGTGTGTGTGAGATATATACATATATATATATATATATATATATATATATATATAGAGAGAGAGAGAGAGAGAGAGAGAGAGAGAGAGAAAGAGAGAGAGAGAGAGAGAGAAAGAGAGAGAGAGAAACAGAGAGAGAGAGAGAGAGAGGGAGAAAGAGAGAGAGAGAGAGAGAGATCAAAGAATTGGATCCTAATTAAACAGTACAGCTTCCATCCTGACAATTCAGAAATTAGTGGAAACCTCCAACAGGGCAATGCGAATATGGAAGCGATTAAGAGTTAGCGTGCAGCAAGAAAGTAAGCGATGATGTAAGCAATTAAGGTTTAGCGTGCAGCAAAAAAGAGAAAGCGATCATGTAAGCAATTAAGGGTTAGCATGCAGCAAAAAAGCCCCATACACAATATAGTTGCATACACCACACACCACACACCCAAGCGCACACTAGCATACACATACATACACAAATAAACACACCCATCCACAAAGAAAAGTATACATGCACAAACACGCGACCCAACCCCAGTGTTTGCCTTTTCAGAGCCCCACCAAACATCATTACTGCTGGACTTCTACGGTTGGACTGTTTACTGTTCACTTTCGAGCATTTGCAAATCATTGCCAAAAGTGTCGTCCACAAAAGCTTTCTATGAAAGAAGCATCCCTTGACGCGCGCATCACATACCATAAGGCCTTTGAGGCATACCTTGAGGCTACATCACATACCTTGAGACCATTGCGGCCTTTGAGGCATACCTTGAGGCAATTGAGGCATACCTTGAGGCTAGCATCACATACCTTGAGGCAATAGAGGCATACCTTGACGCTAGCATCACATACCTTGAGGCTAGCATCACATACCTTGAGGCAATTGAGGCATACCTTGACGCTAGCATCACATACCATAAGGCCTTTGAGGCATACCTTGAGGCTACATCACATACCTTGAGGCCTTTGAGGCCTTTGAGGCTTACCTTGAGGCAATTGAGGCGTACCTTGAGGCTACATCACATACCTTGAGGCAATTGAGGCATACCTTGAGACTACATCACATACCTTGAGGCCTTTGAGGCATACCTTGAGGCTACATCACATACCTTGAGGCATTTGAGGCCTGTGAGGCCTTTGAGGCATACCTTGAAGCAATTGAGGCATACCCTGGTGCTACATCACATACCTTGAGGCAATAGAGGCATACCTTGAGGCTAGCATCACATACCATGAGGCCTTTGA
>Ga0307974_1003138_pt1 | contig 11836 bp, 21 predicted proteins | sample OrgLakmetagen784_FD_201812 | JGI IMG/M metagenome (GOLD analysis project Ga0307974, IMG submission 201812) | Saline water microbial communities from Organic Lake, Antarctica - #784 | ecosystem: Environmental > Aquatic > Non-marine Saline and Alkaline > Saline | place: Antarctica: Organic Lake... | reverse complement strand
CATTCAGTCATATCAATCAAGAACTGCCTAACAGTAAAAGTCAGTCTCACTTGAGGCCTAGCCTCATGTGCTCATGTGTAGGGTTGGCCAGAATCATATATATACGGTTTACATACGGTATTTTTGGCAGGGAAATCACCAAATACACGGTCATACACGGTGTACATATACGGTTCTGGCCAACCCTGATCATGTGCAATCATCTTGGTATGCTAGACAGTTGCAACATTTGCACACACACACACACACACACACTCAAATAGTGTGAGTTCTCGGCCTGCGGTGTCGGTTCTCATGACCTCTACAACAGCTTATCGCTTATTCATAGGGTTGGCCAGAACCGTATGCATGCACCATTTATGACAATATAATTAATGATTTCCTCTGCAAAAAAAACGGTAATGCACCGTATATATATGGTCCTTGTCAACTCTACGTGTTCACCATGATTTTAGAAACTAGAGCAACAAGCAAACTTCACTGACATCTTAAGTACAAGCGCCACATGCGCACATGCTTGGGACATCATCACAGTCTCCATAGTGCTTGGTGCTGACTGTGAATAAAAACATGAGGACCACACTTCACCTTTAAAATGCAGCAATTGGGCCACCACAGTCTGCATGGCAGCTTAATGCTCAATATGAATAAAATACGAGGACGGACCTTCACTACAAGTATCTAAATGCAGCATGCGTGCGTAATTGGGCCACCAGTCTCCATGATTGCTTGGTACTTACATTACAATGGCCAATCCTCAGTGATGAGCGCAAGCACAAGCTCATGTGCATGCACAAAGCGCACGCACTTGGGCCATCACAGTCTCCATGACAGCTTATTGTTAACTCACGTTACAATACCAAGGACCAATCTTACTCATGTTACAATACCAAGACAACATCAATAACATTGCAGCAAGTAAACGCACTTGGGCCATCACAGTCTCCATGGCAGCTTGGTGCTGCTCTTGGTTCATGAGTGCTTCTTCCAAACGCTGCTCCTGCTTTGCCAAAGCCTCCTCCATGTGCACATCCTGTGTGGGTGAGAGTGTACGAGAGTGTGCGTATGTGTTTGTGTACCTGTGTGTGTGCCTGTGTGTGAGCGTGTGTGTGTGTGCCTGTGTGTGAGCATGTGTGTGTGCGTGTGTGTGCTTGCGTGCGTGAGCGCAAATGCTCATGTGTGTGTATGACATAACCACCATTTCTCGTGGCTTGTTCATTACAGCTTCTGCAGCACAAACATCACATCACATCACATCACATCACATCACATCACATCACATCACATCACATCACATCACATCACATCACATCACATCACATCACATCACATGATGTGAAAACATCACATTACAGCTTCTGCAACACACATCACATCACATCACATCACATCACATCACATCACACACCACATCATATCACATTACAGCTTCTGCAACACACACATCACAGACACACCTTTTACTACCACTCCATCTGCACCAAACCAAAGTGCCTCCGTCCTCTCACCCATGTTAATAACCCCCACCCTTTATTCCAGGAGTGTGAGGAGAGAGATCTCACTGCAAGCTAATTATTTGGTTCCTGTACAAAAAATGATATATGATCTACAGTGCCTCATCTCCCTCACCTGCCCCATTCACCAAGTGCCATATATAATCTGCAGTGCCTCATTCCTCCCACCTGCCACGTCCATTCTGTGCAACACATGACATGCAGTACCCCTCTCTCTCACCTGCTTTACTTACTCTGTGCAATACAACATATTTAGGGTTGGCCAGAACCATACATTATAGGTATATACGGTGTACACACAGTATATTTAGCAGGGAAATCACCATACATACGGTCATATACGGTGCAGATATACGGTTCTGGCCAACCCTTAACATATGCGGTGCCTCACTTCTCTCACCTGCGCTCCCAGGGCCTCGTTGAATTGCTCATCCTGTTTCTGCAGCAAGTCATGGATCCGAGCGTTGGTGGTGGTGTCTATACTGGCAAGCTGCTCTGCCAGTGAGTTCCTGTGCGTGCGTGTGCGTTTGTTTGTGCGTGTGTGCCCATTTCCCCCTGTGGTGTCCATACTGGCAAGCTGCTCTGCCAGTGAGTTCCTGTGCGTGCGTGTGAGTTGGTTTGTGCGTGTGTGCCCATTTCCCCCTGTGGTGTCCATACTGGCAAGCTGCTCTGCCAGTGAATTCCTGTGCATACGTGTGTGCTTGTTTGTATGTGCGTGTGTGCCCAATCTCCCCTGTGGTGGTTTATTATTCGCACCAACACCTTGTGATTTTTGTAATTAGTGTGAGTTTGTATGCGCGTGTGTGCCCATTTTCTCCTGTGGTGGTTTATAATCTGCACCAACACCTTGTGATTTTTGTAATTAGTGTGAGTTTGTATGAGCGTGTGTGCCCATTTTCTCCTGTGGTGGTTTATAATCTGCACCAACACCTTGTGATCTTACATCAGTGTGAGTTTGTATGTGCGTGTGTGCCCATATCCCCCTGTGGTGGTTTATTATCCGCAATAACACCTTGTGATCTTTGTAATCAGAGTGAGTTTTATGTGTGTGTGCGCCCATTTTCTCCTGTGGAGGTTTATTATCTGCACCAACACCTTGTGATCTTTCATCAGTGTGAGTTTGTATGCGCGTGTGTTACCATTTTCCCCTGTGGTGGTTTATTATCCGCACCAGCACCTTGTGATCTTTGTAATCAGTGTGAGTTGTATGTGTGTGTGTGTGCGCCCATTTTCTTCTGTGGTGGTTTATTATCCGCACCAGCACCTTGTGATCTTACATCAGTGTGAGTTTGTATGTGCGTGTGTGCCCATTTTCCCCTGTGGTGGTTCATTATCTGCACCAACACCTTGTGATCTTTGTAATCAGTACCTGCAGCCTGACATACCTACACTCTGCCATTTTTCATATACCTCATGTGCATAGAGAGCATGCACATTCACAACCGCTCCACAAACACACCAAGCCCGCGCTTGCACCAGATCCAGCTTGTTAGAATCCACAGCCTGACACCGATTATATACACTCCTCGCTCTGCACATTCACACAGATCAGGTACACATACACACACACTCACTCTTCACGTGAGGGTGCAAATACACTCCTCACTCTGCAGATACACTCCTCACTCTGCACATACACACACACTCACTCTGCACGTAAGGGTGCAAATACACTCCTCGCTCTGCACATACACACAGATCACGTACACATACACACACACTCACGCGCCGCACACTCACAGACAGACACACCACCTGTCGTCTATTTACACACACACTGCACACATACAGACACACCACTCCTGTCATCTGCAAGCGCTTGTGTGAGCTTCTGCTTGTGGCTTTCCACAGCCTGCCGCAGACCACGCACTTCTCACACCACACAGACACAGAAATCACGTACTCAAACACACATACACACATACACACACAGACACACCTGTCATCTGCAAGCGCTTGTGTGAGCTCCTGCTTGTTGCTTTCCACAGCCTGTCGCAGACCATGCACTTCTCACACCACACAGACACAGAGATCACGTACTCACACACACACACAGATACACACACACCTGTCATCTGCAAGCGCTTGTGTGAGCTCCAGCTTGTTGCTTTCCACAGCCTGTCGCAGATTCTGCACCTCTGACGTCATGGCCCCACCAGCTTCTAGCTTGTCAGCCTGCATGGCCTCCATCAGCTCTTGCTTTCCACCAGCAATGGCTTCCAACAGCTCCTGATGAGTGAGCGTACGTGCATGCGTGTGTGTGTGCGCACGTTTTTGTGTTCATGAGTCTGAGCCCACCTGCACATCATTTTGTATCCCCACTTTATGATCTACCACACTCATCTCTGTCATGCCCTCGCAGATCACATATGGATGACATTCCTTTGCTTAACCTGTCATTTCTGATTCCAAACATTGAACCGCCAATATTTCAGCTAAGCACACTCACACAGCATAGGGTCCCCTGACTAATTAGATGCACACGATTGCACAGCAGCCTAATCAGTAGGGCTGGCCAAAACCGCATATATACTCTGTACATGATCGTATATTTAGTGATTTTCTGCCAAACATCCTGTTTATACACTGTACATATATGGTTCTGACCGACCCTACTCATCAGCAATGCACTTCTTGCACACTCAATTCTTCAGCTCTCCCTTCTCCACAACCCTGGACGCAAATCACCTTCAGCCACCCACTCATGTATACACGCAAACAAACACAAACACATGCACACACACACACATGCACACACGCCAAATTATACACATACATAGACACAAGCCACCCTCAGCCACCCAACTATACATACACACATATTGACAAACACAAAACAAAAAACGACACAAACCACCCTAATCACCATCCCTAGCACGCTCACCGCTTTCACGTTCCCTATGGGGCTGGCCCTGGCAATGCGCTCCACAGCAACCACACACACACACACACACACACACACACAGAAACTCGCACACGCACACATGAACTCTCTAGCCTTAGTCCTAGAACACTCACCGCTTTCACTTTTACTATGGTACTGACCCTGGCAATGCGCTCCACAGCAACCACACACACACACACAAACACACACAAACAGAAACACGCACACATACACGTACACTCTCTAGCCTTAGTCCTAGTACACCCACCGCTTTCACGTTCCCTACGGTGCTGACCCTGGCAATGCGCTCCTCGGCAATGACGCCAAACACCTCTTGCTTGTCCGTGGCAGCTGCTTCAAGGACCTGAGCACGATGACCAGTCACGACGACAAGCAAGGATTTTACAAACAACGCACACATTCACGTGGGAATGACACCAAACACCTCTTGCTTGTCCGAGGCAGGGCAGCTGATCAAGGACCTGAGAATCAGAAGCGATTATGATGACAAGCAATAAAGCAAAGTACGGAATTGATCCTGGAAGTAATCCTGGAATTGATCCATCTGAGGTATGCAGCAGAGCCCTTGAGCTTGTCTGCTTCATTGGTACACAAGCTGCTTCATTGGTACACAAGCTGCTCATCGTGCTTATAAACTGAGTCAAATGTCTGAGTCAAGCTTGATTTTTGCGAGCGGATGGAAATTTGTACTACAGGCCATCCAGCCAGCCACGTACGCACACGCACAACCACACACACACACATACACACACACAAACACACGCACGTGCGCAGGCACACCGAAAAATACACAGACACATATACACACGCACACACACACACACACACACACACACATACACACACACAAACACACACAAACACACACGTGCGCAGGCACACCGATACATACACAGACACACATACACACACACAAACACACACACACACACACGTGCGCAGGCACACCGATACATACACAGACACATATACACACGCACACAACCCGTACCTCCTGCTTGTTTGCTGCCATGGTGTTCAGCAGCTCAGCTTGCTTCAAGGCTAAGGCTCCTTGGAGCTCTTCCTTGCCAGCTACCAAGGCCGCAGCGTTCTCGTGCCTAAAAACGTGGCATGGTGTACGGAAAAACGATTGACTGTGCTGCAACTACAGTTGCATCCGCTGCGACCTCAATATGTCCATGCCTGAGCGTGTGGGTCGAAACACAGTGTGGCTTGAGTAAGAAGATCCAAATCGGAAAATGTCCCACGTCTTCAGCCTTTATAAACTTGACCTTCAGTTCAGCTTTTGCCTGAGAATGTGGCCTGACACACACACATATGTTAGAGATGCGGATGGTTTCATCAGAACTGCACCATTCAATTGCCACGAGCATGCAGCACCTTGTGCACTAGCAATTTTCGTGCACCGGCATGGCGTAACACACATGCATACATACATAAATACATGCACACCCACACACAAAACATGCATGCACGCACACGCACACACTCAGACACGCACACAACATGCACACAAGCGCACGCACACACGCATACACACACGCACACACACACATACACACACACGCACACGCTCACGCACACGCACACGCACACACACATGCACACGCACACACACACGCACACACACACGCACATGCACACGCACACGCACACGCACATCCACATACACACGCACACACACCCATGTACACACACCTGTCAGAGGAGCGCGCATCGCTCCACTCTTTTTTGCCCAAGTCCAAGGCATTGCTGAGCTGCTGCTTCTCTGCAGCGAGTGCCTATGATTTGGTTCAAACAAGGTGGAGAAGGATGACAGATTGTGGGAGTACGATGAGCCCACTCAAGCATTTTAAATTTCCATCGGGTCCCTTGGGGGCCGGCAACAACTGTTTTTCAGGGCATCTATTTTCTTGTGTAGAAGATTCCAGCCCCAAACGCATACAGGCACGTTCACAGTTCTATTTTAAGGCACACACACACATATATGGGCACGCTTGCACAGAAATGCACACACGCAGGCACACACGCAGGCACACACACACAAATGGGCACGTTTGCACAGAAATGCACACACGCAGGCACACACACACACAAATATATGGGCACGCTTGCACAGAAATGCTCACACACAGGCACACACACATATATGGGCACGCTTGCACAGAAATGCACACACGCAGGCACACACAGGCATCACCTGAGAGAGCTGCTGCGTGGCCTCCTCCAGCCTGGATGAGTGTTCCTGTCCTGTCTCCTCAAGGCGGCGCTCCAGCTCAGCCTTGGCTGCCGCGCGCTCCTGTATAGTAATGTTGTGTGTTTGTGTGTGTGTGTGTGCGTGTGTGTGTGTGCGCTTTTGTGCGTGTAAGTTTGTGTGTGTGCGTTTGTGTGTGCTCCTGTACAGTGGTGATGTGTGTTTGTGTGTGTGTGCACTGTTGTGCGTGTGAGTGTGTATGTGCGTGTGTATTTGTGTGTGTGTGTGTGTGAGAGTGTGTCTGTGTGTGCGCTTTTGTGCGTGTGAGTGTGTATGTGTATGTGCGTGTGCATTTGTGTGCGTGAGAGTGTGTGTGTGTCTGCGTGTGTGCCTATGTGTGCACACGCGTGTCTATAAAACCATTCTGCGCTCCTTGGCACAAAAATTACGAGTGTATGCATGTACATGTTTGTGGTTTACGCAGTCAATAAGATTTAAACGATAGGCCAAAGCCTTCTGAATAATCAAACTTTCTCCAACAAGTAGCCCTTGTAGTAAAAGTAAAGGAGACCAGGAGCCAACGTTATCACAGTGCCTGCAAAGATTTTGGCTTCAGCATGGCTAAACCCACCTGCTGCTGAGCCTGAGCTAAAAAACTCGTTCAGCACAAACTTACCAGATGTATGCTTTAGTCAAACCCAGATTTCGGATCCAGCATGGCTTACTTAACCTGTATTTGAACTTGGACCAGAACTAATTCAGTGCAAACCAGTCAGACGCTTCAGCCAGATCATTTGCTGCAAACTTGTCAGATGCTGCAGCTCATGTTGTTCGTACCTTTTCTGCAAATCATCGGACGCTTCAGCCAGATCGTTCATACATTTGCAGCAAACTTGTCAGACGCTTCAGCAAGATCGTTCACACCTTTGCTGCAAATTAGTCAGACGCTTCAGCCAGATCGTTCATACCTTTGCCGCAAACTTGTCGGACGCTTCAGAGTGCGCCTCCAGCTCGCCCAGTCTGTCACTGGACTCCCCTTGGTACTCTGCAATCTGGATCTCGAGGGTTCTGTGTGTGCGTGTGTGAGTAGTGTGTGTGTTTCTGTGTGTGTGTGTGCTGTATGAAATGTTTGTTTGTATGTGTCGATCTGTGAGGCGTTTTAGACACATGTGTGTTTGTGGGCATGTCTAAATTATTCTATGTGCGTGTTTCGAGTGGGCATTTTCGTTCATGTCTGACTGTGTGTGTGTGTGTGTGTGTGTGTGTGTGTGTGTGTGTGTGTGTGTGTGTGTGTGTGTGTGTGTGTGTGAGCTCTCACCTGGCCTGCTGGGCGCACGAGTCAATCTTGCGCTGGATTTCTTCAAACTCGTCCCCATGGGCCTGACAAGAGAGAACACAAAAAACGTCACGTTGGGCTGTTTAAAGCGAGAACAGTTGGTTAAATACGGTTTGGCCTGCCAAGAGAGAGCAAAATGTGTTACAATTGGGGATGCTACTGCTACTGGGAGAGCAGTAAAGATGTGTACGTTACGTTGGGCCTTTTTAAGCGAGAACAGCTAGAATGCCAAGGTCAAGCCGGCTAAAGTGTGAATAACTGAAGTAATCACAATCGTGCCCACGAAAGTGAAGACAGCGATTGCTACATTGACACTGACAGAAAACAGAAATGTGTGTCCTTTGGAAATACCCTTCTAGCTTATGCCCAAGCTAGTCAGAGCCCTAGGCTACTGAAGCAAGGAAAGTTCAAATTGCCATTGGAATTTGCCTGCTGCCAAATTTTTTACGTGCAAGAGCCGTGAAGACTGTGAAAAGGCTGCACTTGTTATTCAGCCAGGCAATGCAGTTCTCTTCTACATCCACATGGATCCAATTCACACGGCTTTGCATGGCCGTGGAATTAGAGAATAGCGCTGTCACACAGATTGTGGTGACGTGGATTTAAAGTGATTAAAGCTGGACCTTGGCACTTGCATGTAAAGTCTGCGTACCAAACTTGGCTCGTTCACACATGCATACACAAGCTCAGGCTCAGCTCTGCTCAGCTTAGCTCATTGCATGCTCAGATCGCAGCAGGTTCAGAATATAGTAGGCTCAGGCTCAGCTCAGCTCTACTCAGCTCAGCTTGTACAATGTGCCTCAATTATCTGACCCAGTGCCTCTCATTTCTCAATAATCACAGGTACACAATGTACTACACATGCGATGTGCTACGCACGCCAACACAGTGTACTACACATGCAATGTACTACATATGCAATGCACTACACATGCCAACACAATGAACTATAATAAAAAACACAATGTACTACACATGCGATGTGCTACGCATGCCAACACAATGTATTACACATGCAATGCACTACACAAGCCAACACAATGAACTATAATAAAAAACACAATGTACTACACAATGAACTTCAATAAAAAACACAATGTACTACACATGCGATGTGCTACGCATGCCAACGCAATTTACTACAACAAAAGCACAATGTACTACACATGCAATGTACTACACATGCAAACGCACACACACACAATCACGCATGCAAGCTGACACGCAAAACAACACAAGCAGCATACCTCAACAATCTGACCCAGCGCCTCCCGCTCCACCACCTCAGCTTGAACCTTGGCGTACAGCTGCTCCTGCTCGTTCCGTAAAGTGGACACCTGCGTAATGTGTGCAATGACAATTGCGTGCTTGTGCACATTGTGCGTATCTGTGGTAGGCTGTTTGTGTGCAATGATATGCGTGCTTGCGTACATTGTGCGTATCCGTGGTAATGTGCAAAGAAAATTGCGTGCTTGTGTACATTGTGCGTATCAGTGGTAAGTTGTTTGTGTGTAAAGACAATTGTGTGCTTTTGTATATTGTGCGTATCCGTGGTACGTCTTTTTGTGTGTTTGTGTACATTGTGCGTATCTGTGGTAAGCTGTTTGTGTGCAATGATATGCGTGCTTGCGTACATTGTGCGTATCCGTGGTAATGTGCAAAGAAAATTGCGTGCTTGTGTACATTGTGCGTATCTGTGGTAAGTTGTTTGTGTGTAAAGACAATTGTGTGCTTGTGGTGCTTGTGTATATTGTGCGTATCCGTGGTATTGTGCAAAGAATATTGCGTGCTTGTGTACATTGTGCGTATCTGTGGTACGTTTTTTGTGTGTTTGTGTACATTGTGGGTGTCTGTGGTATGTTGTTTGTGTGCAGAGATAATCGCGTGCTTCTGTACATTGTGCGTATTTGTGGCATGTTTATGTGGAAAGACAATTGCGTGCTTGTGTACATTGTGCGCTTTTGTGGTTAGTTGTTTGTGTGTTTGTGTACACTGTGTATGCAATTGTGTATGTGTCTATGTGTTTGATGATTTGTAACATGCTTACTTCACAAAGCAGGCGACACACAAACAAACATACAACGCTCGTCCTTGCCCTCACTTGAGCAGAGACCGCCTCATTGCGCTGGTCTATGGACTTGCTTGCACAAGCACAGCTCTGTTTGACACAAAGCTCTGTATGGGATTACACACCACACATACGTGCACGCACATGCACATACACACACGGCCCTGCTTGTGTAGTTCAGGTAGATCCACACACCAAAAATGTGTGCACGCACATGAACACACACACACACACAAACACACACACACACACACTCACTCACACACACACACATACGAGCGCACACACACACACGCACACACACACACACGCACACGCACACGCACACGCACACGCACACGCACACGCACAAACACACACACACACACACACGCACAAACACACACACACACCTCGTCCAGCATTTGCTCTTGCAGCATCGCTTTGTGTTGGTCCACGCATTTCACGAGGGCATCCACTTCCTGACCCATGAGCTCCTCATTCAACTTTTGGTCCACCTTTATATGAAGAGGGGGAAAAAGTAATGGTGCATCCCAGGGCTTGTGCATCAGCAGAGCAGACGATGTAAGCACAAATGCACTGTGATGTAAGCAGACGGTGTATGCAGACTTAAGCACAAAATGCGCTGCAATGTAAGCATACGATGTAAGCAGATGTAAGCACAAAATGCACTGCAATTTAAGCATACGATGTAAGCAGACGTAAGCCCAAAATGCACTGCGATGTAAGCAGACGTTGTTGCAAGCATACATCATGTTATTTACCCAAACCGGCTTTGGGCAAGTGCTCAGCCTGCTTCTGGCAATGAACACTGATTGCACACAAGCGTGTGTGAACAAACAAATGTACCCTTGGACTTGGCTCTGGTCGAACTGGTTTAGGGCTCTGCTGGTGCCTGCTTGCATGAACGCAATTCAATACCACCCACGCACACACACATACACGTAAGCAGGCAAACGTAAACACACACGCACCTGGTTTTGATCAAACCAATTCTGTAGGTGCTCGTCAGCCTGCTTCCTGGCCACCTCCTCCTCCACGATTTTATCATTGGCTTCTTTTAGAACAATGCCTAGCCATGCTAGCTGCGAATCCACGTTCTGCTTGACCTCTCCTAACACCTGCGTGCATATAGCATGGTCATAATTCAAATACGTGCGTACAAGTGGTGTGTACGTTCATGTTTGTGTTTATACATACGTCCAGCACTGCAAGCTGAAATTATGATGTTCTGCTTTTCCCAACACCTGTGTGCACATAGCATGGAAAACCATCAACTGTGTGCGTACAAGTGGCCTGTACATCCATGCAAGCTACGAGATCTGCTTGACCTCTCCCAACACCTGTGAGCACAAGCACACATATATATACATCGCCACACGTATGTATGCCTTTAATTGATGTGTACTTCAGTGTTTATGTGTGCAAGCACATGCATCTTAGTCTCCATGTCCAAGCAACGTGCAAGTTGCCCCTCACCCCCACCCCAGCGCCACGCACAACGCATAAACACACACACACACACACACGCACACACGCACGCACACAGACACACACACACACTCACACACGCTTAACCACACCCCACCTGCTCGTTCACAACACTGTCGAGGCTCGCCAACTGCTGTTGCAGAAGGCCAGATGCGGTAGCACCGTCCTTAACTTGGCCAAACAGAGCCTGATGGCCACCCTCAAGTGCATCCAGGCGCCCAATTGCTCCTGTGTTAAAGGGCAATCACAAGGGAGTGATGCAGGCGTAATTTGGCGTGTGTGTACGTATGTGGCTGGACTGGCTAGATTGGAGGCATCATATATCCCC
>Ga0307974_1003136_pt1 | contig 11838 bp, 9 predicted proteins | sample OrgLakmetagen784_FD_201812 | JGI IMG/M metagenome (GOLD analysis project Ga0307974, IMG submission 201812) | Saline water microbial communities from Organic Lake, Antarctica - #784 | ecosystem: Environmental > Aquatic > Non-marine Saline and Alkaline > Saline | place: Antarctica: Organic Lake... | reverse complement strand
CTCGCGTAAAATTGACTTACTGGATGCGTATACAAAAAATGTGTTTTGACAGGAGAACCAAGTGGGCATCCGCTCTCTATGTCCAATACAGTTGTATCCTCTTTTGCATGCAATGTGCATATTTGAGTCACACACTTACACACGCATACAAGCATGTACCCACACAAACGCAAACATGTACACATACAAACATGCATTGCACGCGCAGAAGCAGCTTCTAATGGCATCATCGTTGCATCCAAGGTGAGTGCATTCCTTGCATAGTAGTAAAGTACTCTGTATAATAGTCCTTACTTTTTTTGGCATTGAGTATATCAGGGCTGTTCAGTTCAGGGATCGGTCAAAAGTTCGGGTTTGCACACTTTCACGCATTTTAACGAACCCAAAAAATGCCGCTCGTGAGCTGTTAAAAGCTTGTCAAAGTCTATGCTCTTTTTTTCGGGTCCAGAATTGCAGCCCAGAATGCAGGAAAGAGCCTTAGATGGCCGTCAAACGTTCTGATTTTTGTGCACTCATTAACTATATAATAATTTATATACATTAGACAATACAAGCATGTTTTGGACTAGTACGATTACAGAAACCGGCAAGTTCCTCCATTTTCGAAATTGCACATCAAACTGCTCGAACAGTTTGAGGGTTCTAGAAATTTCACGAACTTAATTGAACGCTTGCTCCAAAAACGAACTGAGCAACCCTGGAGTGTATATTCCTGACGTGTTCGGCACTGGTCCCATGATCAAAATGGTGGGTTGTATACAGTGTATATGTTATCCGCTCAGGGAATAAAAATGATTTGGGTCATGTACAGCATGCACAAACAATTCTACGCATCCGTTAACAAGCTTCAGGCAATCGGTCTGCCGTTTGTGGCATGTTTGTGCGAGTTGAGCAAATTGGATGCTCTTCTTGCTAAATCGTTTTTCAGCACCCATACAGAGGGACAAGCGCAATTTCTATACATCAATGGCATGCTAGATTCATGGGTTTGGCCAGGAGAAGTGTGAAGTGTTTTTAAACAGGAAAATCTGTATAATGCACGGCCGTGTACGGTGAGTATACGAATGGTTCTAGCCAGCCCTTCTAATGCACCTACATGGTACTCCGCTTGCTAACCCACCCAAACACCTCAGACACATGTGTAGAATTGCCCACGTGTGCACATCACATGAAATGCAAGCGCAGTTAGTTCTTGCTTTGTGTGTCCTGCACTTCTGAAAGTGTCGGTGCTCACTCTTTATAATCCCAGCTATTTGTGCCTCCGTGGTAGGCTCAGCCAAAAGTTACAGAAGCCTTTTCTGTCGCAAAATGGTCCCCCTTCAAGCCTGACACAGAGCACCTTTTTCTGGTGGGAATAATGACATACATCGCTCTTCCTCGTGTCCAATCGTATTGTTTAAGCAGTAACTAGTGCTCACAACACGTGCCTGATGTCATTCCCAACCCTTGCTACAGAAGCATGGAAACATGGGTAAGTCGATCCTAAGAGATGGGGTTATCCTGTGTAAAGAACGCAATTTGTGCTGCCCATCGAAAGGGAAAAGGGTTAAGAACAGGAGCTGGCGCAGAAATATAAGACACACGAAAGGACTTGGTCTACGGTATACATAAACACCCCGTGTGCAAAATGTGACGGCCTTTACCTCACACCATTGACCCACAGTTTTCTTCCCCGTTTTCCGCTTCATTTGAAGCACCGTACTTCTTTATAACCACTCATCCTGCTTCCTTCCCAATCCTGCTCCAAAAGCAACGCACTCTCTTTCCTCGCAGCAAGTGCCCTGTTCCATTCCCATTCCCTGCTGCAGCAGCAGCACCATCATTTCCTTATGACATTTTCCCTGTCCCCTTCCCAATCCCTGCTACAGAAGCAGCGGCGGCGGCAGCTACCAGCCCTTGGGCAAGAAAGCCATCAGGGAGCGGAGGCCTCATGTCCTGCGGCCACGCCTGCTACAAAACCGGTGGACATAGATTCAAGCCTACAACGCGTGGCCTCACCCGCCATGAGGCCTACAGACAGAGATGCAAGCCTACGACGCTTGGCCTCGCCACCAGCTGCAAAGCCTGTGGACAGAGAGGCACGCTTGCGTGAGCTCTCGGTATTGCTCGAACAGCAGGTAAAGCCTGGAGCGAATGAAGACTTGTGATCTTATGACGCTGTGATGTGTATGTACACTTTGGGGTGTTCGACTTGACTTGAAGGGCTGGCTAAGCGGCCGAGGGCTTATGATACAAGCAAGCTGTAAGGCACACAATGAGCTCTCATATTTATTTTTGCAGGAAGCGCGGCTAAAAGTTTATGATCAGGGTTGGCCAGAACCGTATATATATATATAAATATATATATATATATATATATATTCACCGTTTATATTATATTCACCGTGTATGACCGTATATTTGATATTTGGGTGATTTCATATTTGGACCGTACATTTGGAAAGATTTCCCTGCCAAAACTACCGCATATACACCGTAAATACATATAATTCTGGCCAACCCTACTTGTGATGCAAGCTACAATACCTGCGTGAGCTCTTCTGCTTTTCTCGATGGCCAATAAGGGCGGTCAAGGGAGGGTGCTTTTCATCGTGATCGAGGGAGTTTGCCTTGTGCTGTAGGGCCCTTGTTACAAAGCACATGTTGTGACGACAAAGAGCTGGGGTTCGTGCTTGCGTGTCAACGTGGTTGTTCAAGTTGTGCAGGAGCCCGGGACTTTAAACCTTGCACCTATCAGGGTAGCACTTGCAAAGTTTAATAGGCGACCTTGCTACCCTACGTACTCGACTTTCTTGGTGTAAGTCTGGTTCTTAGCATAACTGAGATGCTTGCCGGTTTCCCCCTTGCTTGGGCCTGTTTTGTCCGCTTTGATTATTGATCCCTACGGCCCAGTACCAAGTGCTTTGTACTCCACAGATGTTGCGGGGGGTGATGACTGCTTTGCATAGTGAGCTTGATTGTACACCACTGGGGTTTAAGCAATTACTTTGCATGGTGATTTTGTTTGCATAGCGTTTCTTTCCTCTCTTTTTCTAGTCACAACCCCAGCCCTCTTTGAAAAAGCGCAATTACTGAGTTTGATCGATTACTTTGCATAGCGTATCTTTTCCATTTTATCCAGCTATACCCCCGACCCCCTCTTAGAACATGCACAAGACAGCAGCAAACACTTGTTCACTCGCAGGGCGAGCAGCTCAACAAGTCGGAGCAAATAATGCAAACTAAAGTGAACCGGGCAAACTGGGCGTGGGCAAAGCCTCGGCGCTGGGCTGCGCCTGATGTGCACAGCTGTAGTACGATCAGCACGTGGTCAAAGGACAATGACTATGCAGAGTACAAGCAAAAAGTGATGTGAGTACTCATGTCAGATGACTTAAGCTGCAGTACCATCAGCACGTGTTCAAAGGAGAATGATTATGCACAGCATAAGCAGAAAGTGAGTGCCGTTGTTGATCGGCAGCTGCTCTCAACTCAGTTTTCTGCGGTGTTTGACTCCTTGCTGCTGAGCAGGCAAATGGATCGCTACAGTTGCTTCGTTTTAGAGCCCTTTTGGTGCTTACATATTCTCTGCAGTAGCACGCCACTCACGTGCCAAACTTGTTCATGACTCACACTCTAGCCAATTGTGCCTGAGACTACTGAACAGACCCACCTATCACCTCTCTCTCCTGAAACACTATATTCCCGCATATACGATGCTACACGTAATTTTATGTTCAATACCTAGGCAGTCATTTCTTTCACCTGCCTACTATCTATCTCACCCATCACCCATTGCACCCATGCACATCTTCACTTACATGGTGAAGAACAGTTATGAATTATACATTTATACCTAAACGTACACACACACACATACACACACTTACATACACTTACACACCTGTGGTTGCAGGGACATGCTCCGTGCAGGCCAGATTGCTGTGCAGCTACATGTGGGAGACACACACACGCACACACACATACATACACTCACACACCTGTGGTTGCAGGGACATGCTCCGTGCAGGCCAGATTGCTGTGCAGCTACATGTGGGAGACGACAGCATACTCTGTGACCAGCCCACACCAAAAAGTGGCGGCCTGGGCATACCCAGCTGGCCGCGTGGAGGGCCTCCCTCCCCCCCAAAACCTCAGCCAGAGCATGAGAAGGTGTTCCAAGATCTGTGGACGTCTGACTTGTGGGATGTTGTTGATCGATGCAGGTGTGCACTTGTGCATGTGTGTGTGAGTGTGCGTGAGTGTGAGTGTCCATTTAAAACTTGCGATATGCCTTCTGTCTGGAGTGGTGCAGGGCTAATGGCAATTTTAGTGGAGTGTGTGTGTGTGTTTGCGTGTATTTGTGTGCTTGTGCATGTGTAAGTGTGTGTGCTTGTATGTGAATGCATTAAAGCGAGTATTTGAGTACATGGGTCATATATAGAAATTAGTAGCCAGGCTAAATTAGTAGCCAGGCTACAATGCCCAATCGCATATATGCGTCCTTCAAAAAAACTACCCCCCACCCTTCCTGGCAGCTTCTATCATTTTATTGCTGCATCGGCCACGGCCACCAAGCATCTGCACTAGCATACCTTGACGGGCTGCTTTTCAAACAATCGGCCTACTCGCATCCACATGCCTACATGGACCACCAACAAACCTGTCACGTCCCTGCTGCCTATACCTAGCCCTGCATAAAAACTTGCAACGTACCAGGATATTATTTATTTTTGAAAGTCACTTTTACTTTTTTGGGTGGACACCCCTGAGGGACCACCCAGCCCCCAAATCCCCTTCCAGTGCCCCCACCAGACAAAAAAGGTGTCAATGTGCTCCTTTTTGAATTCTGCATCCATGTGCATAATCGTGAAGATCTGAAACTGAAGTGTTGCAGAGTTAGGGGACAAAAACTGAGATAAGGACGCCCACGTACACATGACCTACCAGGCAACCACAACTGGCTTGCACAGCCCCACATTGCTTCCATTTCTTCATAATTCCACTGACTATCTCATGCTGGCTCAATCTTGGAAGTTTGGAGTGAATTGCTGCTCCATTGGCTTGACTCATCCCGCGGCCTGCACCTAAGTGCGTGTGCCTCTGACTTTTGGACATGCCTACAGACCCCCCCTTTTCCCAATTTGCTCAAACAGGGTGGCAATTGATCGAGACTGAGATGAGGATTCTGATTCTATGCTTTAAATTCCGTGGAAGTGGCCCAGGAAAAAACTGGAGCCCCCCCCCCCAAAATTAAAACCACGTCGTGGGACACACCCCCTCCCTCCCAGATTCAACTCATATATATATATATATATATATATATACTAATCGATAGCTCTCAACGTCAAGATCCCAAATTTATAAATTTTAATCGATTTGACACGTGCCGTCCAAAAGTTATGTTTCTTCCTGACGCCTCCTGGACGTACCACGAGTTTTCTGTGAGTTTAATCTGTACCTGGCATTGACACTACAGTACATATGCTCCCCAAACTCCAGACCAGTTTTTTGCTAGTACCCACGAATGCCAACTGTTGCTTTGATGGCAGACGTACCGTAGTACGTCTGCGTACGGTACGTAGTACCGTAGTACCCACGAATGCCAACTGTTGCTTTGATGGCAGACGTACCGTAGTACGTCTGCGTACGGTACGTAGTACCGTAGTACCCACGAATGCCAACTGTTGCTTTGATGCCAACTGTTGCTTAAATGGCAGACGTCGGACTTGATTGGCCTTGTCTTGCAGGCCCAATTCTGGTGAACAACCAGATTGCAGGTACACAAGTACACACACGCACACACACGTGCACGTACAAAATTAAAAACCCTCAATTTCTCAGCTGGACTCACACAACGCAATTTCTCAGCTGGACTTACACAACCAACGCTCTTGAGCAATAGTAGGCTTTGTAGGCTTAAATGCTCCCTGTCGGCCTCACGTAAGCACCCCGCCACATACTTGGAACTCCCTCGCAGGCCTTACTCGCACACAAACAAGCTGCGTTTGGAGGGCTTCAGCCTCCACGTGCGTGCGCTGGGTCAGTTGGTGGTCTCGCTGAACAGCATTGTCGGGAAAGCCGTGAAGGAGCTGCACGTGCTGCTGCATGTAAACCCGGACCAGGAGGAGGATGTGGTGGGCGAGCTGCGGCGGCACAAATGGTTTGGGTAAGTATGTGCCGAGATTTGTATCGGGAGTGTTTTGGGTGTGTGAAGGCTTGGCCAGGGCCGTGTACAGTTACACCGCACATGTCCGTATTTTTGGAGGATTTCATGATTTGTGTTTGCACCATATGTGTATGGTTTTGCACGTGCCATCATTTGTGAAGAAAGGGGTGGGTACCGATGAGAGTTTAAGGAGGGGTGTGTGTGGGTGCGGGTGCCAAGATGAATATTGAAGGGGTCCAGTCAGTGTTGTGAATTTACGGCGTCAATGAGAAATGGCACCGTAAATTACGGTGCTTAAATGACGTCTACGTCACATAACCGTAATTAACGGTGAAATTCTTACTGACGGTGGGGAATCGTAAGTAACGGTGCGGCGTCAGGAACTCAGTGGCTCAGAGTGCCAACTCAAGCTCCGAATTCCCCACAAACAACATTTGCGATTTGCGATATAAATATAAAATGTCCTTTGGTAATCAGGCCAAGAGGGCTCGTGTGGCCCTGTGGCCCTGAGTCAGTCGAGCCTGGTTCGGCCTGGCCAGCTGCTGACGGTTTCCCACCGTAAATAACTAATTCCTGACGGTTTCCCACCGTAAATAACTAATTCCTGACGGTTTCACACCGTAAATAACCGTAAAGCCGACCGTCAGACGTCAAAAATTAAAATCACCGTAGATTACGCCTGGTGATCAGTTTCTGACGGTCAAAACCGTTAGTTACGCCTGACCGTCAAATGACAGTTGACGGCGTCAACCGTAAACTTCACAACACTGGGTCCAGTAGGTAGGTGTCACAATTAACCTGGAAGGGGTTTGGGTCATATGACAAGATCTTGAGTTTGAGAGGGGGGATGTATGTGCCAGGATGATTTTGAAAGTAGGTGGTAAAATGAATGTGTGTGTATGTGTGTGTGTGTGTGTGTGTGTGTGGAGTTGGCACATCTGGATGGAGTTGGCACACCTGTTGAGCACATGAATGCACACCCAAAACAGCCCTGCAAATACTGATACCTACACGCCATGCCCACACGCGCGCATGCACACACACACATGCTAACAAAGGAGCACATATACGTACATCAGCACACCTGCAGCGTAATCACAAACACATTTAAACGTATGTCCACAAACACACTTTCGACCTCCCTTCTCTTCCAGGCTGTACCCAGACCGAGTGCTGATTGTGGTGACCCAGCGTCACCCCTCTGGACTGCGTTTTGACCCCGATGATCTTGCCTTTATACCAGGATCTCTGCCAAGCACCTCCACAGGCTCCCCAGACCAGGTATGGGGGTGGCCAGATCAGTAAACACACAACGTGCGTGGCACTGTGTATGTGGGACGTCTCTGCTGAAATTGTTGTAAGCTGCAGCATGAGTGATTCTGAAAGTACAGTGTAATGCATCGCATCGATGTGTGGTTCTGGAAACACCGTTTGGTGTGCTGCATTGGTGTGGCTCTAAGTACATCGTTTTGTGTATTGCATTGGTTTGGTCCTGAAGGCACGACGCAACGGACGCGCATTTGTGAAAACCTAGAGAAACCGTTTAATGTATCGCCTTGGTGTGGTTCGAAAAACATCGTTTTGTGTGCTGTGTTGGTATGGTTCTGGGTACACCGTTTTGTGTGCTGCGTTGGTGTGGTTCTAATTACATCGTTTTGTGTGCTGCATTGGTGTGGTTCTGAGTACACCGTTTTGTATGCTGCGTTGGTGTGGCTCTAAGTACACCGTTTTGTGTGCCGAGTCCACACAGCAGTCCACATAATGCATACAAACACACGCACCTATAACATGGAGCGTGCTCTTTGTGGCTTGTCGCGCAGCAATAAAATTTGCAGGCAAACGTGCACTGTCAACATTACACACAAACATACACATGCACACACACGCACACACACACGCGTGCACATGCGCGCGTGCGCACGCGCACACTCTCACACATATGTACGCACCCACACACACTTACACACAGGCCCCCCGCAGCCTAGGCACTGGCCATGCAATGGCTCAACTTGCTTGGGCAGGGCATGCTTACACGGTCGGCCCTGAGGGGCTACCAGTGCCTGTAGAGCTTCCGGTGCTGGAGCTGCTGGAATCGCGCAATGTCCAGTGAGTTTTGGCTGCTGCTGGTGCAGTGGGTATATGCATTGTTGGCGCAGTGAGCGTGGAGCAGGGGTGTCAGTGAGTTTGCAGTTGGGGTCGTGAGTATGCTTAGTGCCTGCTGGTGCAGTGGGTATATGCATTGTTGGCGCAGTGAGCGTGGTGCAGGGGTGTCAGTGAGTTTGTAGTTGGGGTCGTGAGTATGCTTAGTGCCTGCTGGTGCAGTGTGTATGCATTGTTGGTGCTGTGAGTGTGGAGCGGGAGAATCTGTTTGTGGGAATCTGTTGGGATCGTGAGCATGCTTAGTGCCTGCTGGTGCAGTGTGTATGCATGTTTTGTGCTGCAAGTGGGTGCAGTGAGTGTGATGCGGGGAAGTAAGTGAGTTATTCTTGGGGTTACGACTACAAATACGTTTACAAGAATGGGTGAAATTGCCGCAACTTAAGAATAGGGTTCAAGGCTGCGGACCTTCAACTGTAGCTTGTATTGCATTCGACATACAGGCTTTGTGCATGTGTGTATGGGCTGTGTGCATATGCGGGCATGGTCTTTACCACCACCTAGCCCCTAGCTAAAAACGCACACACATTCACATGTGTGCAGATGTGTATGGGCATGGTCTTCATTACCACCACTAGGTAAAAACACGCACACACATACACACACACACACACACGCACGTGCATACTTTACCCACACTATACACACAGGTGGATGATCAGCCGTCGTGCGCGTGACTTGGGCCTGCTGACCAGTGGGTAAAAACGCACACACACATACACACACACACGTGCGTACTCCACCCACACTATACACACAGGTGGATGATTAGCCGTCGTGCACGTGACTTGGGCCTGCTGACCAGTAAGGGCGTGCTGGACATGGACATGCTGACGTACATGTTGTGGCTGAGGGAACATACTAAGGCTACTGCAGTGATGGAGGTGTGTGCGTGTGTGTTGCATGTGGTATAAGCACTAAGAAGTACAGCAAATCGTATGCACGATAGGGAAGAGAATGAGTGCTGCCAGTCTCACCATCATGCTGTTCAGTCTCTGTACTTCAGGTTAATCAGAACCAAAATATACATGGTGTATATACGGTAATGTGGGCAGGAAATCACCAAATATATGGTTGTTTACCACGAATATATCTTCATTTCTGGCCAACCGTATCCGTACTCCATGTGCACGTATCAGTCTCACTGTTTCCCTCCATGCTGTTGCTTTCGTTCTTCTGGTCCTTACCCAGCTCTGCCCCTTTTGTTCGTGAAGGGTGAGTAGCACCTGTGTAACCTTGTGTTATACGTATGATTGGTGATTTTTTGCCTTTGCTGTTGCCTTCAAACAATTCACCCTTGATGCGCTTTTCTTTGCTGTTGCCTTCAAACAATTCACCCTTGGTGTGGTGTTGTGTCTTTGCCCTTGCCTTCAAACAATTCGCCCTTGGTGTGGTGTTCTGTCTTTGCTGTTGCCTCCAAACAATTTGTCCTTGATGTGTGTATAGGTGTGCCGTCCCAGCAGCTACGCAGAGGCCCTGCAGTATGACAGCAAAGTCGTGCGGGAAGACGGAACCATACAGTGTGAGGTAAAGACAAACCTCAGTGTGCCCTTTGCTTGTCACAATTGAGATGGTGGTATTGTTTGTGTGTGCAAAACTGCCTGGTAACGTAGCCGCACGCTCCCGCAAACAAAGGCAGAAACAAGTCGGTGGAAGCAAGCAACGACAATGTGTCACACTTGGGTGTGTGTCTGTGTGTGTCTGTGTGTCTGTGTGTCTGTGTGTCTGTGTGTGTGTCTATGTGTCAGTGTGTCTGTGTGTCTGTGTGTCTGTGTGTCTGTGTGTCTGTGTGTCTGTGTGTCTGTGTGTCTGTGTGCCTGTGTGCCTGTGTGCCTGTGTGCCTGTGTGCCTGTGTGTATGTGTGTGTATGTGTGTCTGTGACATCAATGTGTCACACTTGGGTGTGTGTCTGTGTGTGATGGATGACAAGGGTCTGTAAAGTCTGAAATGCATTCCCATTATGCTTTTGGCCGACAAAATGCCCCCAGCAATGTGGCAGTATAGGTTAAGACAAAGCCCATCTTAAAGCACCAGCAGGACACTTCAATGCATCTTTGCCATATTGAATCATTTGTGCTCTACGTTTGAGCCCGCCTTGGACGCAATCAGACACAAGCGCACATCACCACACGCATCTTACACGCTCATGAGCGTGCTCGCAAACACAAACAGATAAGTACACACGAACGCACACACACACACACAACCTTGCAGATGAGCACATCAGACGCATCCTCTGTCACTGACTTGCGCTGGAATGAGCTCCCTTCCTCCGCGGAGGCCATCCGAGCAGCGCTTAACAGCACGTGGTGCAGCATTGGGCGGTTGTTTTACCACCTGCCCACGCTCAAAGGTGTGTTTGAGTATGTGTGTGCGTGTGTGTGTGTGTGTGAGTGCGTGTGAGTGTGAGTGTGTGCGCGTGTGTGTGTGAGTGTGTGCGTGTGTGTGCGTGAGTGCGTGTGAGTGTGTGCGCGTGTGTGCGAGCAGCGCTTGACAGCACGTGGTGTAGCACCAGGCGATTGTTTTACCACCTTCCCACTCTTGAAGGTGTGTGTGAGTATGTGTGTGTGTGCATGTGCATGCGAGTGTGTGTGTGTGCGGTCAACGTGATTATGGGACGTGTGATAGAATGGAGTACCTGCTGTGCGCAGCTCTTGCTGCTTGAGCTGGAAGTGGAAGGCCAAAAGAATAAGAACGTGCCATTGGTCACCTCAAAGCATTGCCTTCAACATACACACACGCACACATCACACTGTGTGCCATTTGTCGCCTCAAAACATTTTGCTCTTGACACACAAGAAGCAGGCGCTTGTACAAAATCGTATGCATCAAGTAAGAACATAGAGTTGAGGAGGCATTCTTGTATATGCCATTGCTTCTCTCAAGGCATTCACTTTCCTCATGCTGTTCATATGTGCAAGCGCGCTCAAGGCAAGTTTTACACAAGGCAAGTTTTCATATGTGCAAGTGTGCTAAAGGCACTCATTTTCTTCTAGTCATTCATATGTGCAAGTGTGCTTAAGGCACTCATTTTCCCAGAGGGGGTTATCTGGGCAAACGCCAAAACATGCTCCTTTTTGCATAAAAGGTGACACTACTCACACGTCACTTCATCAAATTGGACCCAACCTAGCTTTAAACTAATGCTGACTTAATAAGCTACCTGAGCATGTGCTCAGATTTAGACAAGTTGCCCTGCGTACAGAATGACAGGACTAAAAGTACACGTTGTGCACCTGTACCCTGGATGGGTGCTTTCCAGGGGGAACGGCACATTAATTTGCATGTCTCGCCAACCACTTCGTCTTTTTGCCCCATTTCTCTTGCAATGATCTTGATTTTCTCTAAAAATCCCAAAACACCAAAAATCGCTCAGTTTGGAGCGCTGGCTGGTCAGATACAGCATATGGCTGCTCAAATAGTAGGGTTCACGCCACGGCCGATTAGGTATGGGTCCCGTAACTGGCAAGAGTTTTACTGTACGTACATGTACTCACCCCCCCCTGAAAAAACTTTTATATTACAGCAACCCC
>Ga0307974_1003134_pt1 | contig 11850 bp, 9 predicted proteins | sample OrgLakmetagen784_FD_201812 | JGI IMG/M metagenome (GOLD analysis project Ga0307974, IMG submission 201812) | Saline water microbial communities from Organic Lake, Antarctica - #784 | ecosystem: Environmental > Aquatic > Non-marine Saline and Alkaline > Saline | place: Antarctica: Organic Lake... | reverse complement strand
TTTGTGTTCACTCCTCCAAACCATATGTTTTCCTTTCCCTCTCCTCACAATCTGGCCTGGAAGCCGTAGATCAATGTGTGGTAATGAACGCTGGCACGAAAAGCGGCAAAGAAGTGGCCTGTGGTCTAATGAGTCAAATTCATGTAGCACGCTGATTTGTTTGCAGCAGAAAAAAAGGGCCTTCAAGCTTTAACCATACCATACCGCACAACAGCGGCGGAAATTTAGCAAGCCAGATGCAATCATAGTTACTCTGACCCAGCAACCACGTCCAAAACAAAACCCAACAAACATGTATCAAACTAGATTTGCCAAAAATGCGAGAAGAGTTGCCCGTGATAAACTAGCAGATGGCACTGCCAATTCATACCCCTGGCTATGAAACCAAGAGACATACAACCAAACAAAAGCAATATACATTTGATCAAAATTAAATACTGTGTAGCCACTTCCCCTACTCAATAAGCAGAAAAGGCACAAGAACAACATAAGCTGCTAATGCCTTGCTTGCTCGAACACCGTAAAACCCTTCACACCGTCCTGCTACGAGCGACAGGCACCATTTACAGCAGCTACACAAGGAACCAGCTCCACAGCCTCGGAGTTGCTGGTCACAGCACTCATGAATTTTTGGCCTTTTTTCAATCAGATCTGCAACCAAAATCATACGGATTGATGAGGGGCGAAAGGCCTTTGACGCCCTTGCTAAAAAGTCAGCCACCACCCACTCCGACCTTGCAGACACCTCCATCAAAACAGCAAGCCCTGAGGGAAATCCCTTCTACAACATCCACTGGCTTGCAAAAGAAGACATAGGTAAGGTAAGGTAAGGTTACATTGCTATAAATGCCTCTGGGGGGCATCTGAGCGGAAGCTTGGGAAAAGCCTGTAACCAAACCATAAAGGCGCAAAATAAATCAAGGAAAAAGGGCTAGGCACTCAGCCACAAAATAGGCAACACTAGACACGTCAGGTTGGTTCAGAGAGGTCCTCAAACGAGTTGGCTGGGCCATCCTAATACTGAGATGGGAAGACAAGCTGGCGGTGTTGAGTGCAAAGGCTGACAAGATGTTCATGCAGACAGTCCAGCTAATTGTGTTCCTTATCCTGAACAGTGTGCCAGTCACGTTTGTCACAAATCCTGAGCTCATAAGGCCTTCAAGTAATCCTGTTATGACGCATTCTTTGGACCAGAACGTTATGGCCAGAAAGGCAAAGGCAAGAAAGTGCACGGCTGAGATTGTTGGAAATATCGAAATATCCAAGCAAAGATAGAGAGGCAACACAAGCTTGTGATGTCTTTTTCTGTCATCCCACCCGCCAGGAGCAATCCCCAAAGGTAGACCAAAATGTGTCTGATACGTCCTCATAATTCTGCCGGGATGGTGAGTCTCATGTGGTGTGCCAAATTGTCATGTTCTCTCCAGCCCTTGATAATATGTTTGCGCAGAGTGAGCTCAATTTGATTCAGATCGATGGACTCACGAGATCGTATGGCATCTAAAAACTGCTGACACGCAGGGAAATCTTGGAGCGCATGCAGAATCTGATAAGTCCATGTATAATTTATGTTTGCAAGAAGTAGGTCATTCAGCACAAATTTCTCAAGAAGAGGTTGTTTGGAAAGTAAATTGTTCCAGAATCGTAAAATACATCTGAACCAATAGGAAAAAACGAGGATCTGACCTGTTTCGCGGAGCACGTAGTGAGTATCGGTATCTTTCTTGACACCCAGGAGTCTTTTCAGCAAGCCATGATGAAGGAAATAAGTAGGGGTGTTTTTTGAGGAATGATGTGTCAGAGAAGAAGTGGCCCATACTGTTACGTGCGGCATATGTACCCCGTAATACCGAGAATTGATATCAAATCGATAACCCTTTTACCTCGTTACACATACTTGACAACCGTACAGACCAGCTGTCAAGCAGACCTGGAAAAGGCACAGCATGGCATGTTTTCTGTGTTTTTAGTACCCTTGCTGTCACCAGCTCTGTAAACTCTGGTTATGGCAGATCTGAAGTTGTCTGCCATCTTCTCAGCAGCTGTGTGCATACTTCCATCACGAGTAAGAGTAATTCCAAGGTATTTGAATTGAGTGACAAGTTCTAGAGGCATGCCATTGTATGTGAAGGTGAGAATCACACAAATATTTTTGCTGAAGAAGACCATGCTTTTTGTTTCATCAGTGTTCAGCTTAAGCCCCTATCTAAAACGTGTATAGTTACATAATTTGTTGAGCTGGATCTGTAGGCTTTCAGCCGTGTTTGAAGTGAGAGCGATGTAACCTTACCTATATCCCAGCGAGGGGTACCCATCATCGCGCTTGACGTAGAACCACACTTCTTTAACAGGCACATGGCGCGATGTCATCAGCATAATCACAGTGAGGAACCTGAACTGAGTCCAGAGCAGTGGCAACTTCTCTCTCCTGCACATTCAAGAGTCTGTCCACGTCATTGTTATAAAGGGAGTACATAAGGGAATCCCAGTATAGAAGGGGATCCAGATTTAGAGAGCAGCCTTGTTTCAAGCCCAATCAAAGAGGTCAATAAAAGCAGTGTGCACCTTCAATTTTCCTTTTTTGCAGTTGCGAGAATGTGGCGCAAATTATAGAGAGGTTGGCTGGTGTTCCTTGTGGGGCAGAAATTAAATTGTGAGTCTGGTATTTTATGTGCAGCAAGGGCCCAGTCCGTCAACAAGCAAGTCCCTCACCACATTTGCAAAAAGTCGTAAGATACAGCCATTGATAGCCAGCAAACGGTGATTTTTGGGGCTTGGACTTGGACCTTTCTTGTGAAGAGGCGTATTTTTGACTTTTCTCCGATCATATCATTACGTGGGATGACACCTTCTGACAGAAATCGATGGAACAAGGCCGCAAGAAGGGGAAGTATAACGTTTTCAGTGTGTTTCTTACCACGATCATCCCAAACCCTTTTCTCTGCGTGCGTGATGAAAGAAGTAGGGAAAGGATCAAAACCTGGGCTGGACTGCGTGTTCATGTTTGAAATGCTTTTCTGAACAATGCAGTATGTACAGGGGGTAGCTCGTACACAGGCGCTCGCTCATTGCTGCATTGAAGGTAGTGTTCATGCTTCTGTACCTGCCACCTGGACCGGGTGGGACTGCAATGTCAGAAGGAAGGACTTGTTTAGAACGTAACTGGCCACTAAGTATTTGATGTCGTGCGGGTAAATTGAATCGTCCAGAAAACAAGACAGGAACATTTCCTTGGGGTTGTACAAAATGTGTTTGAAGGTGCTCAGTCCATGACTCAGCAGGAATGGGAGATATGTTAGAACGTCATATTACCCCCTAAATGCAAGGAAACAGGTGTTTAAACGAGGTAGCCGGGTCTTGAGCCCGTGTCTGCAGCTATTATATTCATAATATCCCAAGACTACCTCGAAAGTCTATTATAGTCTGGAGAGTCTGTCATGTCTGTTTGGTGATCTGAGGAAAAGGAGAGGTTCTGTTACATTCCCCCTGCTTAGCTGTGGTAGCAACAGCACTAGCCAAGGCAGCAGCAACAACCAAGCCAGCAGCATCAGTCAAACCAATAGCGCCAGCCAAGCCAGCAGCACCAACCAAGCCAATAGCACCAGTTAAATCAGCAGCACCAGCCAAGCCAGTAGCATCAGTACCAGCAAAACCAGCCCCAGCAGCCCCAGCAACAGAATCAGCAACAAAAATCCCCAAGAGAAAGCAGGCATTAGTGACAGATAGCAGTCAGTCCCACAAGTCAGTCAGCCTTGAGCAAGTTGCGGTGAAGTTGCGATCCTTTGAGACTCTCATGAATCACAAGTTTGACTCTCTACCCGGATTGATAAGATAGAATCTGCTTGCGCCTGCCTATTAGACCCGCCTGCTACTTTGCTTCTGGTTTTAAAGCTGGCTTGACCTTTGGCGTGTCTATGTGGTGCGCTGGCACTGCTTCCTTTAGGACTGTGTCCAGACCAACATTTCTGCTGGTTGTTCTTCATTTCCTTTTTTGGCTTCCAACTTCTCGCCTTTTTCTCTAACTTTCCTTTTATCATTCCATCTCCTTCTCTTGCTTCTCTCAGGCGTTTCCCCTTTTGTCTAGCTAGGCGTGGTTACAGGCTTTTTTCAAGCTTCCGCTCACCCCCTGAGGCATACTTGGCGATGTAATCTTACCTTGTCTTTCGCTGTGGTTCTAAAGCCGGCTTGATCTTCGGATTGTCTATGTGGTGCAATGGCGCTGCCTCCTTCAGGACTCTCTGTGTCCAGACCAACTTTTGGATGTCCGCAGCTAGCCAGGCGTAATTACAGGCTTTTTCAAGCTTCCGCTTAGATGCCCCCTGAGGCATATATAGCAATGTAACCTTACCTTAGCTGTGGACGTCCCGGCCACAACCAAAGGTCTGAAAATAGGTATGAAAAGTCTTTTATTTTTGCGATCTAATTGTCTGGTCTAAGCCCTTTAAGGTCTAAAGCCTGAGTTAAAAAAATGAATTTGTGGTCTTTAAACATGTCTTTGATCACCTGTCTGGTTTTGCAAAAAGTGTCTGAGGTCTGTCTTTTTAAAGTCTTCTGGTGGTCTAGGTCTCACAGTCGTCTGTACCTGTTTCCTATTATGGTCTGGACATTTGGAGAGTATATGTACCGACACAATTCCCCCTGCTTAGCTGCGGACATCCCAGCCGTAGCTCACGGAGTCGGCGTCTGGCGTCCTTCCCCAAGGGGCGAGGTCTTTTTTTAGTCTGGTCTTGCCCAGGTTTAAATCCTGAATTTTGCGCTCGCACGGACACCAATTTGCCGAGAATCTGTCTGGTCTGTCTCTCGGCAAAAGGCCGCAGAGCACTTGGTCAGGTTCAGCCTTCGATACCAGTGTTAGAATGAAAAGTAGACGTCTGAGTCTGAGATACCGGTCTATACATTCGAAGAGCATACGTATTTATGTATAGTTATGTTGTTGCAGCTTAGCAATAAGTTGGTTCTGTTTGTTATGTCATCTTTTGTAATCACGGCACGTTGTGTCATGCCAAGGGGCCATGGGAAGGCCCAACTGCATTTTGCGCAACATTTGTCTTGCTGTCATACCAGTGGCATCAGCAGTATGTGTAGAGATCCAAGAAACATTGTAGCAAAATTGACGTACAGAGTCCCGAAAAGATTGGAGGACAGTCTCATTTTCAAGCATGTGTGAAACAAACGCGTCTTTGCTTTGTGCTCACTCCTCCAAAACATATGTTTTCTTTTCACTCTGAGTCAAGTGCAATGATGCTGCTGTAACTTTTTGGCGTGTGTGTATAAGTGCGTGCGTACGAGTGCGTGCGTGTGTGTATATGTGCGTGCGTGCGTGTGTATGAGTGTGTGTATATGTGCATGTGTGCGTGTGTATGAGTGAGTGGGTATGTGCGTGTAAGTGCAAGAGAGCGTGCGTGTATATGTATGTGTGCGTACACATCAGTATGAAATATGTCTCTGCACGTACGTGTGTACATGTGTGTGTATGCACGTAATGCAATCGTGCGTTTGCGCGCACATGTGTTTGTGTTCATGCAGGAGTGCATGTGCGAGTGAGTGAGTGAGTGTGTGTTTGTGTGTGTGTGTATGTGTGTGTTTGTGTGTGTGTGTGTGTGTGTGTGTGTGTGTGTGTGTGTGTGTGTGTGTGTGTGTGTGTGTGTGTGTGTGTGTGTGTGTGTGTGTGTGGTGTGCGTATGCAAGTACTACGTGTGTGTAAGTGTGTTTAATACCTATGCACATATCGTGGGCTTGCATGGTTGCAACGTGTTGCGGACTGAAAAGGACGCTCTCACTAACGCTCCCAACAGAAAAAAGTAATCAAAAGCGTATTTTACGTATAGATTCCATTCGACGTCGGCTCAAAGTTTTAGGGACTCCAGTCAAATAGTCATAAATACTTTGCTTGCATTTCTTAGTAAGCAGCTAAATATGGGAAATAGAATGTAAATCACGCCTTAGAACGTCTCTACTCCTCGTTAGGATAATGGACCCTAGAAATAAGGCTTCAAAGTACTTGGAGGCCCACAAGCTAGCCCAGCTTTTTGGTCAGTGTATGTGTGCTGCAGAACACCTCAACATGCAGACATCCAACACACACACACACACACACACACACACACACACACACACACACACACACACACACACACACACACACACACGCGCGCGTGCGCACACACACGCACACGCACACATACACACACATACACGCACAGAAGTGCTTACAGCACAGCTTCTCTTTCACAAGCCTGACAACCCCAAGCGCTTTGTTGTGAAATACCTTGAGGAGGCCAAGGTATCAGGCACTCGTCCGCTGCTGACGCAAGAGGACCTCAATACCATGTTTGGCATGTTTGACATCACAAAGAGGGGAGTGATGACTGCAGAACAGGTCAGTTAAGCAGTAATGTCTGCAGGGCAGAGGCATGCAAGAGAGTGCGTCTTTTGTCCTGCAAACTGGCAATACCAGAACTACATAGAGTTCAAAGCATGCCAGCTGCGCCCAGCCTGCCAGTGCTCACGCTTGCTCTCTGCTGCACACACACATTCTGATACTGGCACAGATGCAAATGAAAGGCATGCACATTTTGTTTTGAACAGCTAATTTTGCTGGCAACATTCAGGAGCTAATCTCACATCATCTCAAGCAAGCATCTAATTGTTGCTAGCCAGAAAAGTTTGAGACAGGGCAGGAGCTTGTTAAAAAACAATTCCTGACAGTCACGTGTAAATTTTGGGCCTCCGGCCCATAATGACCACCCACCCCCCAAACCCCCCTTTTTGACCCCCCACACTATTTAAAAGGGTGTCAATCTGCTCAGAATCTAAGCAGCTATCTACCTGCACAGTTCCCATGCAAGATCATTTAATACTCGAAGAGCTATAGCCTATAACTTATAAGGCAAAAACTGATCTGCAAACGTTCTTGCACTGACCAACTGTTTAGTGCAAAAATCCAGCCAAAACCTTAGCCAAAGCACTTTTTTGAATCATGCAACTTATGTACAATGCAATACGTGAACTGCAAGTTTGGAATCAGTTGCTGGTAATTTGCCTGAACATACCCCCGCAGCCTACTTGGGGGCATCCCATGCATTTTTATGACCAGACACCCTTAATTAAATCACCCAATAAGGGTGCCAATCGACTGGGCCTGAGGATTTCAAAAATGTATTAATATTTCGTGAAAGTGGCCGAGTAAATTTCTGGAGACCCCCCACATGACCGCCCACCAACCGACGCCTCGGAATTAACACATTATATGCCAATCGGTAGCTCTCAACATCATTTAAATTTCAATTGGCATGTCACTCCAGAAATGTTAGAATACTTACAGGGAGTGTAAAAAAACTGAATTTCTACCTTGTTTGGGATAGTCAATTGCAAGGAGCAGGCGACGCGATTGACATTTCAGCGCTCGACATCCGTTCGTTCCTTGATTGTTTCAGTCTACCTATTCACTCAATTTTTAAGAATCGTAAATGCTATGGCTCAAGCAATTCTCAATATAAAAATACGATGAGCATCATTGAGATTTGCGACATTCACTCCAGTTAATATTCATCATTTATTTGTGGCAGGTTAACAACGCACAGCGGAGTCTTTTGGGACCCACCGCCAACCTTGAAGAATTAGGCATCAAGGTGGATTCACCGCTGACTTTAAGTCAATTTGTTTCGCATATGAAGCAAGCTTGCAATCTGAGCGTGCCTTTCCACTCCTAAGATCCTTTTCTTGTGCCTAACATAAATTCATGAGTTTACCTCGATGTCTCACCTTCACTCTAGGCTTTTTTGGAGCTTGAGAATTTCTCACATTCTCATGCAAACTTCTTCTGTAATTGAGCAATCAAGAGTGGACCTGACCCAGCTGATGTGGTGGGATCTTGATCTTAATTTATTCCTTTTTAGCTCAGTTTATTGACAATGATGTTTTTTAGTACCTTTTCATTCGTACAGGGTGGTGAGTTTGTGTTAGCTGTTCAGTAGTTGGAAACTTTCCCGCATTGCTCACGTTATTGCTGCGACGTTCTTCCTTTTCAAAGTTTCTAATTTGTACTCATTGCTGACGAAGCGCTTTTACACACCTTCCACCGAAACTCACCCACCTTGTTCACCATGCACAATAAATACAAAGTGGCAAATACTAGCCATTATGTGTTGTCAAGCAATCATGGGGTGTCTATAGCTGTCGAAACTTCTTGGAACTGAAGCGATAAGGCCCAATTCACCTTTAATTGCGCAAAAATTGCGAGCAAACAAATTTACAGAGGATAATCACGATGCCCCAAAATCCTTCCATATCTCTATTAACACAAAACGGTACACCTCACCTGAAAACACAACACACAAATAAGGTTGTCAATCAATTGCTGCAGGTCATTTCTTTTCTTCTATAATATGGCACAGAGCAGAAAAAAATTACCTTCTGTTTATGCACATATCCTGGCAGGTAGGTATATGCAAAACTCAATTACAGGCGTTGTTACAAAACTAGATTTGCACAAATAGTGAAAAGCATGCACACATTATTTTTCACAATACAAAGGAGCTACCTTTGAGGCATCTACTGTATAAATCACCGGTCATTCCATCGATCTGCCCAAAACTTGTTGAGCATGCTATACGCGCTTGAGGCGACCACTTCTGCCCCAGTCTGTACCCGGTTGAGATTTAAAGCTGCAGTTGCCTTGAGCCTGCACACCAAAGTTCCACGCCAGATTGTCGTTGAGAAGTGATGACCAGTATGTAAATCTTTCTCAAACAAACTGGAGTGCACTACAATACAAGCTACCGCAACACACTGCTAGGGCAACATGGATACATACAAATACGGGCCATATCATACAATAAACAAGCTCATCTGGCAAAATTGGCGATTACAGATCAATAAGCATCAGGTCAGTCTAGCAAAAGGCAGCAAGATCCTACACGATGAATGCATGGCTGTTGTAATAATTAAATGACCAGTGTGCAAGTTAACATTTATCAAATTGCCATGCCCAAAATAGGTGCAAAGGTGCTGGTACAAAAAGGTGACTTACACTGCTGTCTGATGGTCTTTAACTACTTAGTGTGGTAACTCAACCGCTCCTGAATACGCATGTGCTTGAGCAGGATAGCATTGAACTGTGGTGCAGCTGAAAGGTAGTGCAACTAAGCTCATACCTACCTTGCTATTTGGGGAGGAGTGAACATGGATGCGATAAGTATCCGACACCATTTTGAGGTGCTGGGTGTTGTGTATGAGCACGTTTGTGCATGTGTGTGCATGTAAGAACCTCCCCACCTTTCAAAAAGCTGCTTAGAGCTTTCAGGCGTTTCTCTGAACTTGATAAGCCCCTGGTTGTTCAGCTGGGCCTGTAGACAAAAAGGAATAATTACTGATACTGATACGTCAAATCCACCCTGTTACACAGGATTGCGCCTCTGACTGCTCTCTGGAAAGGTAGCACTAGCCTGCTAGCCTAGCAGCCTGGGGTTGCAGCGGTTAAAACCAACTGTTAACTCCTATTACCAAAGATCAATTTAAAACTGGGGTTAAAGCGGCTGGAATCAATTGCGGCTGAAAAAGATTGGGGTTGTAATCTGGGGTTGAAGCGGTTGAAAACAACTGGTGTAGTCTTTATATAAGACACAGCAGAACAGCGGTTGAAGTGGTTGGAATTAACCGCGGTTGAAGAGCGGGCGGAATCAGTCGCCTAGGTTGAAACCATTTTCAACCAAGGCAGCGGTCAAACTCCAAGTTGACTTCAACCGTGGTTAATTATCAACCGCTGAAACTGCTGTTCAACTATTTAGCCCTCTTTCTGCCTGTTTTGTCGGACGAGCTTAGGCAGAAAGAGAATTGTGGATAAACAAATTCGACGCAAGCACTTACGCACGCTCACGCAAACGCGCACACACACATGCACGCACAAGCGTACATACACACAAGCGCACAGACACACATACACACATTTTACAGCAGCAACATTCTGAACAGTGTAATCAAATTAATCGTGCATAGTTAAGACAACCACACAGGTTAAATTTGTGGTATTTGTACACAAGAATTACAAGAATCAAACACTGCTACATGTGACTTAAGGTATGAAGATGTAGCAATGTATCAGGCAGAATCTTCCCCCTCCTGAAAAGCTCAGGCTGAAGATCGTCCATCCTTAAGGTTTCAGTGTGTGTGTGTGTTTGTGTGTATGTGTGTGTGTGTGTTGTGTGTATGTGTGTGTGTGTTGTGTGTATGTGTGTATGTGTGTGTGCGTGTGTGTGCGTGTATGCGTGTATGTGTGTGTGCGCGTGTGCGTGTTTGTGTGTATGTGTGTGCGTGTGTGTGTGTGTGTGCGCGCGTGTGTGCATGCGTGTCAGGTGTATTTATACTTTGTTTTCTGCACTGCACCCCCCCTTATAGGCTTCCCTTCTCAGAAGCATATGTATGAGGTCGGATGATGAATGCTGCAGAACTCTCTATTGTACACACAGTGTTTTGAGGCGTGGGTTCTTCCCAAACAGGCATGAAAGGCGGAGGAGCGGTTTCCAGACGAACGTGCTTCAAATTATCAAACCTCTGGTCACTTCTCCCTTTCTGATGGCACCCACCTGCATGTGCTCTACATTTTTCTCGGCCCTTTGCATTAAACGTTGCCACAGGGGCAGCTTATCCCCTTCCTCAGCTTCCTGGCTGCCTCCCCTGGAGCCTGACGCCTGCAACTAAGGTAGTCGGTAACTAGAGTTGACCAGTCTGTGTTTCAGCCAGCTCACATGTATTTACAACTGTGCTATCAATATGGAGTGTATGCTGATTGTACCCCTCAGCAAAAGAGTACACACACCTGTGCGTGCACCATTTTTCACCAATCCTCCACACCAACATCACCCAAGGGGGAGCGCGCATGAACGAGCTTGAATGCACGTTTCTGGTTACGTTTCAAGTTTCAAGGATCACTTACTGCGGGAGGCGACGAGCTGATGCCTGGTTGCCCACTTGACTTCGTGGATCCGTGGCTGTTCACACCGTCTGACTGTCTGCTCATCCCTGCAAGACCGGCAAAATATACAGCAGGACAGTAGGGCGCATTTACAATCAGACTCAGACCTGATGACACAGGTGGTTGGAACACACGCATGCACGCGCACATACACACAGACACATGTCCAGTATGAAGTATGCTACTGTGCTTCATCATCAAGGCAGTGCTCAATTATTTATTATTTTGCACACGCACAAGCACACACATATACACACACTGTACATGCACAAGTATATACCTGGTACAGGTGACACATTTGCATCCGCGGGTTCCTTGACCAGCAGCAGCTGTGCAGCATTCAATCATTGACAGGATCAGAGCATCAGATCGGAACGCTATCTTGTGGGCCGCTGTTGTTGCACTGTTTGTCGCACATACTTAGTGTGTCGTGTGTGTGTGTATGTGTGTGTGTCTGTCTGTACGCAATATGAGCATGTATCACTGCTCAAGCAAGCAAGCACTCACTTCAATGCCCTCGCAGTGAGGTAGGTGGCGGCTGCTTTTATTCAGTGCAGAGGTCCAGAAAGAGCAGCCAGCACAAATATGTGTGCTCCAAGGCCCCTCTGCGCTGGATTGCTCTGAATCTGGTATCTGGCTAATATTGCTGGGCGAAGTCTGCAGGCCAAAGCAGACTGTTTAAGGGGAGATGTGGGGATGCATAAGTTAGTGTACTTGCTCCAAAGTATGTGCCAACGAGTATTTGTTTGTACCCTGTGCGCATACGTTTTTGGGTGTTTTTTGAATCTGTAACTGTTGCATGTGTGCCCATGTGTGTGTGTGTGTGTGTGTGTGTGTGTGTGTGTGTGTGTGTGTGTGTGTGTGTGTGTGTGTGTATG
>Ga0307974_1003126_pt1 | contig 11858 bp, 19 predicted proteins | sample OrgLakmetagen784_FD_201812 | JGI IMG/M metagenome (GOLD analysis project Ga0307974, IMG submission 201812) | Saline water microbial communities from Organic Lake, Antarctica - #784 | ecosystem: Environmental > Aquatic > Non-marine Saline and Alkaline > Saline | place: Antarctica: Organic Lake... | reverse complement strand
GGAGCAGGCACATCACACAGGTGGGGGGGAGAGGGAGGGGGGGTGATTGTGCAGGTGGACAAAGGTGTGGTGTGGGTGTGGGTGTGGGTGTGTGCGCGAGTGTGATGAAGGTGGGTTGAAGGTGTGTGGGCAGGAGGGATTAGGGTGGGCTGTGTGCAATTGAAATGAGGGCACACATTCTTGGCGTACTCTACTTTAAACCATATGGTACTTATATCACCGCGTATTGCAGGCGTTTTTCACCCCCTCGCGGAGTGTCGGGAGCAGTTCAAACAACTAAGTTACGAGGGCCTCGCAAACCTCGCATTGGGGTTAATTACACCACCGTATACACACGCACGCACTTACGCAACGCACGCACACACGTACATGCACACACACACGCACACACGCACGCACACAAATACGCACACATGCGCACACACGCGTACGCGCGTGCATACGCATATAGGTGCAGCTCAGAGTGCCAGAAGGCCCTCGCATAGGCTCGCATGGGGGGTTATTAATTAAGTGTTGCCCCCCTCGCATTGCTCGCATTGGGGGTTATTAATTGGGTTGTTTCAACCTTGCATGTTACGGTACTGTACGGTAGTTAACTTGAGGCACATGCGCTTACTCTACTTTGATACCTTATCTACGATGTTGAACAAAATGTGGTATGGACGGGAAAGCTGCCAGCCTGAATTTGTCTGTGCAACATTGACCACAAATTAAATAGTCTGTTGTGTCCTTGTATTGGTGTGCGTGCCCCTAGGCACGCTTTGTGCATTTGTACGTGTGTGGTACGCTGACGATCATGCATTTGGAATTCTGCTGTACTCTGGTGTGTGTGTGCTTGTGTGTGAGTGTGTGTCTCTAGCGATTTGGACTCTTCAAAAAAACGCAAGTCAAAACTCCAAATCGAGTGCACGCGATGCAGACCATAAATCATGCAGGGCTGATTGTTGCTGCTTTTGTATCACGCTTTGGTCGTGCCTTCTTGGAAGTGACCTGAAAAGAACATTGTGAAGGGCATTTGCGTTATCTGACTATTTGCATCCGCGAAATGAAACAGAGTTCAAATCAAGGAACAGAGAAGGGAGTACGTCCTTGCTGCGCAACAATGCACACACTCAACAAACATGCCACGTAATTTAGATCATCACAATCACGCACACACTACACCATAATTGCATGTAAATGAACCTGCCTCACACTCAAACAAACACACACACACACGCACGCACATTCATACGCAGGTGAACGGTGCGTTTGAGATGCTCCGCCCCACCATCAAAGACGTGCTGTACCAGGTGGAGGTCAACACCTTCAAGGTGAGCAAGTGTGTGTTTGTGCGTGTGTCCTCTCTACAGTGTGTCCTCTAGCACACATGCACACACATACATGCAGTCCAGTAGTACACACATACAGGCCAATAGTGCGCACACACACATGCATTCACACAACAAACAGTGTTTGTAGCTCTGAGCAAAGCAACTGCAGTCTCCCAAAGGAACAAAAGACAAAAGTGTGAAATGCCGGTGAATGCTCTCAAGGCCAATCCAGTGCTCTGAAAGGCTTGCAGGAAGTAATAACACATTCACACATACATCACACGTATGAATACATACGTTCGCAGGGACATTGTTGCTCACGCTAGCAAACGCACACGTGCAAACACATATGACTACATTATTGCGCACATACATAATTGTGCACGTTTTCAAACGCATGCACACACACATACACACACACACACATACACACACACACACACACACACACGCACGCCCACAGGATGGAGTCCTGCGCGCAAACGACCACGCTGGTGCGGGCCTCATGATGTCCCGCCTGGGTGAGGGCGGTAAACTGAACAAGGGCCCTATGGGCATGGGCCTGCGACTGCAGGAGACCATGCGAGTGGGCGCGTTCAAGGTGGGGGAGGGAGTGGGGGCAAGAGATTGTCTAGGAGCAACTTGTGTTTTTGGGTGGTGTGATGAGGGAGTGGGTTCAAGGGAGTGGGTTCAAGGGAGAAGAATTGGTTGGTTGGGGCTGCGTTGGTGTGAGGGACTTTTTAAGGTTAGGGGGTGATACAGTGTAATTGCTGCTTCAAAGGGTGCGCTTAAAGTGTGAAGGTGGTGGTGTGGTTGAGGCTGCGTTGGTTTAAGGATCTGAAGGCGAAAGGGAAGGACAGAACAGTGCCGTTCTGGAGTGTGGTCGTGTTTTTGCAAGGCAGCGAGAGAGGTCCGACATTTGGGGGAGGTCGTTAGGAGGGGGGAAATTACGAACAGAGGGATAAGTCTGGTGAATGGATTAGCGTCGTGTGTCATTGGGAGACTGTGTGGTAGGGTTCAGAGTTTAGAAAGGGGGGTCACCTGTAGAGGTGAAGTGCAGCCAAGCAAGTGGGTTTGGGGAGTGAAGGGGGAATAGGGTGGGTTTGGCGCACAAGCAGGTGAGGTTTTGAAGTTGACCTTAATCGTGTGTAACGTCATTTTGTCCTTGACATGTGTGTGTTATAGTGCGGACGTGTGTGACGTCGATTTGTTCCTATTCCGCGTGCTGTTGTGCGTGGCAGTTGTCTTCTTGTGCTAAAGGACGTGTGCAACGTCATTTTGTCCTCAACATGTGTGTTATAGTGAGGACGTGTGTGACGTCGATTTGTTCCCATCATGCGTGCTGTTGTGCGTAGCAGTTGTCTTCTTGTGCTAAAGGACGTGTGTAACGTCATTTTGTTCTCAACATGTGTGTTGTTGTGAATGGCAGGTGGATGCGTGCGCCTCAAAGGTCACTACAGAGGCAGCAGGGGGAGCTGGAGACCAAGCATGGGGTGCGCGCGCATTCGTGCTGTACGACCACATCCCTGTGAGTTTGACAGGGCTTTTCAGAGCGTGAAAGTGCTTTACAACAATGCCTTCGTGCTACTCAACATTTCCTTTCTGCTCTGGAAGAAGGATAAAAGGGTGTAGAAGTGTTCAAAAGGTGCAAATTTCCTTTAAAAGGTGCAATACCATTGTTTCCACTTGAAATCACGCTTCCTTTGTGCGCGTGAGCAAACTCCTCTTACACTGTCTGTTTCGTGTATGCATGTTGGCACCAGGGTTGTTCTGTTTGGGGTCCGAGCCATTTTATAAGGCACAGACTTTCACGCATTCGTACCTTTGTTGCCAAACAAACGAGCTGGCCAACCATGATTGGCATCCAGTGGACGTCCCAATGTTTTATGTGCATCTCTTGTGTTATGTGTGCATCTCTCATGTTCTCTTGTTGTATTTGTATGTGCATCCTCATGTTGTGCACGTCCTGTTCGGGTTGGCCAGAGCCGTACAAGTGCACCGTATGTGACCGTATGTTTGGTGATTCCCCTGCCAAAAATGCCGTGTATCCACTTTATGTATATATACGGTTCTGGCCAACCCTACGTAGCGTGTATGTGTGTGTTTATGTGTGTGTTTGTGTGTGTGTGCAAGTCAAGTAACGCGCTCAAAGGGAGGTGGTGATGACTCTACACTATTTCACCGTCGTCTTATGCTTCTGATGACAAACTTCAACCGAAGCTCCTTCTGAACCCCCCTTTCAGCACAGCTGCAGCGTGCATAGGTAGCCTGGCGTGCACCTGTCTGTGCCTGTCATGTGTGCATACTGTGTACAGCTTTCAAGTCGCCTGGACGTGCCTGTGCCTGAATCATATTTTAAATGCAATATCATCTGTGCCTGTGTGTGTCGCATACAAGCATGAATCGGCACTGTCGGATAAGACAAAAGATAAACAGCTACGCAGGCGGACACCCCTCCAAGGGTGTTATAGCTGGGTCTCCCTTCCTGCGTCGACTAGGAGCAAAAGTCACTCAAGATCCAACTACCAAACCTGCTCTTCACTTGAGAGCAAGTAGCTCGCTCCTACATGCCACAAGCTACATGCTACTGTCCTCGACCTGCCACCTCTGACATACCTGCTCTTCTCAGGCTCTGTGTTCTGTGCTAGCCACTCCCAGTTGACTCTGTGCCCCTCCCATTTGACTCTGTGCCTCTCGGTTCTGTGCTAGCCACACTCTCATCTGACTCTGTGCCCCTCCCATTCGACTCTGTGCCTCTCGGTTCTGTGCTAGCCACGCTCTCATCTGACTCTGTGCCTCTCCCATTCGACTCTGTGCTTCTCAGTTCTGTGCTAGCCACACTCTCATCTCTGACTCTGTGCTACCACATCATGGTGCGAGCGGACAGTACGTGCCGGCATGTCAAACACAGACGATCATCGACCTGAACAATTCTGAGAAAATACGCATTTGGAGTGTAGATCTGGTGCAATCAACTTACCCCAGCTGCCTAACTCATGAGAGCCGCTGCTTGCACCCTTGTCACCCTCTGTGCGCGCTCCTCCTGTTGCAGGGCCTGGGCATGATCTTCGACTTCTACCAGCAGCGCACCAAGGAGGATGCAGCCTTTGTGGGGGGCTGGGCCTCAAACTTCACGTACGACTTTGAGCTGCTGGGAGCCACGTGCGGCCTGGAGCTTGACTACATCCCAGGTACGGGGGTGACCACAAATGTCTGCACGTGTGCATGTGTGTGTGCGTGTGCAGGTGCGTGTGTTCTTGTGTGTGGGTGTGTGGTGTGTGGTGGGGGGTAAAACGACAAAGGTGACAGTTATCATGCAGGCAGGCAGCGCCTAGCAGTCTCATCCACCGCCATTCCTGGTTTGATTCCATGCGTTCCCGTTGTATGGCTCTGTAAGTGTGACTTTCGGCAAAGCGCCCGTGCCTGACTCAATTTGTGCAGGCACGTACTGAGCCGTGTGCGATCCTGACCGTTCCCTGTCGGCCTCTGCAGGCCAGAAAGCTCCTCTGCGCATGCGGATGCAAACATGTTCAGTGGCAAGGACGACAAGCTTTGCCATCTGAGCAAATAAGTTACAATGATAACAATTCAAGAATAACACACTCCGCGTCCAATCCTGACTGTTTACCTTTGCAGGCCAGGAAGTCCTGCATGTGGATGCAAACGTTTTCAGTGGTAAGGACTACAAGCTCGCGTGGCTCCTCTTACTGCCTGCGTGGAACCTCTTGAAGGGTGTCTGGCAATCATTCCGTCGCAAGCCGGAGGACGAGATGGAAGAGGAGATGATGGAGGAGGTACGTGTTGATGTGCGATGGTGATGGTTTGAGTGTGTACGATGCAGCAGGTGGGTGTTGCAGAGCAAGCTCTTGGGGAAATTGTAGCGGCATCGCCCAAACCAGTGCTATGAAAGAGAAAGGACACCATCCATCTATCCATCCATCCATCCATGTATCTATCTATCCATCTATCTATCTATCTCTCCCTCTTCCCTCACCACCACACTGAACCCTAAGACCCCAATCCGCCACAACTGCTTAACCTGCTTTCTTGCCTAAATGAACTATCATGTCTACTCACCCCTTGTACCAGATGTGGCCAAAGATCATTCCCCTTTGCTCAAAAAACTGGCGCATGCCACTAAGCACGTGCCATACTTACCAATCTATGGTTGATTTGCCGACCAGTGTCTTGACTTGAGTCACCACACGGGTGCAAACCAAAACCCGATGCCTGGCGCTCCTCGTTCGCTTGCGCCTGAAAATCTTCCTTTCCTGCTTTTGGTCTTGCTCAAACTCTTGATAGAAGGGGGGCATTTAGGCCCAAATGGGCAAGTTTTAATATGCTCTTTGACTTATGTGCGCCCCGACTGGCTAGTTCCAGTTTTCACGTGTTAGAATTTTGCCGGTGTCACCCACATACAAATGTATTACATGCAAAATTTGCAGCTGGCCAATTGGGGGGCACATGCTCAATTTGGTAATTTGTTGCGGCATGAACCCCACTAGTTGCTGCCAAATCTTCATAACAGATCCCCTACTGCACTTAATTCAGTGATGGTTGGTGTTTTGAAGTCCTTGCGATAAATAATGATCATTGCAAAGGATTGAAGTGAATTGATCGAGTGGTTGGTGAAATAGGCAATTTAATATGCAATTTCCCTGGAAGGCACCCGTTTGAGTATAGGTGCCCTACGTGTGGTCTAGTCCTGTCGATCTGTTCACAGAGCGACTTGGTGGGAATTGAGCACATGCCCTGGTAGCTTGTAGTGTGAGCTTCAGTTAAGTCCAATTTGATGAAGTGGCGTGTGAGAAGCTGCCCCTTTCATGTTACAAAGGAGCATGTTCTGGCACTAGCGCAGTCCACCACTGGAACTCTGAACTTATTTTGATTAGCATTGCGGTGTATGAGGTGAAATTTGTGCGCAAACAGCTGCTGCACCTTCCTCGCTTTTGAACTACATTATCCGGGTTGTTTGTGTCATTAAGGTTTTAGACCTAGCAGCTAGCTAGGTGTGTGTCTCTTCCGGCTAATGATTATCTTGCAACACAGTGTGTACCTTTTTATACTGGACAGGAAGAAGAGGAGGCGCCAGGAGGGGGCGGCATGGACCCTGCCGCAATGCAAAAAATGGTGAGCCTTTTTGTGCATGAGATAACTTGCCATTTTGTGTTGCACCCTGATAGAGCTATTCTCAGCGCTATCCTCCGTGTTATCCTCTGGTTCCTCGACTACATTGTTGCCAGAGCGAATAAGGCACTCAATGCTGCTGATACATGGAACGTAATAGCGGCTACATATGTAGCATATGCTTTAATGGGTTATTACGATGCAAGTTTTGCTACATATGCAAATGTATGGTATCAGTGGCTACATACGTAGCAAACCTGCTTTACCTTTCCTTTCAGCCCCTGTCACCCCTTGCCTTAGTCTTTTTCCCTTTCCCCTGTCATCCCACAGATGCAGCAGATGATGGCGATGCAAGGACGATAGGAGGAAGTCATCGGTAGACAGACATGGAGTAAGGACAAGGAGGACATAGAGCAGAATAGATTACAGGCATGCTTTTTTATGGCATGGATGGTGCGTTCTGTAACGCGTTGCAGGCACTTAATCTTTGTTTCATTCGACTCCTTGGACAGAGGAGCTGCGTTTGTTGATTGAGTAGGTTAGCATTGAGAAATTTGGATGTTGTACTTTTCAGCAGTTTGGCTGTTTCGAGGCAAAATCCGTGTCATTGGTGACCACTGTTCTTTGTTGGATACTGACAATCTAAAGAATCTAATATGATCACTGTGTGAAGCCCTGGCTTTCATTTTGGGAGGCAAGACGTTAAAACGTGAGCTAAACTTATATTTCTTGGTGTGCAGACCAGCCAGCCACAATACCATGGCCAGCCGCATTTGTCGAGAGACACAGTCGCTTTTTTTGATCCGGCACGCTGCAACAAGAACCTGCCTCACTCCAGCTGCTTAGGCCAGATGAAAAGCCATGCATAATACGTGCTTATATTGCACGTACTAATATCCTCTCCCCAGTCCTTCTTGGCAAGCAGATGACACTTTTAACTGATCTGAACATAATTGTGCACGTATGAAGAAGCTTGTTTTAAGAGCATGAAGAAAGAGGCTCTTTCACCTGCTTGGGGATGTTATTCGTTTGACAAGCACACAATGGCATTTTTTAAGAGAGCTCGAGTAATCTCGAGAATTAAATCCACTTCTGCAAGCTGGTGTGTGCTACCAAAAAAAATGCGTGCAAGGTTCTTCTAATTGCTGGACTAGACAGCTGGAAAATGCCGTTGGTGATTTCCGGTCCAAGCAGTTTGGAAAGAGGAACACGGGCAAGACCCTTATTCCTGTTTTAAAAGCCAGTCATGCATATTACAACTGGTTTGTTGCTTATGCCGCATAGAGAGCTTTCCGACATTCCTGCTCCTTTGAATTGCCAGAGTACTTGACAGCTCTCTGGATGAGAAACTAAGAAATAAAAGCGCGTAATATGGTTAAAGGTCCAGGACGGATTTCTTGCGCATGTAAAATTTGTGATGGTGGGGATGCTCATGAGAAGTATGCCATGCGCGGGCACCAAACAGGGCGCCAGTTCAATATATTAGCATTGCTAGTGCATCTTTTTGATGAAACTAGGTGGGATTTTATATTTTGACAGATGATTTAAAATTAAGCTGTCAATCTTTTAAATTGATTTTTGTTGGTCTTGGTATTGAGCAGTCAAGCATGCCAAACTCCTGGAGGCCTTTTAATGCAACTGAAGGGGCCCACTCCTTTTTATTACCCGCCGTCTGCGTATGTAACTGTCATTTAAGTGTTCAAAAAAAAGATGCGGAACTATGAACCCATTGATCTCATTCGTTTTGTTGCGGACTTCAGAGAGAGACACTTGGAGTCTTGGACACCCTATTCTGATGGCTGCTTACAAGAGCATAACAGCAATGTTCTCACTTAAAACAGGTGGTGTGCACTGCCCTCAAAAAAGGCCCTACTCGTTCTCCCTACAGCCTTTCCAAGTATTTACTTAGACCTCCCACGAGTTGTCATCCGTAGTGTTGCCCATTTCAGACTGCGTGTCCACACCCTTCGCTTTGAGACCGCAACATGGAACCCCAGGTCCTCCCTTACAAGTGATTTGTGTGAGGCTGAAGATGATGTCCAGGATGAATTATAATATTATATAAAATCACCGCGCCAAACTTATCTCTGCCCGCACCAGATGAACACCTAAATGATCTTCAAAAACAAGGGTTAACTGCCATCCAAGAGGGCAATGCGTACCAACCCTACAATGTCGATCTTCGGAACAAAGTTAGCTTTGACATCCAACCCACCAACCCACAGGCTGACATTACGGCCACAGGAGATTGCGCATGCGAGTACTGGATCACAACCATTGATCTCATAAAGTATTTAGAAAAGAAAACACCTTATCCTCCCCAGATGACACTGTACTTCCTGAAGTGAAGGTATGCTTACTCCCGAGCGCCTTAACATACTACAAAAGGCCATTGATAGGGCGAAATGCAGCGGTCTACACGATCACGTCCAACCTCCTCCCATTAGCTTTGCATCAGGACTTGTAGGCCTCATTGCACGTAAAGACACATCTGCCTCTTAACATACGAACAAATAAACCAAAGACTCTTTTTCACGGATACTCCCCTCGCTCCCACATCACCGCCGCCTTTCAAAAGTGGGCCCTGGTCACTAAATAAAAAATGGCATCCCCCCTTGACCATGACCCCAAAATCCCCCACTTCTGGAGTGAGCACCCAAGGGACAAAGTGTTTGGGGCAAACACCAATGCCTTTTCCTCCCGATTCTCTGGATTCTCCATCTGCCATCCCATTTACCATGAAAACACCATGCTCTTAGCAGCAAGGCATGCAATTTACTCTGCTGCTGTCAACACAGAGGAAACAACCACAGTCATGCTCCTCCCTTCATTGTATACAGATATGACCACAAATCCCTATGCATCACTCTGCCGCAAATACCCACACATGTGTAAATTCCTGGGCACCATCCCATTAAACCAACTCCAGTATTCTGGAACAACATACAAATACCACTTTCCAAACACTCTTGGGATTTGCAAATAATTGCCATATGGAACACCAAGGGCAGGGTCTGCCTCAATGCTCACAACAAAGACTGGCTAAAAGAACTTGCCAAAGAAATCCCTGAGGCAAAGAGGGAAACTCAAAACATACATAAACATCCCTACCAAACAGCCTTAGGTTCCAGACAACACTCAGGACTCAACAAATTTAATAAGCTACCCAATGACCACCCTCAAGCCTCAGAAGGCCCAGATAAAACAAGTGCCCTGCTGATTAGCACTGACCAACCTCATAATTATTGTAATATCGACGAAGCACCCCAAAACAGCTCCAGCCAAAACCTAACCCGTAAGGTAAAAATTGGCGGGATTGGACCTACACTGCTGGCAGCCTCCAAAAAAATGAAGAAGGGCAAGACACCGGATCAGGCGTATACCACCCTCACTTAAATGTTTCCCAACATGTAAACCCAAAAGGCATGGGTATAACCAACACCATCTTCCGTGCAGAGCTAGCGGCTACAGCAGCTGCAGCCATACACGGCTACTCACAATTAGCCACAGACAGCCTTACATCACTCACTGCACCAAATCAAAAAGCAGCTCTCACACCCGAATCTCCATCGCCACCACATCCAAGGAGATGTCCTTCAAACCATTGCTAAAACAATCCGCCAATCACCATCACCCATCCACTTCTTCAAAGTAAAGTCCCATGCCGGTATTATCGGTAATGAACATGCCGACGTCCTTGCTAAAAAGTCAGCCACCACCTACTCCGACATTGCAGACACCTCCATCAAAACAGCAGGCCCTGAGGGGAATGCCTTCTACAACATCCACTGGCTTGCAAAAGAAGACATAGAAAACCAAACACAAACCCATTATCATATCCATACAACAAACATGGCCCATTCTCCTCCCCAAAAGCTCTGGTACCTACCAAACCACCATGACGCCCTCCAAGCACATATGCATCTTCTCCATAAACTGGGAAATGCCAAAACTAAAGCGAACCACCATGCGTACTACCAGACCCTCATCAAGGACGGCACTGCCAATGGAGCCACTAGCAATGCTTACCTAACATCATCCAATGTCCCCTTTAAGACCAAATGTATCATTATGAAATACAGAACAGGCACCTTATATAATCAAAAACATGCGGTATCATTCAAACTCTCAACAAGTCAAACTTGCCCCCTCTGCCTACAAGTAGGCAGTGCCCTGCACTTCCTTTCTGGGTGCCAACACATGCAAATAAGAAACATGATAACCGGAAGACACAACTTAGCATGCCGCATGATCTTTAAGGCTATCAGCAAAACAGGCTCCTTAGGATCATGCATTGTCTCCAAAGATATAGGCAGCATCGAACGGATGACCATGCGGAATCTCCAAATTCCTGAAACAGCCGAAAGTAGAATTGTTCCCAAATGGCTCTTCCCACCCCGCTTCTCAGATAAAGACAAATTTACCTCCAGCCGCCCAGATTTTGTGCTGGTTACTCCCATCTCTGCAAAAACAAAAAAACTAATAATGTAGGGGGGTGGGTTCTTCGAAGTGGCAGGGGGCAATTGAGGGAGTCTGGGAGCACCTCAGCAGCACCGCCAGCCACCAGTAGAGCCACCAGCCCCAGACAGCGCCGACCTAAAGACCTCAGCAAACCTCGGCGTGACATCCACAGCGTCGAGATCAAGTACTGTGATGATACCAAACCTCAGAACTAGCTGAACGTCGCAAAGGAACACACCAAGATCTCTGCAACATTCTTCTAGGAGCCTCCGTTACTCTCCACATCATCCTTTTGGGTGTGGGCGGCACCATCTACAACACTCACACTCTGAAGCCTTTCAAGGAACTGGGTCTTGATTCTCAAAGAGTCAAGAAGCTTGCCTCCAAGCTCCATGTGCACTCTGTGAACTTTGCTGCTAAACTTGCCCATAACGGACGTGCCCTTTCCAGTACTGTTATCAACTCTCATCAGGAGCCGGTTTCAGGCCAAGCCTGCAACCCTCTTGATCCCCATTGATTTTTTCTTTCCTTTTCGCGGTGGAGGAGCTTTACGGTACTCGGTACCAAAGTGACTCCTTTTCTTTAATTAATGTGGGGAGTGGTTTTCACTGCCTGCGTAGTTTTTCTTTTTTCTCTCTCTTTGCATTGGTGGCTGCAATCTTTTTGGCTGGCTGGATGTACAATGACTCTTGCATTCTCAAAGCTTTGCTCATCATCCCTTTGCCCATCACCAATTTTTGCTCATCATCAATCTTCCTCAAATTAAGAATCATGAATATGACAAATAAATAAAAAGGAAAGGCACAACCAAAAATAAGCTGAATTGAAAACTCTAATCCATCCCTCCCACCAGCTATTGACCCTATCCATGACCTGTTCTGGCTAAGAGTGTCAAACAAAGAAACGAGAAGGTCAACCCATGGGCAAACTCAACCCATAACAGACTTTCCAAATCCA
>Ga0307974_1003123_pt1 | contig 11862 bp, 11 predicted proteins | sample OrgLakmetagen784_FD_201812 | JGI IMG/M metagenome (GOLD analysis project Ga0307974, IMG submission 201812) | Saline water microbial communities from Organic Lake, Antarctica - #784 | ecosystem: Environmental > Aquatic > Non-marine Saline and Alkaline > Saline | place: Antarctica: Organic Lake... | reverse complement strand
CAGCCCCCCCTCTCCGACCCTCCCTCTTGCTCTTTAGATTCCAGCTCACTTCCAGTACTCTCTGCTCTTCCCCCCTCGACATCTACATCATGCCCCAAATACCCTGGCTCTAAATGCTGCTGCTGCTGCTCCTGCTCTGATAGCTGCTGTTCCGGATCCTGCTTTGACGGCTGCTGCTGATTTGTGGCTGCATCTGCTCCTTCTAAAATCTCCAGGTTTGCATCCCTGTTGCTGTCGTTGCTGCTGCTGCTGCTGCTGCTTCTGTAGGAGGAGTCAAGGTGAGGCAGGAGTGGCTTTTCAGGCAGCGGAATCTCAGAATTGCCCTCAACCCACCGCCCTTGCGCCGCAGAGGGTGCGGGTGCAGCAGCAGGAGGGGCAGCAGGCACGTGCGGGCTCTGCTGCAGGTGCAGCACTTTGTTGGAGGAGGCACCGTTCTTGTTGCCTGCGCTGGCTGTCCGCACAGCGTGCAGCGCTGCAGAGCCACCCTGCAGCAGGAGCGTCCCCAGCGTCTGCCCCACAGCCAACAGCGTGCCGGCAACAGAGCGGAGGATGCTCCAGCCCAAACCCAACACCGTGTCGATGGGCAGCTTGACGGTGCTTGGGGCACGTTTGTAGGCAACATACGCAGCCACGAGTAGGAAGAGGGTGAGGCCGGCCCACAGCAGCCACCTGTGGCAAGCACGCAAATGGGTGAGGGTATGAGGGTTCATAATTAGAGGCATGAACCAGGCAGCAGGTGCAGGCCACCACGTGTACACACAACACACAGATATGAGTAGCATAAGTTATTACTGGTCTTTGTTGGTAGACTGCAAAGTAATACATCAAAGGAAAAGTAATAGCGTAGAATTCAAGAAGTGTTACACGTAATGCCGGGCAGTAGGCAACGAGGGTCAGCCGCATCACTCAAATTGCTGCACGCGGGTGAGGGCGAGCGAGATTGACTTGCAATTGTGAAGTTAAGGTCTTGTGTCTTAGGTGTTTGAGGTGCATGATGCATTGATAACCGATGAAGCACAAGGGTTGATTCCTGCATAGTGGGCTTTCGGGGCACATGCCGTCATACTGCTGCTTTGCAGGATGCTACTTGGCAAGGAGATTTATGAAATGGGTGATTTATGAAATGGGTTGGTCATCTGCAGCCTGGTGCGCAAGCAAAACGCAGGTCACAGCTCTCCGTTGTGCAGAGGGGAGTTGCTGACACAGGAAAGCAAAACATTCGGTTGCGCAACATGATTTGGTTGCACAACAACAATTGGTTGCAAAGCAAGTATTACGTGGAACCTGAATACAGCAGCACACTGAATACGGTAGAGGTGTCAACACTGAATACGGTAGAGATTTGGCAACGCTGCAACGCAGCAGCTTTCTACAGCACGCTTTCTCCGCAAGCAGCATCCATTTGCAAAACCTAATATTTCAAGGATAAACAGAACTCTGCGGTTGCCATCTTTATAGCCTGTCTAATGCCAATTTATCAGACACCTTAGCATGCTCCCTAAGCCTACCTGTCCCCACTGCTTTGGCGCTTCAATTCCTTAAGGCTGTGCTTAGACTCCTTAAACAGGCTCTCCTGGCCTTTCAGCTCATCCTTGGTGGTGGAGAGGCGAGCGCTGCCATTTTCTGCGTGTTTGCACACATTTGCAGATCAGGGCACCATTTGCAGTTGCATGTTGAAGCACACAGAGCAATTGCTGATAAATCAGCACATCCACTATTGCACAACCAGACGTACAACTGTAACCGGGAAACCACTCGCGATTGCTCGTCAAGCAGCCAGGCATCTGCCGTGTTTGCATGAAGAGGAAACACCACGTTGCCTGGGTAGAAATGATGGGCTACACTCTTTCCCACATATATAGGGTTGGCCAAAAGTGCATGCTTACACCATGTACAATCGTATGTATGGTACATTTCCTGCTAAAAGTACCTTACATATATATATATATAATTTTTATGTGGTTTTGACCAACTCTGCACCTACGTTAGTATCAAGAGAAAGCACGCAGGGAGGAAGGGCAATGAAGCAGTATTATTAAAGGCTCAGCAAGAGGCTGAAGAACCACAACCCAGCAAGCCCCACACTTGCACGTTCACGCAGCACCGCAGCGCCGGCAGTCCTTGTCTACTCTAGGTCTATGGTGAAAGAAATGGTACCAGGTTTTGTTAAAGCACAAGTCCAGGCTTGCATCTTCAAGAACGCTCAGCTTGTGCTCCCACCAGCCAGGGTGACCGATGTGGCTTTTGTTTTCCTTAGTTCTATGTGGTGAGGAACCGTCACTGCCTGCATGCTTATTTCCAACTTTTCATCGTGAACAAGCCCATCCCAGTGCAGACCTGTGACCTCTAGGTTTCCTGCGGTGTGCTCAAGCTGCTGTGCCATGGCCATGCGGGAGCGCCTCAGGCTCTCAGTTATGGCCTCTGCACCCTCTGCTGCCTATGTATGTATGTATGTATGTGTGTGCATGTGTGTGCATGTGTGTGTATGTGAACGTGTGTTCAGTTATGTGTCACATGTGTGAGCGACCCTCCAGAAGCACCTCAGGCTCTCAGTGGTGGCCTCCGCTCTCTATCCGTGCGTTTTGATCTATGTGTGTTGTGTGCCTTTGTGTGTGCGTACGTGTATGCATTGGTCATTTAATAGCGCCCCTGCATTGATGAGGCTGCACGCCTGCGCGCAGAGAACACAAAAATCCACGAGGGTGATGTCACAAGTGGTGTCAAAATATGTCGTGTCATTAAGGTAATATGAAATGATCTTTTATGTACAATGGTTCTACACAGAGTAGGGCCGCGTGGAGTGCACAAGGAGGTCGCTCAGAAACGAGGGGGGTCATGTTATATGCACCCTGCGTGAGCAGGGCACGGCTAGGTAAGAAAAGCAGGACTGGGAAGAGGAAGAAACAAGGCAACGTAAAGGAATGCAGGTGAACTTATATACTCAGAAGGTGCCTCAGCGTCCTCTCTTCCCCGCCTTCCTGTCCAAGCTAACATTGCCTGCTGCCTGTAGATTGCTTGAAAAAGTTGTCGACTGCTGTTCTGATCAGTCAAATCATAATTTCCACAGCATGAGCCTAGCAGCTTCGTTCAGTGTATGAATGTAGCGTTCAGACTCTACGGAAACACCCTTCAGCGTACAACTTGCGTGCTTGAAGAGCAGAGTAGTGCGAAAGATTTGGAGGCGTTCTATCTGAGGCATGATGAAGCTCAAGCGTTTGTTGGCAAAACTTGCAGGCAATGAGCAGCTTAGCTCCAGCTTTTCATTGAACTTGCCACCAAAAAAGTTTACATGGTGATCACAGCTAAAAGAAGGTTAGGTTTGATTATTGCTTGGCTATCTCAGCTTCTGGTAGAGGCATGGCTACTTTTTATGAGCACAGCTATAGCTCAAGGCCAGTTGCCTGGGCTTGTGAAGAGGTACGTGGTGGTCACAAATATTGCTACATATGTGACTCATTTTTTGCAAGCAGCGCAGGTCAAAAACTTCACGTGACATGCTCAGATCACAGAGAATCTGCCTGACAACTTATGGACGTTACCTTCTCTGTTGTTTCAGGTCATTTGATGCAGCATGTGCAAGCTTGCTGGCACGCTCTAGGGCAACTCAACAGCAGCTGAGCAAAATCACAAAGTAGCCTACCTGGGCTCCGTTGCCGGCAGTACGTTGCAGCACAGGAAGCGCTGCCCCAGACAGGAGCTCCTTACGCTGTATGCACAGAAATTGTACAGCTGCACTCTTTAGTGGAAGCCACAATTTTCACGCGCTTTTGAGCATCCTGCGCTATGCTATGCTATGCAATGCTCTGCTCTGCTGTACGTGTATGTGCGTGGATGTGCATGTGTTTAGACATGTGTGTGTATGTGTGTGTGTTATACATATTATAATAGCTACGCTAAAACCAAGAGGCATACGATACAAACAGACATGGCCGCCTGATTGGCAGCCTGATTTTCTGCAATGAGGACTTGATGTCAGGCAGGCTTTGGTTCCAGAATTCATGCCACAGTTGAAAGCTTTATCGTCACTGCTACGAAAGCCTGTTATTTCCATACCAGTTTTTTATATACAATTAGCTGAAAGGCAGTGGTGATAAGGAACTTTCTAATCTCAGAATGGCCAACCAAAAAAGTACGCCATCTTTCATTTGTGCTTCATTATTATAAGGACAGCATCATTATCATTTAAGGACAGCATCGCATTGCATCAAGCCTGACCTGATGGGCGAAGGCCGCCTCAGACGCGTGTTTCACAGCCAATTTGCTGGCGGTTATGGCGGCACGCAGGCTGCAGACAGGTAGGGAGCGCTGAACAGGGTAAGAACATCAACCCACAGGTTACGCACTCATGTCATAGTCAAGGTACGAGGAAGCATGCAGACAGTTGTAGCGGCACACAGGCTGTGGGGGGATGCAGGGAATGCCGAACAGGGCTAGTGGCTTCAGGCTTCACACATGCATTAATTAAAGATTAAAGTATGAGGAAAAGCTGGGTGTCAGGAGCTGCAGGGTAGGGAGCATGCTAGAAGCTGTGGCAGTACACAGGAACACACACACACACAGGCAGCCGCGACATGTTCTAAGGCAGAATGTACATTTTTGGGGCGGAGCCCCCCAGGGCGTAGTCCCCCTTACATTCGTTCCACTTGCTGAGTCACCACGCTGAAAGAATAAAGCTTTGAGCCAGCCAGGCAACCTTACAGTGTAAAAATTGTATGAAAGAAACGCCAATTTTGCGCTGATTCCGGAACACCCCGGTCAAATTCCCCTCCACGCGCGACCCCGAAGAGGTCGCGTGCCACTGTTCACCCGGGATACAATTGGGTGTATTCTTCATATATTTAAAATGTTTCCCATATTCTTGGCCCTTCTTCTCAGTGGTGTTGTAGAGTGTGGTAGAAGGCCGACCGATCCCAACACGCTAACAGCGCTTGCAGCAGCAGAGCAGAGACGGCAGCAGCTCCACAGCACTCGGGAGGACAGGCAAGCGAGGGCCCGGGAGAGGACCCACGCCCAGCACTTGGCACAGCACTTGGAGCAACAGTCTCAGCCTGGCAATGCCACCAACAGGCACAGGGAGCAGCAGCCCAGAGTTGGTGGCTATGAACAACTGTATGGAGCTCAGGCGTTTAGAGGAGCAGTTCAGAAGGATTGCAGCCTCCCTGAATTGCTCGCTCACATGACACACAGCTGTTGAGGTATATATCGGAGGTCTTACGCACCACTGGCAAGCAAACAGCTACAGACACGGTATGGTATGGTATGACAGGGACTGTTCAAATGCAAGAGCAGGGGGGTGCAGGGGGGGCGCAGCCCCCCCCTGAATTGTCTAACTCATTTGAATGCCGCTTTTCATTGCAAAGACCAGGCTGCCATCTCAGAAATGGTTGAACAGGAGCAGTGGGGTGCAGAGGGAGTGCAGCCCCCCCTGAATCACTCTCACTACATTAGGTACAACTTCAATGCAGGTTGCAGCGCAGGCTCTGCCCCATTTTTTGTGATCCGCAGGATCACACCCTACTTGTTTTTCAGGGTGACATCTCACTTTAGGCATTTTCTTTGTGTTGCATTATCTCGCGAGGAAGATCAAGGTAGGGAGGTTGATACCCCAGAAAAACTGTCCACACCTAGCAGAACATAAAAGTACTTGGGCAGAACAAAGTTGCAGGGCCTGGATACAGCCAACGCTTATGCTCACCTCTCATACTCCTGTTTGTGCTGCCTGAGAAGCTGCTCTACCGCTTTTGCCTGGTCTTCCCTGCAGCAGGTTTGAGTGATGAAGTGTTAGCTCGGTCCTTTGTCCAGAGCTCTATTGAGCCCCACAAATGAGTTGCACAGCAAAAAAAAAAGGTACCAAGCTGACGTTTTAGTATTTGTGAGTAAAAGTGACTGAGTGCACAAATTCAATGTTTGCCATTAGTACATGCTGCGTGCGTGCGTGCGTGCGTGTGTGTGTATGTGTGTGTGTGTGTGTGCGCGCGTGCGTGTGCGTGTGCGTGTGCGTGTGTGTGTGCATGTGCGTGTGCGTGTGCGTGTGTGTGTGTGTGTGCGTGTGTGTGTGTGTGTGTGTCTGTGTCTTTGCTTCCCTCTCTTTGCACTCACGCATCTTGCTCTTCCGCCAGCAGCTCTAAATCCCGAATCTGTGCACGCAGCTGAGCCATGCTGGTTTGGACTGCAGCGTCCTGCCTGCTTGATTGCACTTGTTGTTGGGCACCCAGCACTGCCCGTATGCTTTGCTGCAGTGACTCCATTGCTCCATGCAGATGTAGCTCATCACTCCCTAGCTGCATGGAGCTCCCTTTGACGTACTTTTTATGCGATGCAGGGCAGGGATTCACAGTTACAAAATGATATGAATTGAATTCATTGCTTATCTTTGCATAGTGGTAATCGATTTACGTACTTTTTGCATGTGCTATGCTGGTAGAAATTAATTTTGCCATCCCACATCTAGGCCACATACTCCTAAGAAAATACTGCAGGGTCTCAGGATTGGGCAAAGCAGCAAACTGCAGACAGTCAGGCATAAGCCTAAAATCCCTCTCCTCCTGATTTCTGACGTAGATACTATAATGTGATGCCAAGTCTGAGGAAGGTTGGCTTGAGCGCGTTTACTTGCAAGTTTGCTGCCTCGATATTGAGAGATCTCGAGGAAATTCATCTGAAGCTTATTTTACATGCCTTATTCGTGTATGCTCAGGGCCCACCAGAAGCAGACGCTGATACCGCCAGCTTCAGCGATTTGTAGAGCCAAACTATTACAACTGCTGGCGGCGCAGTTGCCAGCAGCAATCATAAGCAGCTCCTCGTCTACAATTCTGGCAAATATTTCAGTGCGTGCCACGCTGCAGTGCAGAGGGGAAATGATCATCGCAAATGCAATTGTGTGTCTTACGTTTTTTTGACTGTTCATCATAGCAGCAGTCAGCAGTGCGAGGAGGATAGAATCGACACCAATTAGAGTGCCTTAGGTAAATCCTTTATTCAGGTCTGAATAAACTGCTGAGTTCAGTGTGTAACACTTGAACTCCAGTTTTTGGAGTGACGCAAAGTGATTTATCACTCATATCACTCTTGCTTTTTATCTGTGTTCCTCCAAGATCTTTTTATGTACTTGTAAATGATCCACTGCATCTCACAATGCAAACGTAATAAAACAGGTAAACAACTTTGCAAAATGGGAGGGGTATGGTGAAGTAACCTGATTCATACAGTGCAAGGTATTACAGTCCAACTTGCATCTTACTGACCAGAACCAAATGTCTTAACACAATGCTCAACAGTAAACCAATGTCACCCTGAACTGTGTGTAATTCAGGGCAGTGCCTTCATATATACCAAGAGAAAGCGGGCGTTATGCCGCCAGCAGACTACTTGATCTGCGGTGTGGTCTGTGGATGGTGCGTTTCATTTTCAGTGTAGGGCTTCATAGAGAGCGATTGCACTGATTGCATTCAGCATTCAGGTAAGTTACAGGCTTACGCAAACCTTACAAACTGTGTTTAGGAAGTCACCACGAGGATGCGTCGTGGACACAACATGTCGGCAAAGAAAGGGATCTCGCACTGGTTTTGGATGTGTGTGAGAAAGCCAATCTGGAAGAGACAGGTTTGTGAGAAAGCCAAGGACAAATTTGGAAGAGACTAGTTTTGGATGTGTGTGAGAAAGCCGAGGACAAATTTGATAGAGACAGGTAAGTAAGGAATTTCTATTTTTGTGGATTGCGTACATACTTAATGTACCGCTATCCTGTGCTGCTAAAACAAGGAGAAGGACAGGAAATGATGTACCATCCTCCTTTGCAGACTTTTTTATGGCGAGGAAGCAGATCACCACGAGCACAAGCAAACGCTACATGCAGCAACCCCAATACTGCACGAAATCACTGCCTACCTAGAGTCACATCTGGGTCCCCACCAGCTTGTCCATGGAGGAATTGACCCTCAGGTGTGTGCATTTTTGCCTGAGTAGCTTACTTAGCCAAGTACACTTGCAACAAATGTTTACAGGCAAGCTTTCTATTTTTGATTTTGAATTTTGACAACGCAGCTGCGCAGCATCGATGTTCTGCCAATTAACGCCGGGAAAGGAATGCTGCTGAGTACCTAAGAACAAAGCTGGGCGTGTCTCCGGAGCAGACAATTGTGGCTGGAGACAGCGGCAATGATGCCGATATGCTGTTCAAGCCTGGGGCTTCTTGGAATGTGAGTGATGTGTGTGTGTGTGTGTGTGTGTGTGTGTGTGTGTGTGTGTGTGTGTGCTGTACATTTGCCAATCGTGCTGTTCCCTAGCAGCACCCTTTACCCCATCGTGATTTTTTCTGTTTTGTGCAGAAAATCTGCTACGCATCCCTCCTATAGGGATGAAATAGGGATGAAATAGGGAATATAGGGATGATTATATACGCGCCTGCTAATAATGCCATCTTGATATTGCTGATATTAATTTGTAGTTCTTGCTTACATCAGGTTATCGTTGTCTCCAACGCCGTACCTGACATCCTTTCACAAGTCGCTGCACGTATGAGCCACAAAGCAAACGAGAGCAGGATGGTTTTGAGCAGAAAGCCTCGTGCAGCGGGTGTTATCGACGGGCTTGCACAAGCTGGATTCATTATCTCTGCAAAGGCAACAAATTGAGACGGAAACTTGGAAGTTGAAAACTTACTTTTGAGCTTCACGGTTCTTTTGTCAATATACCTGTACCACCCCCAACCGCCGATCAGCGTGAGCAGCAACATCTAGAGGAAGGGCAGAAGTTCAAGCAGCAAGTGCAGAAGCAGCGTGCAGACAATCAGCAGCGTGCAGCGGAGGCAGCCAAGCACAAGCGCAAGCCGGGCCGCCCACGCAAGGACGCCTTCGGCATGCACAGCATTCTCAGCAAGGCCAGAATGAAGCAGCAGGAGCAGACTAAATAAACCCTAAGACATAACTAGTGCCAGTTGATGTACAATGTACAATGGATGATGTACAATGTACATTGTACAATGTACAATGGATGACATAGTTCACAATGGATGACATAGTTCAGCAGAACCAGACTCAGTTTGATATTTCTCAGTGCACTTGGACAAAAACTATGTTAGGTAAGGTAAGGTAAGGTAAGGTTACATATCAATTATCACTATATATGCCTCAAAGGGCATCTCAGTGGAAGTTTGGAAAAAGCCTGAAACTACACCTGGCTAAACAAAAGAAACAGAAGCTAGAGGAAACAGAACGTTTGGTTTGAAAAAGCGCGAAGAGAAAGCATCAAGGAGAACGAGAAAAAAACTGTTGATATGTCTCAGGATGTGTGTATAAGAAGCCTCAGTCAGAAACAGGAAACAAGAGGCTGAGAGAGCCTCACAGAACCAGGAGTGCCAAGAGAACAAGTGCAGCGGAGCAGAAGAGAGAACAAAGGACGCATGCAGCCCCCAAATAATAGCTCCTCTCTCTCTCCTCTCGAGCTGCTCACCCCACCAGCTCACCCAGCTACAGCAGACCAGTCCGATGCTGTCCTCCACAACTTGCCAATTGAAACCGTGAGCCAGGGCATGCCTGGCCGCGAAGGGAGCCGGTGCCTAACTCGAGATCTATGCCTTAAGGCTCATATGAGTCCTGAATGATTGTTGAGCTTGCATGCTTGCATGACGTGCGTGCAGGCAGCAATGTGTGCGTTGTTGTTCAAGTCAGTGTGGCACACAGGAGCAATAGTACGCCCACCTGCCCAAACCTCCAACGCTTGTTGGGTCCCTCAGGGGCTGCGAGGTCCTCAATGCTCGTGACCATGCCTGAATAATGCTTAGATGTTTTTGGATCCCCAACCTTCTTGGCAAGGCTCCAGAGGTCACCCCCTTGCTTTGTGTTGTTGTGCACAGACTGCTTAGCAAAGCGCAGCAGAGCCTTTTCCTTGCGCTGAAAACCCAATTTTCCAACGCTCTTCATACGTGGAGAATTCCATTTTATAAATAACCTCTGAACTTTTACTCGCTCCGAACCAGTGTCTCCTCCGCACTAGCGCTCTTTTGGCACTCTGTATCCGCTCTGTATCCACTCGGAGTGCGCTCTGTATCCGCTATGTATCCGCTCTGTATCCGCTCGGAGTGCGCTCTGAACTTTTGAGAGAACGCTCCCAGCCTGTGGGAGCGCCTGTATTTCTCCTCTCCTCTCACAAGCGCTGTGTACCCGCTTTATATGTATCCGCTCTGTATCCGCTTGGAGTGCACTCGGAGTGCGCTCCTAACTTTCGAGAGCGTGCTCCTAAGTTTAGAAGCGCTCTGAACTATTAAGAGTGCGCTCCTAAACTTGAGAGCGCACGCTTGCACACCCAAATTTTCTGCTCCTCGGAACACGCCTCTTCTTTGCCCATACCTCAAAATTTATTTATATACCGTACGAACAATATATCACGCCGCAAAAATATTGTTTTTGGGGGGTGCGGCGAGCTCACACCCCCTGAAATATATAAATAGTTGAGGGGGTGCGGATTGGTGCGGATTGAATTTAATAATTATTTTTGTTTTTTTGACGGGTCATGAGTGGGAAAGAGCCGGCCTGCAAGGTGCACATCGCTGCTGAGTTCCGAGACTGGCTGAAGAAGCGGTTCCCATTTGTGCACATCCTCTTGGTGCCGGCTGGCTGCACAGGTGTTGCTCAGAGGGGGGCAGTGAAGAGGGGGGCAATGAGGAGTGGGATGGGGAAGCAGATGGTGATGATACTTGAGTTAAGAAAGACGAGAAGGCAAAACTAGTGCCAGTTGATGTACAATGTACAATGGATGACAGAGTTCAGCAGAACCAGACTCAGTTTGATATTTCTCAGTGCACTTGGACAAAAACTATTTTATTGTGTTATGGAATGCACCTCTGAGTCCCTTGGTGCGGTTCTGAGGGCATTTTGCCCCTGCGGATTGGTGCGGCAAGCACTAAATTATATATTGAGAGGGGTGCGGATTGGTGCGGATAGGGTAAAAATAACTTTTTTTTTGAGGCGTGCGGAACGAGTACATGTCCCTACGGTATGGTCATAATATGAGGTTATCTAATACCGTTTGTTTGCGATCACTTCGGAGTTAATTAATTATTTGGCCAGGAAACGAAAATTTTTATTAATTCTTGGAGGCCTCTCCGAACTGCCTTCGAAGTGATAAATTAATTATGAATTATTATTATTAATATATAGTGGTTTTGAGGGTGAAAATCGAAATGAGCTCCAAGCGCGTCAGTGTGAACCCCCTGGCCGGGTTCTTGAAGCCTCAGCCACAGCTTCAGCCTCAGCCACAGCTTCAGCCATAACTAACAGCAGTAGCAGTGCACAGGCAGCATTCACAGGGGGCCTCTCGAACTCAAAAACTAGTTCCGTCAAAGATGGCTGCTTCAAAAAATATGTGACAGCCTCATTGTCTGATTAAAGATCAAAGGTGTGGCCAAGCAGGTAGTGACGCCATTTGTTCAAGGCTTTCACTACTGCCAGCATCTCTCTTTCATGTGGCGGGTACAGCTTTTCAGACGGCTGTAGCTTGTGTGAAGAGTAGGTGATCACTTGTTTCAGTTCTGGCAAGGGGCTTTGGTAAAGTACAGCTCCAGTCGCTTGGAGTGAAGCGTCTGTCTCCACAATAAATCGTGCAGTGGGGTGTGGTGCATGGACAAAAATGGGTGCCTCATTCATGTGTCTCTTCAGCTCAGCAAAAGCTTGTTTGTGCGCATCGTTCCAAACCCATTCAGTTTTCTCAGCTGTCAAGGCATTCAGGGGAGCGGTGGGCTCAGCAAAGTGATGCACCATTCTTCTGTGAAAGTTGGCAAGTCCCAAGAATCCTTTAAGCTGCGTCTTGCACTGAGCAGGTGTGCCAGTGGGGTCTGGCCACTCCAGAATGGCTTTTGTTTTG
>Ga0307974_1003122_pt1 | contig 11863 bp, 10 predicted proteins | sample OrgLakmetagen784_FD_201812 | JGI IMG/M metagenome (GOLD analysis project Ga0307974, IMG submission 201812) | Saline water microbial communities from Organic Lake, Antarctica - #784 | ecosystem: Environmental > Aquatic > Non-marine Saline and Alkaline > Saline | place: Antarctica: Organic Lake... | reverse complement strand
GATAATTATATTGACAATATTTATCAATATTTTTTTTACTAACAACAATAGTTTTAGTATTGATTGGCTTAAGTATAGATTTACCATAAATGGCATTCATAATAAGTTTATATATAATCTCTGATGGATTATGCTCCTTTTTTTTCTCAGATCGTGCATTAAATAAATATTGCATTACATCACGTATCTTTGTATTACGTCCAGAATTAAAGTAATAACCACGAATAATTTTATAATCAATATCATGGAATTTAATAGCATCCTCTAGAGCAAATTTATCTATATATATAGTTTTACCAACCATATCATTAGTAAAATTACGAACACCAGTACTTTTAACAATATAAGAAAGTAAAGGGAAGGTTCTTGTTTTTCCAACACGAGTTATAAGAATTTGAATAAAATAACCATCATACTTATTTAAATCATAATTATTGATATCAATAACAACAGGTGAACCTTTTAAAAATCCAGGCATGGCAACCATAGCTGAAGGATAAAGTGAAACGGCATCGAAATCAGATAGAGTATCATTTATCTCAACATTATTCTTTATACCATTTTTAATATGTTTGTTATTATTTTTTGTTTGTTTTACATGCCACATTTCATTATTAGCGGTCATAGTCCTTCCACCAACTATACATTTTTGAATAAAAGTTTGAGGCATACCACTTAAACTTAATACATCCTCATAACAATCTTTCGATACTAAATATTCATGAGCAAGACTAGCGATGGTAACTTTGTTATCAATATCGATTTTAGTTAAATTAAGCATCCATTCACGAAATTTCATATAACCATTACGTAAAACATTTACATCTATTTTACAATATATTTCACTATATTTCATAAGATTAACTGAACCATCCTTTTTTAAACATCCCCATTCTTTAAGATTTTTCTCAAGTAAATCTTCATCCTTTTTAATTTGAACATCGGTTTTATTTAATTTATTTAATTTACTTTTAAATTCATCAATAGTAACACGTTGACAACCATATGTTGTCATTTTATTATAAGCATCATAAGGCATAACTTCTTTACCTTGATCTAAATTAAACATAGAACCAAAGTCACGTAAAGGACAAGTTATCAAACTATAACTATCATGCATAATAACCTCAACTTTTTTACCACGAACATAAATAATACCGGAGGCACATAAAACACTTGTTCCACGTGTAATAGGTTGAAGATTATACACATGTTCAAATAAAAAGCGATAATCATAACCAAGACTATGAGCAATTAACATAATTTTATTAGCCGACGGTAAACGGTTTATAAATGCTTTGGCACAATCAGAACCACGAGCACTATGTACATTTTTTATATCAGATTTATCATTTTCTGTTGACCAACAAACAAGATAAGGATTATGTATTTTATTATCAGTAAATGTTTCGAAATCAAACCATACTTTTAAATACTCACTGTTATCAACATTGCCGACTTTTGTAATTTTAGTATTAGTTTCAATATCATATTCCAAACTCATATCATCAATGTTGTTAATATTATTATAAAAACGTGTTTTCATTAACTCATTTATATCGGTAATAGGTTCCAATAGATCTGAATTAATTTTATTGTCAAACATAGTTTTAATAATCATAATTGAACTCATGGTTTTTTTAAAATTACGTTTAGGATATTGTTTTGAATTAAAGCCTATAATATTAAACCACTTATCATGTTCAGAAACTAGTTTATAATTTTTAATAGCAAAGGATGTAATTTCAATATTTTCATCATAAGTAAAATAATGATTTTGATAGAGACAAATTTTATAAATATCATTATTAACATCACCATAAAAAGTATTACGTATTTTATCATCATCATATTTATATAAACATATACAAATATTAAGACCATCAGCAATTTCACGTAATCGTATAAGCGGTATATGCATTTCCCGGATAAGAGTTTTAAGTTGTGATTTTTTAATATCGGGTAAACCAGAATTTGTTAATGCAGTATATAAACAATTATCATTATAGTTTTTTGAGTCAAACTTATTATATATGGCGTATCGTGTAAGGTCAAGTTTAGTCATATTTAAATAAGGAAAGAAGGCACCAGATCTCCTACTACGTTTTTTCTCTGGACTATAAAGGGTAATACTATTATATGTGAATGATCTAAAATAAGCCTCAGCATCACTTGATTGAGAAGCAATACTTAATGTATTTGAACCATTATTAAAGGTATTAATAACGTTTATAGTTCTATTACTAAATGTAAAAAAGCTTTTACCATCGTAACTAGCGGAAATAAATTTATTAAGTGTTGTATTTTGTAAGGCAACTTCATTTGCAATATCAAACAAATTCATTTTAGTAAGATCAAATGTTTCTGTATGATCATCATTATCAATTAAATTTTTAATTTTATCAGCGATAAGATTATTTATAATAATGGAAGTTCTATTATTCCTAAGATTCCTTATACGATCAGCTTTAATTTTTCTATCACTATTTATATTTAAGTTTGTTCCATAAAAATTTTTTGCTTGAGTTTTAGTTATTATATTATCGGTAATAGTATCGAAAATAATATTTTTACCAGTAACTCCAGTTTTAGGAACAAATGAGAATATAGTTTCAGCATCGATATTTGGAACAACATTAGCAAATCTTAAAATATTTTTAGTATTCGCTGTTGAAAGGAAACCACGAATAACACGATTATTATTAAGATTATTTATAGGATAACGTATTTTTTCTCCATTTCTAAGAGTCTCAATGATATTTTTAGTTGTGAGTTTAAAGGTAGACATGATTATATTATTTATTAAATTGTTTTTATTATAAACTAAGGTTATTTATTTATTACATATGAAACATATTTATTAAGTTAAGTTAAAAATTAATACTGTTAATTATGTATTTTATTACTAATATAAACAATTTAATATAATCAAATATTTTTATCTATAGCTTTTTTACCTTTATTATGTTATATATTATAAAATTTAATGTAATAATTTTTTTTAACTTAACATAAAAATAATAATATATATATATAATAAAATAAATATTACAAATATAGCAAAATAAAATTTATACCCCAACCCCTAGTCAAATATAAAAAAATAATGGTTCAATATAAAGCAACAATTAAAACCAAGGATGATGGTAACCTTATCTTTATTGGTACAAAAAGTGTTATAGTACCAAAAATCGAGTCATATATTAATGAACAATATTCATTAGGTTTGATACTAAGTAAATCTAAATTTGCATTTCTAGTAAATGACCCTACACATGTGAGTAAGTATATAAAAAGTAAATTAAGTATTGAACGTATTTTTTAACTTAGCGTATCTAGCATATTTAAACTAATATATAACATTTGTAATAAATAAATAAAAAAGATTCCCCTAGTATAAATACACAACACAAAAAATGTCCGACAAAAAAAATAATATAAGTAAAATATGTAATCACTGTTGTAAAAGTCTTAAACCTATAAAAAATGATTTTAAAAACCGTACAATGCATAAAAAATGCTATTTTGAAAAACAAAAAAATAGTCTATCATATGGTAGTATTATAAATAATAAATCAGCATTAAAAGTTCGTATGGGTTCAGCACTTAGTGGAGGTAGAACATTATAATTTTCTTTTTAAAATAAAAATAATTAAATATATATAAAAATATCTATAAAATGATATGTAAATCAATAAATATAAGAAAAATCTTAATTAGATTATTTAATAATATAAATATATTAATAAGTTGCCGAAGTTCTTGCTGTAGTTGTGAAGAAACTATTAATATTTGTGAACAAATAAATAACCCCCAAACCAATAAAAGAAAATTACCAAAAACACCAAATAAATGAATGTAATAAAATCCTTAGATATAGTAGATAACCCCAAAGCTAATAAGGATGGTAAGAGGTTATTAGCTACCTTTAAAATAATAGATGGAAAACAAATAAAATTTATTACTGTTAAATTTGGTATGTATAAAAGTGCTGGAACTTTTGCGGATGGAAGTACAGAACAAAAAAGACAAGCATATTTAGCAAGACATAGTAAACTAAAAGAGAACTGGGAAAAATCCGGAGCCATTACAGCTGGTTTTTTATCGCGTTGGGTATTATGGGAAAATAAGGAAAATAGTGAAATAAAAAATAAATTAAAATCTATTATAGGTATAAATAATATAAAAGTAAATTTTAAAAGGATAAAGGGATTAGAGAAAAAATGAAAAAACAAACTAACCCTATAGATATAATTAATTTATCTCACCCAGATGAACTAAATAAAAAAGATAAAAAGGAGAGAAAAATAACACTTAAAAAAATATTCTATGTACCTAAGTCAGTCAGTTCAAAATAAAAACTATTATTAATACCTATATTTTTTACTGTTTCCTTTGTTATTGGATCTATAATAGTAGTCCTTATATAACTTAATGTTGTTCCTTTAGGTAATATTGTAGTTATATTACCACCAAAAACGGATATATAACCATCGTTAAGATATTCACGGCTCATTATAGCTATTAAATTTTGTTTTTTATCATTTTCCAAAAAATTATCTATTTTACTACCATAATCTAAATATAATAAAAAATGTCCTCCATTATTAAAAGTACTAAAATTTATAGCATTAACAGCTTTTAGTGTTATTGTTGTATTTACATTTATAAGGGGATATTGTTTATTAATTCCATCAGCTGGGTAATAGGTTGCAATTGATTGCCCATAATTTTGATCATAATCACTAGATCCAATAAAAGGTTTTGTTGTAGATGTATCAAATGAGTTAGGACCTTGTATTTTTACTATATCGAATGTAGTTCCAATATTAGTTGTTTCGGTTGTTATATTCATAAATACACTTTCATCAAAACCTAATATAGTAAACCAAAAACTTCTAGGTTGTAGATCTATAATATTTATTCCTCCTCTTCTCATTCTCCATTGTACTACAAAAGGTCCACTCGTCACTTTTTGAAGTGATTCAAGCTGTATAACTTCTGTCTTTGATCCAGTTGTTGTACTTATATCATACATAGGATTATGTGTATAGGAAAAAGCAAGCAAATCATCAACATTAGACATAGCAAATAATGGGGTTCCAATCATTACATCAGCTATAATACCTGTTTGTTCTCCTTGTGCATTTTTTGTCGTATTTTGTCTATAATAATAACTAATTCCACTCTTATTCAATTCAATAAAATTTCCAGAATATGTTATGGGCATAAATCCTAAAAATCTTTTAAAAACAATTTTTGGATTACTAGGTGATACAGCTTCCATTATTACATATTTTTCAACTAATGATTTCCAAGATACATAACTATTTATACCAATATTTGTAGTATCACCTAAACCAACACCAGCATAATTATCTCTCTTCATTGCTTGTAATTTAATATTTATATGTTCTATTATACTATTACTTGAGTATGTACCTTCATCAATAACAACCGTTATAACTTCTTTAACTAATTGAACGGATTTGAAATGTGTTCCATCATTATACGTAGGTCTTTCATTTTGGTGTGCATCTTTAGTAGTAAATAAAACTAATACATAATGATTATTTACAAACTGATCTCCATTACCTACACCAGCAATTATTTTACTAGCTGCTGTATTATCAGCACCACCTAAATTATATTGTCCATTATTATCACCATCTGGATCAGCTCCAGTTATTTTAAGTAATTGTTCGTAATAGCTTACATTTATAGTAGCCGTTATAGGATTATCTAATATAAATACATCTTGTCCAGAATTACCTAAACCAACTACATCTATAAAGCCTGTTTTTAAATTAAATGAAGCATCTGCGGTTATTTCTATAGGTGGTTTTATAGTTGTTATTATTTCTGCATTGTCTGGGCTATTATATGAACCATTATTATTAGTAACTTGAATTAACATTTTTAGTTTTAGTTTTACTATATATTTAGAATAAAAAAAAAAAAAAAAATAAATTAAAATGATACAGTTAAAATATCATTTAAAACCCCAACTATGTTATCAGTTTCATATAACAAGCTAAGTCTTCCAGGAACTATTATACCTGTATACACATGTGAATAATCTAATTCCATAGATTCAATACGTTGATTTACATTAAGACCGAATAAAGAAGCATTGCCATCTAATTCATCTCTTAAAACTGCATTCTTTGTAGTTATAAATTTAGAATTAGTATTTAAGGGTTTCCTACCACCTACAGGACATAAATAATCACCCCATGCATTACAGAAATTCATAACTTTTTCTGCAGAGTTTTCACTACGATAATCTATAACTTGTTTACCATTTATATTAAATTGGTATGTTTCATGATATGAAGCGGTTGATTTTGAGCTACCTAAATCTGCCGTTGCTTTAGATGAAACATTTAAAACACACATACGTTTAACATATTTACCAACGGGTTGGTTTAATCTTTCCCTTACTATTAAAGGTACATTTGCTACAGATGCTGGATAGTTTATAGTTTCCTGTTCTAAACGGTTGAAGTTTATAGCTATAGGTGTTTTTATTTGACTCATCACATTATATAAATTGCTTGATGTATCTAGGCATTCCATTAAAAGCGTAGGTGTATTAACATTTTGAAAAGTAGCAGTAGCTTTATTTACTAATATAAGGGGATCTGTTTGCCATTCTATTTGTAGTTCAATATTTCCAACATTTTTAAATATATTTAAAGGTAGTAGTTCATTACTAATACCTTCAATATTATGGTTACCGTTAAAAAATTGTAGTAATTCATATAAAAAAATTTTACCATCTAGCTCAAGAGTTACTGGAGTTGCTAACTTTGCAACTGATTTAATCCTAGTAACAGCTTCACCTGGATTAGTTATAGTTGTAATAGTATTTTTAAAATCTAATTTATTATATTTTGTAACACTATCCAAGCCATTAGCCTTTGTACTTGTTGATCTTAAATTTTCTAATACACATGTATCACTTACATGATTATTAAAATCTATTTGTGTGCCTCCAACTCGTAAACTTATAGATTTTATTAGATTTGTTATACCTCCTATTTCTGTTAAAAAATAAGGTGGTGTTGGTCCCATTTCAACACCTAGACCACCAAGGGATAAACTTTTTTTTACACATACCTCAGCAGGTAAACGAAAAACACACCTATTTTTATTATTTAAAATAGGATCTATAACCTTGGTATGTAAAAATTGATTACGGTAAACTGACATTTTGATTTTTTTTGCTATGTATTTATATTTTTAGTTTATTATATTATTATTATTTTTTATATTATGTATTTATTATATTTTTTTTTTAAATAGTAATTGCACCAACAGCAAATAAATCCAAAAAATGCCTATTAGTATTACTTACTTTTGTTGATTGTGTACTTACTGATACCCTAGCAGTTTTCATATCTAAGGGTTCTCCAAAATTCAAACCAATACTATATTCTTGACCATATAACTCGGATGTCATACCTAACGTACTGGGGGTTTTATTTCCAAGATCTAGAGCATTAACCGAGTTTAATAATATCTCTTCATCGGATAAAAGTGGGAAGCTTATAACGTCATTAGTATTATTATTATATGTTACTTCTAGCCTTTGAATTCCCGGATTTACCATTTGATATTCATTAACACCAACATTATTAATAACATTAACTGGTTTATAAGATGCTACGAATGCACTTGCTACTATAGGTAAATTTATATTCATAACGTCATTATTTGTGTTCATAGTATGTTTTGCATGGAAAACATTAAGCATTTTAGTCTTAACAACATCATCCATAGGCATCGCTGGTTTAGTATCATAATGAACTTTAAGATTTCTTATAGAATATGTACTATTCCCAGTTACAGGGTTAGGGTGTGGTGTAGCACCAGTAGGAGGTGCATTCTCACCAAATAAAACACTCAAATTATTATTTGTTGTAACTGTAAAAGTTATATTTCCCACACGATTAGTTATACTTCCAGTACTTGTATCACAAAGATTTAAAGGAACTTTTGGATATAGTCCGAAATCAACACCCATAATATTATTTTCAGCAGAATTAAAAACATTCATATTTGTACCTGATATAGTTGGACTACATAACTCTAAATCACGTAAAGCACTACCGTTAAATTTCTGGCTATCGTTTGTTCTTAACATAAGTTGTTTAACCCATGTTGGATAATCATCAATTACAGCATTTAAACCATTAGCTGTACTAACGTACATAGATCTAAATAGTGAATGCATACCAATCCTATTATCATAGTATACAGCTTCGCTCACCAAAAATGGTTCAGCTGGTGAACCTACCTTTAAAAAAAATACATTACCGGTTAACCTTAACGAGTTTGGTACGTATGCCCTACCTTCAGGAATTATTAAGGTAAAGTTAACATTTTCAACACCGCCACCATATTGATCTTTTTGACTGTCTGGGTAAATAGTATGTGTTTTTTGATCCATAATATAATTTAATGATTATATGTATATTTTTTAATAGCTAATTGTTTTATTTAATCTTTTATATTTATTATTATATTATATTAAAAAAGTTGAAAAATTACAATTAATTTAAAATTTAAGACTTTTATTATATTTAACAAATAAATAGCTTGGTGATAGTGTCATTCCTACACCTCGCATATTTAATTTTAAATTTAGTGGTTCGTCAACTGTTGGTAGACTATCCATAGGATAACCAAAAAATTTAGTTGTAATAGATAAAGAACCAGGAAAAGTTCCTGTTGCTGGAAACTTATCTGGTGTAACACCTCGGGCAATCTCTAAACCAGCTAGGGATTTATTTAAATTATCAGTTAGTGATTTAACTGGTTCATTACATGCTCCTAAAGTTGTTATAATTTTATGTTTATATAGTGAACTTGTTTTTTTATCACTCATTAATATATCTCTATTAGTTGTTTCCATATCATTAACAGTAACCCTATAACTTCTTAAATTATCCTTTAATGAATATAACATATTACCATTGGGGGTTAAATTCATAAATGCTAAAGCTTGGGGGTTTAATGTAAAATGTTGGTTTACATCGGTTAAACTATTTCTATTCCATCCAGTGGTAGACCAATAACTAAACCTCATACCTTCTTTTAATAAGGTACTATAATAATCACTAACAACCTTAGGGTTTAGACGACGTCTAGCAAGTACGAGTTCTGCCTTATTTACTGTGAAGCTAGGTGTATCATCATATACTGGTGTCCTATTTGCTTGTGTTGGATCTACATATGAACCAGGAAAAGTAATTATAAAGTTTGTAATAGTTCCATTACCTCCACCTAGATTAAATATATGATTAGCTGTTTTATTTAGTTTTAACCTTATTTCTCCATCCTTTTGTACCCTATCAAACATATCAACTGTTGCTGATGTTTCGTTACTAATTTCTAATATTACTGCGTATGATACTTTTACTGTAGCTGGAGCTGGAAGAGATTTATAATAAATAAATTTAATAGGTTGACCTACATAAAAAGGTGATTGTAGTAAACCTTTACGATTATTATAAGGAGATAAATTTAAAACATCTCTACCTACATCAGCTGCTTTTATAGCTCCACCTTGTATAGATATTGTTGATATATTATTTGATACATCAACTAAGTTAAATCGATTCTCTAGTTCTAGCTGTATATCCTGCATTCCCATTAAACCACTAGGGTATAACATCATTTTACCAATATCACCAGGGAAAAGATCACTTAAAGGAATTATTACATCAGCTGGTTTTAAAGATGATTTAACATTACCTTGGTTTACATAATTCATAAAAACAGAGTTTTTTATGGTTCTGGTTTCTGCATCTAAACAGGACCAACCACCTCCAACTAAATTGGTATTTTGGTTATCACCTAAATCTTTAGTATATAAATTTTTATTAAGCTCTAAAATATTAACATCACGAGCGTTATAATCTAAATCTAAAACTGTATTGCTTTTAAGTCTTGAATTTCTTATAAGTGCAATAGGGTTATAATCAACGTTTCCAAATTCACCTAAGACACCGAGCCCCGGATTTGTAACATAAGTATTTATGGGTCCGGGTACTTTTGCATTTGTATTTATCTTAGTCTGAAGAGTTGCCCCGTTTGTTACTTGTAAACTAGTATTTAGAACAACGTAAGATTTAGACATATCAATAACTGAAGGATCCTCAAATTTGAAATTAATTAATCGGTTTCCATTAGGTTGATATGCATAACCTTCCTCAGATTGAACTTTATATAATTCGTAAGACATATTAAGTATTTTTTATTCTAAGTTTAATTTTTACTTTTTTTTTATTTGATTAGGTTAATTTATTATTATGTTATTTTATAAGTTGTAAATATTATATTATATTATATTATGTAAAGTTTAAAAAAATAAATTATACACCTGGCTGAAATACTGAACTAGGTGGTGGCGGTGGGGGTTTTGCTTTTTTCTCTAATCCTATAAATCCGTTTATAGTTCCTAATATAGCTCCGAATGCTTTGCCTATAATTGGTATTTTATCTACATCCGCTTGAGCTTTTAGAAATCCTTGGGCTACTTTTGTCCTATGTCTCATTGTTTATTTTGATATTTATTTTATTGTTATTATGTTATTATATTCTAATATTATTTTATTTTATTTTACTTTTTTTTTTTTACTTTTTTTTTTATAACATTGCTAGATCTGCTACATCTCCTTCAATAGCCATATCTGCCGCTGAATCTTCTAGGGCTTCAGTTTCTGCCATAGATTCCACTGGGGGTGCTTGTAATTCTTGTTCTGGTGCTGGGGGTCTATTATTTTCTACTTGGCTTTGTGTCTCGGCTGTTGTTCTTTGTATATTTGCAAATTTTCCTTGTAAAGTTCTTATACCTTCTGCTAAATCTTTGCTTTCGTCATCACCTACCTCATCTAGTCTACTAGTTACCTCGTCGGCTGAAGTTCTTGATAAATTCTGACCCAGTTTATCCTCTGCCATTCCTCTTAATCGACCAGCTGCCTCCTTTATACTACTAGTATCATTAGCATTAGCTACAATTGATGAAGGTGAAGAAGATGCTATAATTTGTTGTGCTAAATCTGTTGTTGGTAGTGATAAACCTGCACCTTCTACCGCTGACCCTCCACCTTGAGGTATTAAATTATCTACTGGTTCTGGCATTGGTTCTGGTGCTGGTTCTGGTGCTGGTTCTGGTGCTGGTTCTGGTGCTGGTTCTGGTGCTGGTTCTGGTGCTGGTTCTGGTGCTGGTTCTGGTGCTGGTTCTGGTGCTGCTTGTGCATCCTCTGAAGGTTCTACATCTGTTGGGTCTTGCCTAGTTAACTCAGGTGGGGGACCTTCTAACTCACGTAGTTCCTCAGCTGTTGGAGGATCTGGCATAGGTCCAGCAAATCTCTCCCCTAATTCTTCTGCTCCTGGCATTCTTACCCCTCCCGTTGGTGCATCTGATTCAGCTGGTGGTATATCATCATTATCGTCAATAGTTTCAGGGTCATAAAATTCATCATCATCGTCATCATCTCCAAAATTAGGTTCCTGGAATCTATCCATTTCATCATTTGCTTCATCTTGTCCACCAAAAAAACGACGTCTAAGGTTACCAACAAAATCTTTTGTAACTTGACTGGTTCGGCTAAACATACCTTCAGTATTTAAACCCCTTTGTTCTAATTCACTGGTTGCGTTAGTAGAAGCATCATTTAAAGCATTTGTTGCGGTATCTGATACCTTATTTAAAGCATCATTTACAGAATCTTTTAAAAATTGTTGTGGGTTTTCCGTTAATTTACTTATTGCATCTTTATCTAATCCTAATTTTTCAGATATAAAACTTTTTAATTTATCACCAAAAAAATGCAATGCCATAAATTCAAGG
>Ga0307974_1003116_pt1 | contig 11869 bp, 9 predicted proteins | sample OrgLakmetagen784_FD_201812 | JGI IMG/M metagenome (GOLD analysis project Ga0307974, IMG submission 201812) | Saline water microbial communities from Organic Lake, Antarctica - #784 | ecosystem: Environmental > Aquatic > Non-marine Saline and Alkaline > Saline | place: Antarctica: Organic Lake... | reverse complement strand
CTGCAGCAAAAATGTGAGGTGTGTGTGTATGTGTGTGTGTGTGTGTGTGTGTGTGTGTGTGTGCGCGCGCGCGCGTGAGAGAGTGCGCGCGCGCTCAAGTGAAGATGTATTTTGTACATGCATGACAGCACATGATGAATGCACGTGACGCACAAGCTTGCATTAATTATGCTACTGTCTCCACTGACAGTGTAGAAAACACGCATATGTAAATGTGTGCCTACCTGATCGCTTTCCTCAGGAATGGAGTAGAACGGGGTCATGCCGGGTGTGGGGGTGGCCATCAGCTTCTTGGCTGGGTCGATGATGGGGTTGTAGTTAGCCGGCACCGCCATGACCTACAGACAGCAGAGGAGGTTGATTAGTCAATATCATACTTTATGCGTGTGGCAACGGGTCAAGTCGATGGGACATTTGAGGTCCTTAATGACGTGCAATGTGCATGGTGGTGTGCTTGCATTCACGAGCTCCATATTCCGTGCTGCACGTCTGCAATTTGTAAATCTTTTTTTCAATGTGAATGTGCGCTTTCATGGATACATATGTGCACAGATAGGCCTGCACGTAAGCATACAAAAAGAGAAGCATGGAGCCATCAACTTTGCCCTCTGTGCCAGTGAGGGCCTGCAAGGTACGTCATTAGCTGGCAGGCAGTACCATTATCAATGAAAGCCAACCAGGTCTACGTACAAAGTCATCGTAAGACAAAGGGGTGTATCTGAACAGGGCGCATGACTGCTCAGACATCATTTGATGCACACGCGTTTGCCTGGCTCCAGTATGTCAGGTACGCTGTGTCAGCAGTGTCACACGCTGCTGATCGGGCAAACGACACATCGTCACAAAAATGTGTGTGTGTGTGTGTGTGTGTCTCTGTGATGAAGACATTGTTACACAGAGATGCTGCCTACCGTTTATCAAGTGGCAGTCGACACACTGTTGCAAGAGAGGTGCTGCCTGTCGTGTCGTGTGTCAAATGGCAACCAAAAGTACGTGGCATAAGGATGCTGTCACCCCATATGTAAAAGGGTGAGCGAGTGATACGTTGTTGGTAGACAAAGGAGGCTCGGTCAGTGGAGGATAAGGCTTCAACCAAGCTTTCACGCTGTGTGCATACACATACCTTGTAGCCTTCTTTCTCGCCTGGCATCATGGCATCCAGCTCCTCCTCACTCAAAGGTTTGTTACGCTCCCACATCTCTTTCTGCAGGAGCACAGGCCAATTTATAAGAAAGTTTGTGTGTGCATGCATGGGTGTACATGTGAAAAAGGGCGATTAGTACCTCGCCATAAGGGTGTTGCGCTCACTTTTATCTGATTGAGCAAATACTGTACGCACCCAACGTTTTTTTTTAAGGCCAAAGCAAGTTTGTGCAAAGTGTTCCCAGGAGCACACCATGCTTAATTAATCATTGTATCAATATTACTATCATTACTATCATTACTATCATTAAGCCTCACCTCGCAGCGAGTTTGCTGGTTTCATGACATTGCTCTGTCTGATACTGTAAAGCACTTGCAATCAACTGTCTTGACGTAAAGACAGGCTTCTACACATGCACAACAACTCACACACTCTGATACACACACCCTGCCGCACCTGTGTGCGCGCCTCCTGGTACTGCTCAGGCGTCATGGGCACCTGGGCCTGGATTTTATGCAGGGCAGCTGCTGCAGGCGTCTCCATGCCCATGCCACCAGCAGGGGTGGCCCCTGTGAAAAAGCCAGGAGTGATGCCTACGCCTCCTGCACAATTTGCATTGAGTGTGTGACAGATCAGATCTTTAACAGGAGCAGGAGGAGGAGGAGGAGCTCCATGCACACAATCAATCATGCGCATCTGCACACACCGGCACGAGTGCACATATCACATTATTACTTACACTACGCACACACACTCACACGCACACATAAACACTCAAACACGTACACACACTCACATGTACATATAAGAACGCATACAAGCACGCACCTGGGGTGGCTCCTGGTCCCAGAGCCGCAGGAGTCTCATCCCAACGCGACTTGGCTTTTTTGGAGGCACCCATATCTGCTGCAGGGGTCTCCCCCCCCCAGGCTGGGGTTGCACCCTCAAGCTGTACGCAGGCAGCCAAGCAAGGTGAGGATGTAAAACAATGTAAGCAGGAGTGAGTGGTTTGGTGGCCAACGTTTGTGGAAGGCTTTGCCAGAGGAGCTTAGTGTGCTATAGAAGGTGCCTGCTTTTGCAGTTCCAGCCCCCCTTTTTGTGCTCCTGTCCTGAGCAACACTAGCCAAGTGTCAAGAGGAGAAGAGGGAAGAGGATGATGAGGGCTGCAGGCAAGGAACCAGAGCGTGGACAGCCTAAATGAAAGCAATTTCCAGGGAAATCACTGCTAAGAACCCAAGTGTCAGCGGTGTTTGTGGTCCGCCACCTTGTTCTGGTTCTGGTAGACCCCAGAGCGCAGTCATTGAGTGCCAAAGCTTGGGTTCTGGACTTATTAAATACATCATAGAGCAAAGCAGCAACCATGATGCAGAATTCAGCTTATCAGAGTGGAAGAAGGGGGTGATGCGTAAGTAGGGCGCAGGAATCTTCACTGTGGACAGCTTGGAAGCGTCGTCATGCATTTGCGGACGTCAAGGTCACACACACTGAGTGCCTGCACGAGGTTGTACTGTAATCTCACACGTTAAGGAGCCACCATTCCACAAAGCCACCAGCAATCACAAGAAGCTGTTAGTAACAGGCGTAAACAAACACTGCATCTCCATGCATGAGACACACTGACCACACATGCATTCAGTTAGGCACACAGGTGCTCGTGCACGACGAGCCAATAATGCTTGCTCTTGTACAAACTAGCCAACTTTATGCTTTGCTTCATCATTTAGAGACATACAAAGGGTCTTTCACTGATTACAGCCCTCTGCATGCCCACACTCAGAGCACACCCTCCTCTTGGACACTGCTTTTGCCTGCATCTTTCTCACCCCCCCTTGCACCCCGCCTTATCAGCCATGCTTCATGCCACCCGCTCTCACAGGCACACCCTACCTGCACTTGCACCAGCCCTACCTCACACACCCTATGCCATCAGAGGATGCATCCCTCCACCCAGAGTTGAAGGCTCACAGACCTTGTGCTCGCACGCCAACCCTTCCCCTTCACCCTAACCCAGATTGACCTCCAAACATACACAAGCAGTTGCACACTGCGCAAGCGCCTGTCCGCGATGGGAGCACACTCCACACCCCTCACTCCACCTGCGCTGGGACCGCATCCCACACTCCACACGCTACCTGTTTCCCTGAGCCAAGAGCATGCCCAACAACTTGCGCTCCTACCTGTGCTGGCGTGGTGTCCCATCGGTTGCGCCTAGAGGTCCCCCCTCCTGGAGTGGCCCCTCCTGGAGTGGCCCCTCCTGGAGTGGCCCCTCCTGGCGTCATGCCCCCTGCTCCCCCCGGGGTGGCATCCCAGCGCCCTGCCCCTACAGCCGAAGAACAGGCGAGGCAGAGTTACAGGCCTCCAAGTGCTAGTGAGCTCAACTTTGAAACAATGAAAGCAAAGAGGCAACCCGTGTCGCGTTCCCCCCGCACCTGAAGGCAGGGACGGTTGAGGTGCAAGCAGGGTGCAGGTCAGTGCACTGTTGTGTACAGAAAAGATACGAGCAAGGGCTGAAGTGCACCTAGCTGAGCAATTCGGTCACCCAGAGGCTCAAACATCTGTCTGCCTGTATGCTCTCCATACCAGGTCATAGTTGCAGCCCCTCTCTGCAGGCATTCCTAGTGTCTCACCTAGTCCGGGTGTCTCCCCACCCCACGCAGGTGTCTCTGCAGCTCCCAAGCCAGGTGTGGCCTCCCAACGCGAGCCCACAGCGGGTGTGGGCTCTACTGCGTCCCAGTCTGAGGCCTTGGCACGTTTCCTGAGAGGGACGAATAAAAACCTCTTAGAAAGATGCGTGCTGGCACACGTCAGTGCTCTGGATTAGGGGGCGATTGCGCAGTGCTGTGCGTGGAGGGGGTTTAGGGTATGATGGTATGCCTCTGCTCTGGTGTGCACGTTTTAGCCTAGCCATAGTTTAAAGTGGTGCAGAGTGATGATTTCGGTAAACTTGTTTTTGCGGGCATGTACGCCGGAGGGGGGTTAGGGTGTGACATATGCTAGCACACTGTGCATCCTAACTTGTGTCTAGAGCGCCTGACCTCTTGATGTTCAAGAAAAGCATGCTTCTATGCTTCTTCAGTAAAAACATGTGTGCGTGCAGAATGTTGTGAGCGTACTTGTGTGTGTGTGTGTGTGTGTGTGTGTGTGAGCGTACTTGTGTGTGTGTGTGTGTATGTTTGTGTGTGTGTGTGTGTGTGTGTTGTGTGTGTATGTGTGTGTTTGTGTGTGTGTGTGTGTGTGTTGTGTGTGTGTGTGTGTGTGTGTGTTTGTGTGTGTGTGTGTGTGTGTGCGTGCATGTGCGTGCACATGCGCATTAAACATGTTATGCTTAACCTAGCCGCACGCACTCTGCGCCTGCGGGCTCTGTGCTGTCCCAGCGCTTGCGGCGTTTATCCCCTACCGCCGCTGCTGCTGCTGCTGCTGCCACTGTTTGCTGTGCACTGCTGGCCATGGCTGAAGCTGCCTCTGCCTCAAGCTTCTTCTTGTCAGAGATGTTGCGCATGGTGTTCTCCGTTTCCCGCTGGAGCTGCTGCTCCTTCATGATGTCCGCGTAGCTCCGCACCCTCGCGTCCGGGGTTTTGTCTCCCATAGCAAAAGCATCGTTACGGTCAGGAGAGATGACGCGCTGCAGCCTGCGCCTTCGGTAATCGTCCTCCCTCTCAAAGATCGATCCAGGTTTCTGAAACCTGCAACGGACCAGGTCAAATTTAGACAGCATGAGCAGCATGAGTGTGGTCAAGGAATCAGAGAACATGAGACAGCAGGCAAACCGGAAGGGCATTAACTGACTTGCACGTACACATAAGTACACGCACGCACACACACATACCACACACGCACCCCATCTCTGCAGCGTCCCCCCCATCCTGGCTAGGATCAGGAATATCTTCATAAGGCCGATTGGCTGCAGCCTGCATGCTCTTGCGTTGCCTGCGCGTGCATGTGCAAGGAGGGGGGCGGTCCTGGGTAAGCAATCGTCTTTCCTACCCTCCTTTACCCCTGGCTTTTAAGTCCTCAGAAGAGCTCTACCTCAGTAGCAAACTTCTATTGAAAGGAACACGTCTCGATGTGTGTCGGTGTTAGCTGCTTGAGCGTGCAAGTGCAAGTCCGACAAGCGGTGCAGACCCTGCAGAGGAGCACAACTCTACTTACAGAACATCCAGCTGGTCATCCGCATCATCGTCGTCCACAGCTGTGATGTTATAACCCTTCCTATCTCCGCCAGTGTAGATGTCTTCGTCAAAACGAGCGGGGGTCTGCAGCGGAATGGTTTGCATTTGCTCTCCATGTGTGCATGAACAAATTGAGAAGCATGGATGAAGTACACTCACAGCTCATACACCAACACAAAACACACTCAAGCAGAGAAAAAGCACACAGGCACACACTCCCGCAAACAACCGTTCGCACCTCCGCTCCATTCTGCGCGTTTGACATGCTGCCAGGGATTGGGTCTTGGTGGTGGTGCGCTGGCTTTCTGGATCCACCTGCTGCGGCAACTGCACGTGTACTTTGCTGCTGTGCACTCACTCCTGCCTCCTCTCTGCAAGGAGAAGAGAGAGACCTAGGCAGTAATAGCTATTAATGCATGACAAGAATAAACCATAAAAGTTAAAAGTGCACACCCTAGCTTTTGCACGGGTTTCTTTCTGTGCTGTAACTACTTCTTCTTATCATTAATTCGTTGTCACTATTTTACTTGCGTACGGAGGAGGGCCGTCTTGCGAGCTTGTGTTGCCTGGGCGCACCCAGCATGGCTGAGCAGATGGAAGAGGATGTGCCAGACCATTACTTTGGTGAGCAGGGAGCGTTCACAGGACTATGGGCCTATGGGCCTAGCAAACCCCATTGCAACAAGGGTTTTCCACTCGATGTTTATAAACTCAAGCCGTCCTCCTCCATGTCTCTGCAGGCACAACCTTCCAAATAGATGAGGAGGACCACACCTTAGCCAACACCCTTCGTTTCTTCCTCAACAAAAAGTGAGTACACACCTGACACGCCGGCACAGGTACTGCAGTTAAGCGCAAGCATTCATCCCTGACCTCCTTTGCCATCCTTGCTCTACAGCCCCAACGTGTCCTTCTGTGGGTACAGCATGCCACATCCCTCGGAGGAATTGGTCAACATCCGCGTGCAAACCACGGGTGAGTGAGCAGCTACTTGGTGTTTCCAGCGTTACGAAAGGTTGCCAGCGTGCGTTTGCATGAAGAAGGTTTGCTTCATGTACGCCAGCAACCAGCAATGACAGTATTGGCGTGTGTAAGCAGAGTGCTCAAGTTACTCAACTGTGTTTCATTATTATCACTTAATTGTTACGATGGAAACAAGCGCGTTGTAACGCTCCTGTACTGTGTGCAGGGCGAATTTCAGCAAGTAAAGCCTTGAGGACAGCGTGTGAGGACATCAAGGATGCGAGCAACCACACGCTGACAACCTTCCGTAACGCAGTTAAAGCAAAGCGGGAAAAGGACGAGCAATCTAAAACTGGCGGCCAGTGACATTGACATTGAGTGTGGTGATGAGGTTGTGTGCGGGAGGTTTTGTGGAGGGACGGCTGTGGAGGGAAGAAAGAAAAGCAGCTAACGTGCTTCTGTGATTGTCGTGCTGTCTTAGTGAGAAAGTGTGGCTGATGGATGGTTCCTTCTCTCCGTCCGGTGCCAGTTGGAGAAGTGCGGGCGAGCGAATGCACACCTTTTCTTCAGCTCATCCTCAGTCAAATTTTGCTGCTCTAATTGGGTCAACTCTTCTTGTTCTCTTTCTTGGGTTGTGTCTTACTTCCACATCTGGGATGTTTGCAGGACTGCTTGGTGACAATCATAAGGTTTGGTGATGACGCGCTGCATAAATTATAGGCTTGCACTGAGTGACTGTGTGGTGGAGAGCACGGCAGGTTCAGTGCTGTAGGGCTGGCTATGAGACTCGGTAGTTTTTGTGGATTGGCAGTGGCCGAGATGGGTGGTCATCCCTGGTAGACCCTTAGCTTAGCTCTGCAGTGTCTGTGCTTGGTGCTCTTGCTTGTTTGAGGCTGGTACTCCAGTCTCTTTGTGACTTCTTTCCTCCTTCTGGTACTCTGTTGGACCACTCTGACTGGGCCTTTTTTGTCAGCTGTTAAAGGAGTTTTACAGTACTCGGTACCGAAGTGGCTTTCTTTTCCTTAATCAATGTGGGGAGTGGCTTTCACTGCCTGCGTATTTTTTCTTATCATGTCTTTTCCCTCAAACTAGACCGTGCGCTGCATGTCCTTCCTGGATGCCAACACACGCAAATATGAAATATGATCACTGAGAGACGCAACTTAGCATGCAGTATGATCTTCAAAGTCATCAGCAAGACAGGCTCCCTAGGATCCTGCTTTGTCTCTATGGATGTAGGTAGCAGCGAACGGCTGGCTATGCAGAATTTTCAGATTCCCAATCAGCTGAAACTAGGAAAATACCAAGGTGGCTCTTTCAACCCCGCTTCTCAGACAAAAATAAATTTACCTCCAGCTGTCCGGATGCTGTATTGCCCATCTCCGCGAAAACTAAAAAGCAACATACTAGCAATAAAGGAGCGAGGGTGGGTTCTTAGAAGTGGCAGGGGGCAGTCGAGGGGCAGCACCACCAGCCACTAGCAGATCCACCTTCCCCAGACAGCACCGACCCAAAGATTGGACCCGAAGATCTCAGCATTCTCCAACGTCACATTCACCTCATCGAGATCAAGAAGTACTGTGAGGACACGCGACCCCAGAACCAGCAGGAACAGCATGAAGGCCTCTGCTCCATCCTCCAAGGAGCCTCCGTTACCCTCCGTCGGAATGTAGGAGAACGTTACCAGCCTGGCTTACCAGGCTTGCTGACTTGATTACCAAGGTAGTGAGCGGGCGGTAAGCGGCTGGGTTACCGACGAAGGCGAGTAGTAAGTGATCGGTAACTAAAATTGAAAAGAATTAGAAAACGGCCTGGTAAGCCAGCTAGTTTACTCGAGCAGTAACCATAGTAAGCCAGCGGTAACTTATAGACACATTATGTTGCTGCTAAATCAACAGCAACTGGTAGGCAGTGTATCGCTTACTAAGTAACCAAGTTGTTTTTTGGTACTTGGAAAGCGGCCTAGTAAGCCAGCTAGCTTACTGGATCAGTAACCATAGTAAGCCAGCAGTTACCCACTGATGAACATGTGGCTGATCCAACGGAATTTGGTAGGCAGTGCGTCGCTTACTAAGTAACCGAGGTGTTTTGTGGTACTTGGAAAGCGGCCTGGTATGCCAGCTGGCCTACTGGATCAGTAACCATAGTAAGCCAGCGGTAACCCACACCCACCCATGTAGTAACCGAGGCTTACTAGTCTGGCTTACCAGTGATGAGCGGTTCAGTAAGCGCAAATTAATGTCAAACCCTGGCTTACTACCTCTGCTTACTAGTAAGTGATCAGTAAGCGGTGTCTACTGGTAAGCCATGGTAAGCGCCTTCAGTAACCACATAAATGTCCGCTTACTAACCTCGGTTACCACGGCTTACTGGTAACCACCGCTTACCACCGCTTACTTTACGGTGGTTACCAGTAAGCCAGGAATTGGTAACCGAGTAGTAAGTAAGCCTGGTAAGCCAGGCTGGTAACGGTCTCCTACATTCCGACGTCCACACCATCCTTTTGGGAGTGGGTGGCACTATCTACAACAATCACATGCTGGAGCCTCTTAAGGAGCTGGGCCTTGATTCTCAAAGAGTTAAGAAATTTGCTTCCAAGCTTCATGCATGTTCCTCATTCTGTCAATTACGCTGCCAAACTTTTTTCTTTCCAGCACTATTATCAACTCTCATCAGAAAACGGTCTCAGGTCAAGCCTGCAACCCTCCTGATCCCCATTCCTTTGGTGTAAAAATATTACGGTATCCAGTACTACTTGGTAGTACCAAAGTGGCTCCTTTTCGCTTCCTTGATAAATGTGGGGGGTGGCTTTCACTGCCTGCATAGTTTCTCTCTCTTTCTTACTCAAGCATGTGCAATGGTCAATGATTGCACTTTGACGCATTTCCCAACGATGCGGACACCTAGTGTATCTCTTCTGAAAACCCTTGTCTTTTTTCTCGTCAAACGCCGTCAAATATCACAACGGTTGGTCACCAAGACACTATTGGACACTGCTGGACACCAAATAGAAAGTTCCTCGTGTAATGGTGAGGACTTCATCGCCAATTTGAAAGGGAGCATCAGCTGGACAAAAGGCTTACAAAGGTGGGGAACAGGCGGCACTAGGCTAGTTGTGCTGGTCTTGACCAGCACCAAATTTTGTAGTAAAGAGGGGGGGGGCAAAGTCTGGTCTCAGCCAGTACAAAGCAGTCATTTTTTGGAAAGAGTGTGAACAGAAACTGGTAGCAGCCCGCGCAAGGATAGAGGTAAGGTGCAATAATAGATTTTAACAGTTGAGTTTAGTCGAAGAAATGTTTTAGGGTGAGAGATGTAACTTACCTTTAAAAGGTAAAAAAGCCAAGATAAAAGGCAGAGTTTGAGGAGTGTCACTCGTTGTAAGTTCATCTCGGACTTTACACTCCTAGGGATCTTCAAGTCATGCAAGCAAAAAGTAAAGTAAAAGTCCACGCTGGAAAATATCAGCGTGCATCATGGAAAGGCTTTCAACTAATAGTTGCTCATAATAGCCAGAGCCCTACCAAAAATCGAAAAAGAGAAACACCAGAGACTAATGAGGACCCGGGTTGTCAGCCATGCAACCCGGCCTGCGCCTACTAGTAGCCCTCCTGAAGCCAGCCGCTCTACTACCCCTTTAACCTTTAACCCAACAGATCCCCTATTGTCACTGTTGTCGTGCCCTTTCCAATACTGTTATCAACTCTCATCAGGAGCCGGTTTTAGGCCAAGCCTGCAACCCTCTTGATCCCCATTGTTTTTTCCTTTCCTTTTTGCGGTGGAGGAGCTTTACGGTACTCGGTACCAAAGTGGCTCCTTTTCCTTAATTAATGTGGGGAGTGGTTTTCACTGCCTACGTAGTTTTTCTTTTTTTCTTTTCATGACTTTGTTGTTTCGAGAGATGCATCTAAGGCTCCTTGTTGTAGATGCTGGATAAGGAAGCAAACTAAGACAAAGAAATCAAACTACTAACACCAAAAGGCGTGCCGAATTCTCCAGAGAACAACTCACAGCTCGTAGCTGAAGATCGCCACAACTTAGACCAGTTGTTTATTTGAAAGGGAGCATCGGCTCCTGGTTTTGTGAGGCTCTCTCAGCCTCTGTTTTCTGCTTCTGACTGAGGCTTCTTATACACACATCCTGAGACATATCAAAGCTTTCTAGTTTTCTTTAATGCCTTCTCTTCGCGCTTCTTCAAACAAACGTTCTCTTTTATTTTATACCTCTAAAAACATCAGCTACTAGCTCCTGTTTCTTTTGTTTAGCCAGATGTGGTTTCAGGCCTTTTCCAAGCTTCCGCTCAGACTCCCGGATGCCCCCGAGGCTTAAGCATACAGCGATGTAACCTTACCTTATTTGGAAGGAAGCATCAGCTTGACTACTTAGGAAAAGAAGAATTAGGAAGAATGGCATGTAATATATGCCAGAGGTGGTCACTCGACAGAGGACTGAAAAGGGGGTGTTTTTGAAATGTCCCCATAGTATGCGCACCGCAGCTGGCAGTTTCTAGGCTTAGCACCCAGAGGTAGCTAATAACACCTGAGCTTGAAACTGCCAGTAGGGGTGCACATGCCTAATTGCCCGCGGCGTGAACCCCACTTTTTACCACAAATTCTTCATACCAGATCACTCACTGCACCAATCTAAAGTATTTTTAATCTATAATGGTATAGAACCATTATCATTGCAACAAGAATGAAAGAAAACGGGTAAATGTGGTGTCTTATGAGTATTTGAGCCATTTTCCCATGGAAATCACCGCATTCGGGTTATTTACATGCACCATGTGTGCTTAATCCAGTCTATCGCAGCACGCAAAGCGACCTACATAAAACCGGGCACATTCTCATGCAGATATCAATGCCAGCCACATTTTGGTGCTAGAATGGTGTCGGTCGGATGAAGTGGCTGTGAGTGGCTGCCTTCTGAATGTAAAAATGCACATTTTCAGGCATTTCCTCCGTTGACCCCCTCTGGTGGTATGCGTAGCTCTTCCAACGCGGAAGTTAATGGTCTGAATCTGGAAAACTTTCCAGGAGTGCTTGGAAGCTCAGCATGATGCAGAGGAGGGTGCTCGAGTGCCAGCACCACACTTGCCAAGACCTTGTCGCTACGATGAAGATGGGGAGCAAATGCGGGGATCTGCACTTCTGACTGGCAAGTCTCTTTCAAAAAAGAGAAATTAGTTATTTCCCTTTGTCGACTGCTTCTCTATCCAGCTTCTATAACACACTCACATATTGTACCACACCTCACACTGGTCGGCTGCGTCTCTCCTCCGATGAGGCTGGGAATTTTACTCAACCATTTGGCTGAGCAGCATTTAGCACAATACTGTGCTGTTTAAATACCATATGCTGTTGCTGCAATAGGTAGGTGAAATGCAGACGATGCTGAACAAGCTTCGTAAGTACGCTGAGAAGAAAGGATTGACTGTGAACATGGCCAAGTCGGAGGTGGTTCATTTTAGTAGTAAGTCTGTCTCTCCTTTGCAGAATCCGTTCACGTACGATGGTGTGGTGCTTCCAGAGAAGGACAGGTTCAAATATTTGGGCATGCTGCTTGATAGAAGGATGAATCCGAAGATAGCTGAGGA
>Ga0307974_1003111_pt1 | contig 11880 bp, 10 predicted proteins | sample OrgLakmetagen784_FD_201812 | JGI IMG/M metagenome (GOLD analysis project Ga0307974, IMG submission 201812) | Saline water microbial communities from Organic Lake, Antarctica - #784 | ecosystem: Environmental > Aquatic > Non-marine Saline and Alkaline > Saline | place: Antarctica: Organic Lake... | reverse complement strand
CACAGCATCCAATTAACCAGTGTCATAGTCAAGATATGCACGGCAGTCCACCATTTCTTTAGACACTTGGAAAGAGGGTAGCAAACGCGAGCATGCATATAATGGCCTCGGGGACTACAGACCAATCGGTCATGCATAACCTATTGAATTTGCTGAACAAAGCAGACAGAGGCTGGATGTTCGCCAGAGCTTGCAAAAGTGACAACGTGAACTCGGCGGAGCAGATCATATCTCCCCATAAATGCAAGTCACTCAACGCGTCCAGCGGTAAGGAAGCAAGTTTTAAGAGTCCTTTTTTATAAGGTGTATGCCACCCTCTTCGAAATTCGATAGGTCTAGAAAGGAGAAGCTTACATTGAATAAAGGGCGACATGCCAGAGAGAGACAGGGATTAGATCGATGAGGGTGACAGTACTAGTAAAACTACGGACAAGGCCTAAAGAGAGCAAGTTGCTCTCCGGGTGGCAGATTATGATTGGTTTAGACTCAACTAACGCAAGAATTGAGAGATTTTCAAGTAAGGCTCAACTTGCGCGATGAGGATACGCTCTGCAAGACATGATCAAGGTCGACTGGCGCGTTAATAAATTAATTAAGCTCAAGCTTTCCAGCTGTTCCACTCAGACAAACAAGATAGACACCCGCAGGTCGCTTGACAATCATAGAAGAATTGAGAGGCTCTTCAAGCTTTTTACAAGGCCCCTATAGTTCTCAGGCTAAGTGGGCACCGTGCAAGACTGTGCTTTTCTGGTGTCCTCGAGTCTCCTATTTTTCTAATATGCCTCGAGCTATTTATTACTTATTCGCGTTAGCGTTTTGGAAGCGTTCTGCGGTTCGCATTTGGTGGTAAAAGACACAACTCTTACAAGGTCAGGAGTATTAGTTGTTTATTTAGGCTGCAGCGGAAACGTGCAAACCACAGATTGTTTGCGAATCACCATTATCATCAAATATTTGCTTCATTTGTCAGTTGTTTCATTCACAGGTCTCTGCAGGGATTTAGAACGCTCTGAGGTTGGTCATACTACCTGTAGTGCACATGCCCCTAACACTGCTCGTGCACAAAACACCTGCCTTCTATCTGCTAAACGCGTGTTGCCTTACGATTGTCGGGCACTATGCACATGCGCTAGGATGAGCACACACCCGTTTGTGCACATATTGAATCAGGCAGCATTCACCACCTACTGCTCTCAAATGATGACCATGCAGACACCTGAGAGGCCTCCACCACTAACTGACATGGCTCCACGCAAGAAGCAAGGGGCGCAAAAACAGCCAGCAGCCTATGAAGGAGCACCAGAAAGGCAGCAGGGCAGCACGGCAATGTTCCTTTCTCTTAACGATGACCTGCTAGGCAAGCTCTATGCTTCTCTGGAAGATGGCAAGGACAAAGCGAGCCTCAGGCACTCTTGTGCAGCCTGCTACAGGTAATACCGCGCGTGGACGTGGCGCGGTAGCTGCTTCAAGAGACGCTGTGCAATTTATCTGAGGAGTTCATGAATCAAGGGTAGCAATGTCAGGGGCTAAGGCTCTTGCAGCAGCTGCGTCTCTCACACAGTGTGCAACTGCTTCATTTGCATTTCAGGTCCAAGGTCATCAATCTGCACGTCAGCTCTTTCAAGATTGTGGCAGGCACTGCTGCAGAGGATTCTGTCCGAGCATTGACACACTTCCCAAAACATGCCACTCTCAAAGAGCTTCACATCGGCAACGTAGAAGTGGCTGCAACATTGGAGGCACTGCTCTGCTCTGATGCTGCTCGCTCGCTCCCGCCTGAGCTCAGTCGTCAAATTGCTGGAGGTATGTAACAAGGAAGGCAGCTGGAAAAAGCACAACTGGTCAGGAGTGTTGTTAGATGTTTGGATGACCTTTGTAGTCTGAGCTTGAATTTCACGTGACTTCTAAATTTAGGCCAAGCATCATGTGAAGCATCATGTCACACAATGCTGTCTCCCATCTTTGAATCACAGGATTCCAGGATTAAAAGCCCATCATGTGGAGCAACGTTGCCTCTCCTTTTTCCAAGACTACGAGACTGCTCTTCGGAGGGAGCAGCTGCATTCCAAAACTGCAGGATGAACAGCAAGTTTCTACGCATTTTTGCACTTGAAGTGCAGCTGAGCTCATTGTCTCTCCTCCGTTGCACTTTCCCGGGTTCGAGTGATGAAGAGGCATTGGCGTGTTTGGGGAAGTTGAGGGGCTTGAAGGCGCTTTCAATTTCTTTAGAGTGGCCGCGCCGCCTACAAATCTCTTATTTGTCTGAATTGAAGCAGCTGGAAAGCCTGGCTTTGACTTGTTGCACGCCAGTTGGCCTGAATTTGGTTCTGCAGAGCACCCCCTCCTTGCGTGAACTGTACCTCGCTAAACCACCTGGTGAGCAAATTGCTTCCGACTCTCTACAAACCTTGTCCATAGAGTCACTGTCACCCTCCTCAAGTTCGTTCCTGCCTCTCTGTAACCTGCCGTCCCTTCGCTCAATAAGCTTCCCCAATCTAATGCTATCTTATTCCGAAGGGGGGGGCATAGACCTTTTAAAGAGGGACATTTTAAAACTTGCTTCCCTACCGCTGAGCACGTTGGGTGACTTGCATTTATTGTGAAATTTATCCTGGTCCGCCGATTTCACATTGTCTCTTTTGCAAGCTCTGGCCAGCATCCAGCCTCTGTCTGCTTTTTTTAGCAAAGTTGATAGGTTATTTTTGGGCAGTTGGTCTTTAGCCCCAGGGGCCATGTGTGCGTTTGCCGCCCTCTTTCCAAGTGTTGTGTCAATAGAAATTTGGGACGACTGTGAATATCTTGACTATGACGATGGTTTATTGGATGCAGTGGCAAACATGAGGTCTCTGCGTTCCATTGAGATCTCTATGCTTCTAAGTGACCGCTTGCCGACTGACTTGTTTGCCGCTTTGAGCTTTGCCAAGAATTCTGGAAGATCATTGCTTGTGAAGTTGACTGATGTAAGGTCTGGTCCCTTGTGCCTTCGTGCAATGACTGTGTGTGAGCAATGGAGTAGGATGACCAGGGGGTTAAAATGCCCAGATGTTCAATTTGAGTTTATAGAACAACATAATAACTGACACATTCGACCTTTATGCCCCCTCATTCAAGTATGTATTGATACATTCGAGCTATATGCACCCCTTACTCATGTAATATCCGATACACATGATATATTGCATGGTCAGCTGCTCTTAAGCTTAAAAGGGTTTACGAAGGGTTTACAAAGGGAGTTCTAAAGCTTCTTAAGGGAGTTCTTAAGCCTTAAGAAAAGAAAAGACTCCGCTAGTAGTGATGACACAGCCAGCATGACTTAAGGGAGGGAGTTACATAGGTGCCCGCATCAGGCAACCCCCCACCGTGCAAAAACAAAGTTTTTTGTGGTGAGGGGCATTCAGGTGCCCCTTTCCTTGATCATAACGAATAAAACCAGCGTACTAGCCGTCTCTTTTCTATACTAGGTACTAGGTACTTGGTATTCGTCAAAAGTGAGACAAGTCATAGTATTAATAGAAAAACAACGCAGGCAGTGAAAACCACTCCCCACATTGATTCAGGAAAAGGAGCCACTCTATCTGGCACCGGTGCCGTCAAACTCCTCTACCATCTATCCATCACAAAGCTTTCGAACTCCAGACACAGAAATTAAACAACTCTGTTTGTACATTTCCCTGATCGTCTGCTCTTGAAGGCAGAGCCTAGAATCCAGGTAATTGAAATAGGTCTAGAACCCAGGTAATCGAGATAGGTCTACCCAGCCTCTTGTGATGGAGGCCAGGGCTTGCAAGCAAGCCAGTCGGTTCTTACGCACGCCTTCATCTTCAGCCATGACGAACACCTGGACAAGCACGAGGCACAGACAAGCAATGCTTATAGTATAGAGGCAGCGGCACTTCCCATATGATAAGGAAATGAAGCCGTTGAAATTGACAATTGTACCGCAATACTCCCTCAATGCAGACGAATGATGAGAGGGATTGTGGAAAGCAACTAGGGCCTAAAATTCAGGGCCCCTTCAAAGGCTGCTGGACGTAAGTCGTATAAATGGGGCCGTATGCACAAGAGAATGGTGAAAAGAGCGATGGAGGCTCCTTAAATAAATAAACGATTCAGATATCCTTTGCACTGTTCCTTCACGGCCTTTAGCTGAAGGTCTATATCTATGGTTGGTGCCACAAACACGCAGATACCCAGGACGATGGTGTGGAGATCGGCATCATAAACTATCAGAAAAAGGCTATGGGGACAAACAAATGGCTCCTCTTTGCAGTGAAGGGGCACCAACTCACATGCCTCTTCATCAAATTAGACCCAATATGCTTCAAACTGAAGCACCAGAACACGTGCTCAGGTCTTTTAGATTTGCTCTTTGAACAGACTCATGGGATTGAACGCGCAAGTTAAGGCAAAGAGTGCTCTCTATTAGAGCATGCTCATTTGCATATCTCACCAACCATTTGGCCTTTATTTCCATTTTCTTTGTAAAAATCTTGATTGCAAGGACTTTAAATCAATAGATACCACTGAAGATGTGCTATGGCTGGACAGATACAGCATATTTGAGCTTGAAAAGGAAGGATCATAACGTGGCCAATAAGTAGGGTTGGCCAGAGCCATATATATACAGGCTGTATATACGTTATTTTGGTAAGGAAATTCACCGAATATACGGTTATGTATGGTGTATATATCCGGTTCTGGCCAGACCTATTGGCAATAAGACACGTGTGCCTTTTCAGGTGAGTGCCGAGCTTGAGAAGTGTCATGTCAGTACGGGGCATTATACACCCTAGGAGCATTTGAAAAGCATGTCTATTTGAGTCCTCTGTGTCTCCCATGTCATACTTGATCACAAGAGAGGCGGCAGTCATCACACAAGAGAGCAAGTCATCACACAATTGATCACAAGAGAGACATCACACAATTGATCACAAGAGAGGCGGCAGTCATCACACAAAAGCAAACAGGAATCTCGTGCAAGATTCCGGCAGAGACAAGCATGGAGGTCACCAGGGGCGTTAATAGGCATGGTATTGACGCTATCCTTTCCATTGTGAGCACCAATTGGAGCGACCAATAGTGCTGGAGCGGCAGGCTGTAAAACACGGTAATTGATGCTATCCTCAACCATTACGAGCACCGATTAGAGCAATTAATGGTGCTGGAGCGGCAGGTTGTGAAACATGCCTACCTTCTCAAAATAAGCATCGATGGGAGCGACCAGGGGCGCTGCAGCTTCTAAGAACTCTGTGACGGAGGCGGTCGCAGGCTTTACCGTGGCAGAAAAAATGGTCATGGCATCGTAAAGAGCTACCTGCTCAGGAGTACAAAAACAAAGAAAGGGTTACGAGTGAAGAAGGAGGGTTTTTGCAGCGGCAGAAAAAGTTGTCATGGCATCGTAAAGAGCTACCTGCTCAGAAGTACAGAAACAAAGAAAGGGTTACGAGTGAAGAAGGAGGGTTTTGCAGCGGAAAAAAGTGGCTGTGGCATTGTACAGGGCTACCTGCTCAGGGGTAAACAAGGAAGGTATTCAAGCCGCTCAAACATCAGCAAATTGTTGGTCGGAGAGCGGACAAAATGCTCGTATCTAATAAAAACAAGAGGTGGTCAAAAAAATCAAAACAAAGTGATCATACTCGATCAAAACAAGCAGTGATCATACTTAATCAAAACAAGCAGAGCAAACTCAGGTGAAAACTCGAAGAGACAAATGTCAGAAGGACAAAACACAGCGTAATCCCCTTGAAGAGGGACATAGGCGTAATGCAGACCTGAACAGTGTTGGAGGGTCAGAATCAGATGATGATATCAGGCTTGGTTTTTAACGTAATACAAACAAAACAAAGATTGAGCGATCGGCTGATTCTTGTGCTGCAAAGGCTAGCAATGAGGGAGGGACGAGGAAAGCGGTTGCCGTTTGGTAGGAGAGGGCAAGAGGACATCATGTCTGATCTGGAAGCTTCCTTTCAATCTTGATAGTGCTCCCAAATGTGTACATAGATGTTCATACATGCCTTCACTCTTTTTATGCACAGGACGCTCTTTTGCACAGGACACTGCACTTTATTTTTGCACAGAACACAATTTTGCACAGGTCACTGCACAGGACGCTGCATTCTTCTGCATGTGGCATTTTTTTGCACAGGACACTACACAGGGCACTGCAATCTCCTGCACAAAATGTCCTTTTGCACAGGACACTGCACTCTTTATTTTGCACAGGACGCTCTTTTGCACAGAACACTGCACAGGACACTCTTTTGCACAGGGTACTGCACAGGACACTGCATTCTTCTGCACAGCACAAATTTTTTCACAGGACACCCTTCCTTACCACCCTTTTGCACAGAACACTGCACAGGACACCCTTTTGCACAGAACACTACACAGGACACCACCCTTTTGCACAGAGCACTGCACAGGACACTCGTTTGCACAGAACACTGCACAGGACGCTCTTTTGCACAAAACACTGCACAGGACACTCTTTTGCACAGGGTACTGCACAGGACACTCTTTTGCACAGGGTACTGCACAGGACACTCTTTTGCACAGAACACTGCACAGAACACTCTTTTGCACAGAACACTGCACAGGACACTCTTTTGCACAGAACACTGCACAGGACACTGCATTCTTCTGCACAGCACAATTTTTTGCACAGGACACTGCACAGGACACTGCACCACAACCACGTACACATACCAACAATCTCACATGCACACATGCACAAGCGCCCCTGCCACTTTTGTGCCACTAGACTACCTACCCTTTCTCTTGTTACATAACTAGGGTTAGCCAGAAGCACATATATACGGTGCAAACAGGTGCTGGTGCAAACGTGGTATTTTTGGCAGGGATATTTACGGTCACATATGGTGTATTTATACAGTCCTGGCCAACCCTAACATAACGCACATCGCACTCTATCAAGACCTCAACCCGTTTTCCCCCCCACACACAATCAAATGCACCCTCCCTCTTGTAAAATTGCACACATCGCACTCTACCAAAACCTCAGTCTGCTTGTTCCACACACGCAATCAAATGCACCCTCCCTCTTGTTAAACTGCGCACATCATACTCTACCAAATTCTCAACCCGCTTCCCCCCCCCTCACAATAAAGTCACTCTCCCTCTTGTAACATAGAAGGGTTGGCCAGAACCATATATATACGGTGTACATACGGTAGTTTCAGCTAGGAAATCACCAAATGTACGGTCATACACGGCGTACATATACGGTTCTGGCTAACCCTAAACATAGCGCACATTGCACTACAAGGACCTTAAAATCAGCTGTTTTCACACGCACAACCAAACACTGCATCTTTGAATTCACCCTCCCACTTGTTACATAGCACACATTGCACTCAACTAAGTGAGGTCGACAACTCCCTTGACACAAACACTCACATGCACACGCACACACACACACAACCCCTCACTTTGTGTACAAGGAATGTTGGGCGTGCTTCTCCGTTTCTCATAGCCTTTGAAACGAAAAGTTCAGACACAACCACACCACACAAGATGGCCAATGTCATAAAGCCTTTGTTTTGTTGGCAGTCATACGCACGCACGCACACACACACACACACACGCACACGCACACGCACACGCACACACATGCACCTCCTCAGGGAGCTCAAATTTCGATGGGTCCACAGTCAACGAGGGATCAACAGCTTTGCCACGCACGATGCGCGTGGGCCTTGACAAAGCTGCAATCATACTTCGCAGGGCCTCTCCTTGCCCTGTGTGTGTTGGTGGTGTGTTGTTTGCCTTTGTGTGTGCTTGTGTGTGCTTGTGTGTGTGTATGTGTGTGTGCGCGCGTGTGTGTGCGTGTGTGTATGTATGTGTTTTAAGTGCGTAGGTGTACGCATATGTGTTGTCTATGTGTGTATGTGTTTCAAAGCTGCAATCATACTTTGCAGGGCTTCTCCTTGCCCTGTGCGAGTCACAAATGCATTATGAGTGAATGATGCCTTACGGTGTTTGAAAAAGTGACCTTTGTGTAGGGTGGGCGAGAATCATATATTTATACATATATACAGTGTACATGCGGTAATTTTAGCAGAAAATTCACCGGTCACATACGGTGTGTATATACGGTTCTGGCCAACCCTACCTATGTGTGAACAAAGCATTACGATGTTTGCGCAAAAGAGTGACCTATTTGTGAACAAAGCCATACGATGTTTGCGCAAAAGAGTGACCTATGTGTGAACAAAGCCATCCGATGTTTGCGCAAAAGAGTGACTTATTTGTGAACAAAGTCATACGATGTTTGCGCAAAAGAGTGACCTATTTGTGAACAAAGCCATACGATGTTTGCGCAAAAGAGTGACCTATTTGTGAACAAAGCCATACAATGTTTGTGCAAAATAGTGACCTATTTGTGAACAAAGGCATACAATGTTTGCGCAAAAGAGTGACCTATTGTGTTTGCAGCTAGCACTTGTAGTGTAAACACAGTATGCAGTCTTTTTCCCTTATGCAAAGGTTATAAATATTACCAAAAGATTATAACGCCTAATCAGCGCCTAAGCCGTTGCAAAGATTACTAAGATCACATAGATCATAACGCCTAATCAGCGCCTAAGCCGTTGCAAAGATTACTTAGATCACATAGATCATAACGCCTATTCAGCGCCTAAGCTGTTGCAAAGATTATTAAGATCACAAAGATCATAACGCCTATTCAGCGCCTAAGCCGTTGCAAAAGTGATTAAAATAACAAAGATCATAACACCTATTCAGCGCCTAAGCTGTTGACGCCACCACAACTGGCATAATCAAGTTAACCCTGTTCCTTCATGTCTGAACAGTACACACACTGGACCTCCCTCTCCAAACAGATGTACCCACCCAAAACCACAAATTATCCACCAACCTACCTACACAGACTGGGTAACAAGCACACCTGCACACCCCCACAAAACCACCCACAAGCTAACCACCCTCTTACCGACACAGACTGGGTAAAAAGCATACCTGCACACCCCCACAAGCTTACCACTCACAAGCTAATCACCCTTTTAAATTCCACAGAAAGGATTATAAACATGCACACACACACAGACAGCTGACTCACCTGCGGCCCCCCATGCCTTATGCAGCTCTTGAGCTGTCGTGGCGTAAAAAAAAGTCACACACTCACACAAACACACACAGACAGCTGACTCACCTGCGGACCCCCATGCCTTATGCAGCTCTTGAGCCGTCGTGGCGGCAAGTGCTGGGTTGTCCCCACGCTCGGCCAGCACGCCCCGCACTGCACACATATAACAAGTATTGAGAAATGAGCAGCGCACACACACACACACACACACTGCAAACCTGTGGAAGTTGTCAATGTTTTGTAACACTCACACACGCTCACGAAGTGCTGGGTATTCCCTGTGCTCTGCCAGCTTATTACACACTGAAGACACATACGTACATACACACACAAACACACACACACACTCAACAGGTATCAAGAATTACCTTACATGGCTACACACCACACGCAAATCGCCACCAAAACACTTGACCCACACACTTCTATATTAAGAGAAACCTCCTAATATGTGTTCAGCCCCGCTCACCTAGCTCTGCCGGCACGCCTAAAAAGTCCTGGATCAGCTGCTCTAGGCGGCCTGCCAAGTAATCCAACACCTGGAACACACTCACGCGTGGAAATATTTGCGCCACTGAGTACATACTGAGTACATAGATAACGCGCATACAAGTGCTTGTGTTGCTTCCTCCTCCATTGTGTGTGTGTGTGTGTGCGTGTGTGTGTGTGTGTGTTGCGTGTGTGCGTGTGTTGTGTGTGTGTTGTGTGTGTGTGTTGTGTGTGTGTGTGTGTGTCAGTCCCTTTCCTCTTCATGCCTCACTGCTTGTGGTCTGTCAGGCTCTTAATCGATAGGTTGTCGCCAAAATTACCAGGAAAGATGCACCACTATTACTGTCTGCAACCTTAAGACTCACGACCTGCTCCACTACTACTGTCTGCAATTATCAGACGCACGACCTGCTCCACTGCTAGCTGCTCTACTTCTGCTGTCTGCAACCGTCAGACGCACTAGCTGCACCATTACAGTCTGCAACCTTTAAGGAAAATTGACTGCTACCAAAAATGAGGCACCTGGTAAGCAGCCAGCATGATTAAGGGAGGGGGTAAGGCATAGGTGCCCGCACTAGGCAATCCCCCACCGTACAACACACGAAAGAAAACAATTAGTGTGGGTCAGGGGGGTTGTGTGCCGTGGCATCCAGACCTGCACCTTGACCGTTGTTGTTCAAGTTGTATTGCAGTGCATATCTTATTGTTATGAGTGTAGATGCACGTTTGATGGAGTATTCATTCAGTTTGTGTGTCAGCTTATCCCTATGATGCGCTCACACTTCATCTGAGACCTTCAAGAACTGAAAAGGTATTAAAAAGTAGGTTCTGGTACGGCTCTTTCAGAAGGATTTAGAGAGTGGGAAAGGGGCAAAGGGTCTGGTACAGATCTTTCAGAGGGATTTAGAGAGTGGGAAAGGGGCAAAGGGTCTGGTACGGCTCGTTCAGGAGGATTTAGAGAGTGGGAAAGGGGCAAAGGGCCGACAATCACACCCTAAGGATAGGCTGAGAGAAAAAAGAAAGAACGCCTTTAGGAAAAATTTAAGCAGCCCACACCGTCTGTTACTCAATGATCTTTGGTGTAAGAATTTTGGTGCTGTGGTTTGAAAAGCAAATAAAGAAATATCTAGACTACGAGCACCAGCTGCTGCTCCACTTTTTTTGTGACCTCAAATATTGTAAACAAGTATGATCCGACAGCAAGGGTAAATGTAATACGCACCTGCTGCTCCACTTTGCCTGTGCCCTTCAAGAGCATTTTATATTATGGTAATTTCATCAATATAAATGGCAGAAGTACTAACATTCTAACACTTATAATAATAACCATAAATGCGCACCTGCTGCTCCACTTTGTCTGTGCTCTTCAAGAGCACATTGTGATATATAGATAAAAATAAGGGTAATAATATAATATTAATGACAGATATACTAACGCCTGTAACCATAAACACGCACCTGCTGCTCAACCTTTTCGGTGACCTTCAAGGGTTGCAAGGCAGCCGCAGAGCTCACTCCAGCACGCAAGTTGAAAGAGATGCCACTGCCCACCAGCGCCTGTGTGTATGTGTGTGTTTATGTGTGTGTGCGTGTATGTATGTGTGTGTATGTGTGTGCGTTTGTGTGTGTGTGTGTGCAAGGCAGCTGCAGAGCTCACCCCAGCACGCAAATTGAAAGAGATGCCACTGCCCACCAGCGCCTGTATGTGTGCGTGTTCAGATGCTCCTGCGTAATTAGCCTCAAGGTTCATTTGCTCTTCCGTAGATAGCCTCGAGGCAGCTTCATTTCTAATTCGCTTGCATCGTGAAATGGTGGAGAATTAATTACAAGATAATGAAATACAAAGTTGCTATTGCTCCTGTGTAGATAGCCTCAAGGCAACTTCACATTACAGCAGGCCCTAAATATAGCAAGCTCGCACACACACACACTTACACACACACACGCACACACACACACACACACACTCACACACACACACCAGGGAACTTCAGGGGGTTTGAAAAACCTACGGTTCGCCCTCAGCTAGTTTATTTTTTTGTGCGGGTCGCCCTCAGTTGATTTTCTAAATAGTGAAGAAATGTGCGGCTGCGCCGCACATTACTTCACAAAATGTGCGGTTAAACAAGGGTTGAAACTTTTTTTGCCTGGGCTGCTGACGCAGCCCAGGCTTTGGGGAAGGGGTATTGAGACAAGGAAATCGGGTTTACATGCTTGGGAAAACTTCAAACATCCAATTCATTGTAACCATCAGCGCTCCTCCGCAG
>Ga0307974_1003107_pt1 | contig 11885 bp, 5 predicted proteins | sample OrgLakmetagen784_FD_201812 | JGI IMG/M metagenome (GOLD analysis project Ga0307974, IMG submission 201812) | Saline water microbial communities from Organic Lake, Antarctica - #784 | ecosystem: Environmental > Aquatic > Non-marine Saline and Alkaline > Saline | place: Antarctica: Organic Lake... | reverse complement strand
ATTCCAGCACCTGTTTGATGCCATACCAGCAGGTAGCACTGCTCGCCTGAGAGACTTCATCAATCAGTCTGATGCCGTAGGAGTAGCTGACTTTGCGGACAAATGCCTTGCTCTGTTTGATCACTGCCCTTGTCTCTTTTTCTGGTGTCTTGTTCAGTCTGGCCTCCTTCTCTTCTTGAAGCTGCCTTTTTTTTTTGCTATAGCTCAACTGCCCTCGCTGGCGGATACAGCTGTGTAACCCTTACCCTTACCCCACACAGCTCTCAGAAAGCAGCAAGGTGGCTCCTCCTCTTACTTAATTGGGGAGCAAGTGCTTTTCGACTGCCTGCGTAGTTTTTTTCTTTTTAGCAGCAATGAATCAAACCCATTAGATAGCAGCCAAAGTTGTTGATCATACCGTAGTACCTTCCAGACATCACTACACCAGCGACCACGCAGTTGCTCTAATCATTATGATATCAACTTTCCTAAATTTACAAATTAGACAAATAAACAAGCAATTTATATTAGGAATACTATTTATTTAAAACCAATGCTCTCTATTCGTGGCAAATGCTCTCCGCCATAACTGCCTCTAGGAGTGCTGCCCAGCGTGTGTGGTAGGTACCATCAATGCTTTCACAGGAAAGCTGACAAGAAACACTTCACCCATTTTTAATTCCATCATGTACTGTGCCTGCAAGAAAAGGAGGAGCAAAAAATAGCAAGTGAAATCTTAACCTTGTTGACCGCACTTGTACCAAAGGATTTCCCGGTGTGTTCCTAGAAAACTCCTTTTCTACCATTAAAGTGGAATGTCACGCCCAATCGTTGGCAGTGACAAGTCGTGTGACAAGCAGTATTGGGTTGACAGTTAAGAATACCTGTATGTCCTGTTCAATAAGCTGGTTTGTGTTGGTCTTATTGATAACCTGTTCCTTTTGGATTCGTTAGTTTTGGTAACCAATTTACATAAGACGTACCGTTAGAGGGGATCCTTAAGAGACCCTGTGCCGCGTGAGGTCTCTGATTCTACTTATCAGCCTTGGCATATGAACGTGTAACACAATGAGACCGATAATGTCTGAGTAGACTATCCCAGCTCCGGGAAGGGACAGCGGTGTGGCAGCCAACTAAAGATGAGTAGCACTAGCAGAGATGGCCCGCACACTAGTACAAGTATGAGCAGAGAGCGCACAGGCGTGGACGTACAGAATTGATAGAAGCATTAGGGACAACAGCGATAAAGCAAATAACTCACTCCTCTGCTGGATGATTGATCCATTTTAAAGGCCTTTCTTGGTCCGAAGGCACTCCAGATTACGAAAAAGACCAAAGCTAGTTTTCCCTGCTAGTCTATTTCGTCTATACTTTACGGATCATTGCATCAGCGTCATAAAAGGGAATCCCCGCTGGAAGTGAAGACAGAATTTCCATTTCGTGTCTTGTATTGTGTCGCAGTGCTTAGCTTTTAGTATCTATGAGTGCAAAGCATGTCTGATAGAGTGCTTAAAGTGACAGCTTGTTGCAACAGCTTTTTTGGGGGGTTATCAAGTGCAAGCTTTTCAATATAATCTGTGCAGATGGTTCTCCTTAACCCAACAAGGACAATGTGAAGCTTTCCCATCCTCGACCTTTGTTGCCTGAACCAGTTAAAAAAGAGCTTAGTGTGCTGTTATTTTTGCTTGTGGGAGCTTAAAATCAGGTCCGAAGTCTTTTCACAAACTCAAAAGTTGCCAATAAAATCGGCTGCTTCCAACAACATGTGCCTCAAGAGCAACCTCTCTTCACGACATAAACTAATTAAAGCTCTGAACGTGTTGTGTGTGTGCACCTCCCCTCACCCCCCACAAAGAAGATCAAGAGCCCCGTGGATAATGTCATGGACAAAAACATCCAGCGGGCCACCCATTACCCAACCAGCAATATCCCAATCCACGTGTTCATAGCCATGCGCCACATACACAGCCAGCAATGCCCAGAAGCGCACACCTCTGAGCAGCACTTCAACCTTATCCCTTCTTTGCCAACCACATCATTCATCCACCCAAAACCCACCCAAGCCAAATAACATGCGCCCAGCAACGAACAACACCCACCCACCCACGCTACTCTGTTTTCTGTTCCTGGAAGGAAACCTGCAGAGTAAGAATCCATAAACCCACACTTCAGCAAAACACCCTCCGTTTGATTTAATTCCTTTTCTGCAAAGGGTGTCACATCCCTCATCCGCTCACCCACCCGCTCTTACCCACCCGTTCATTTCCAAAGAAATTGTTAACTGAATATCACCACACACACGCACATACACACCTAATTTCTTTTTTGCACGGGGGCCACGTCAATGGCCAAGCCAGAGCACGACTGTAACATGAAACCCAGAACGCGGTGCGTGTACTCCTGCACACAGCCTGACGTTTCACTCTCCACGTTCAGCACCTGCGTGCATTTGTGAGTGTGTGTGTGTGCATGTGTGTGTGTGTGCATGTGTGGGCTTGTGTGCACACAGCTTGACTTCCTCCACTCCCAGGAGCATGAATATGGCGCGCTGTCATTCAGAAGAAAAGAAAAACTGCAGTAAAAACCACTCCCCACATTAAATAAGGAGAAGGAGCCACAGAGGGTCATGTGTGATTGAGTGCTGACACACAATTATGACGCAGCACGTAAGGCTACCGTGCCTGCACGTACTTCCGCACAACCAGAATCACAGCAAGAATTGCCCAGAGAGTGAGCAGATGCGGACGTAAGACTGGATGTGTGGACTCTGTAGTGATCATTCTGTGTGGTGCATTCATTGTCCAAGCAGGTCCCTGCACCATCACGCTGCACCAACTAACATACGTCACCTAACATATGCCACATCTAACCTTTTTAAAACCACATCTAAAACCACACCTAACACACACCATCTAGCATACGCCAGACCATATAAATACACAATGGCTCCATTCGCTTGTAAGCTTGTAAGTAATAACACAGTCGTCACAACGCTAAGCCAAGTTATCTGCAACCTACCTTCACCGTGCCGTCATACTGTCATACTGTATGACGGTATGATGCACTGTATGACGATTTGATGCACCTTCATCGTGCCGTCATACTGTATGACGGTATGGTGCACTGTATGACGATATGATGCACCTTCATCGTGCCGTTATACAGTATGACGGTATGCTGCACTGTGACTCATTACGCTAGCATCAAGAAGCAGACATGGAGCAACAAGTTCGACCGGCTGTCAACGGTTCATTTCAGACGCCATGAAGGATCTCATTGAGAGCTGGTTAAACCACAAGCAGAGCTGGTCTTTACTCATCTCACCAGAAACCCAGAAATCCACACAACTACACAGAGGGTGGGTGTGCAACACGTGCTGCTGCTACTGCTGCTGCTGCTGCTGCTGCCAGGCATTCTTGTGCAGCACAAACACTTCCTTACGCCAAGGTGCTGCTGCTGCCAGGCATTCTTGTGCGGCACAAGCACTTCCTTAAGCCAAGGTGCTTAGCACCAGCCGACTGCCGAAGCAAGCAGGGAACGCAATATGCATTCTTGTGTGGCACAAACACTTCCTTACCAGCAAAGGGTCGTGCAGAGATTGTCTGAGCAGCACCCAGCCACGTTTGCCCTCTTTCTCGCCGATGTTGATACGCCTGTCATGCACACGAGAGGAAGCACTGTTCAGATGCATCTGTGCACACACGCCTGCCTCCGCATTCCTGACACGATTAATCTGCCCGTGGTGAACACAGATGGATGCTCTGTTAGAAATTGCCACTCATCTACACACGCAATACACACACACACACGTTTGCCCTCTGCTTGACCGACAAGATTTATCTGTCTGTGGTGTACACAGAATCACAATTTCTGTATAACACAGGCAGGTGCTCGGTGTTAGGAATTGACGCCCATCTGTGCATACGCACCTGTGGTGTACACAGAAGGATTAATTTTGTAGAACACAGGCAAGTGCTCAGTATAAGGAATTGACGCCCATCTGTGCATACGCACCTGCTTTCCTGATCTTAATCCGCCTGTGGTGGCTGCATGCAGATGCTGCACTCTTTGTGCCCTGATTCTTTCCATACCCACTAGACACTCACAGGCGGAAATAAAAGGAAGGCTGCCCAACAAATATCATACATCAGCACATCATCGACCTCTCCATTCTGTTTGTGTCTGAGAAAGTTAGCGATACTCTTGCTACCTAACGAGGCCAGCCCCTATTTGTGTTTGGTGTGGGGAATAGTTTACAGCACCTGCGTGCGTTTCTTTCTTGTTGACCCTCTGTCGCAACTGACTGCAACCAACCCCATTTGCCTTAAACAGACAATTCTGCAAAAACAAGCCAAGCGTGCGTGTTCTGCAGCAAATATGTTCTCCAAGTACAACACAAGCGTTTTCTGATGGGGACGCAAAGGCCTGCTGGGAAAAAGCAAGGGGCTTGTATACTTGGGTATAGCCAACGCCTACTGCAACCCTCAATTGATCTTTTTTTCTTCTTCAATTGATCTTCTTCATTCCCGTGGTGGAGGAGTTTTACGGTACTATTTCCTAAGTGGCTTCTTTTCCATGATTGATGTGGGGAGTGGTTTCAATGCCTGCGTATTTGTTATCAACTGCAGTGATGGCAGTCAAATTTAAAAAGGGACAAAAAAGAAGGCAGTGAAAACCACTTCCCACATACATTAAGGAAAGGGGAGCCACGGTGCGACTAAGTGTGAGTTGCACATGCAGGTGCTACAAAGAGGCACGTGCGCGGTACAGTGTACGCTTCACACACACACAAATACACACACATCCACACACACACACACACACATACACACACACAATGTTTTGTAGCACTTGAGCGTCTGCACCATATACCATATATATATGCACATAGGTTGGCAGGTTTTCAGTCAGTTATCAGCAATCAGTAGTACGGTGCCTGCTGTGTGCTGTATAGGTGCTAGGGCCAAGGTAAGCCAAACAGGGCTTCTCACGTTGCAGTACTCAGTCTCAGGCGTTTGTACACATAGGCTCACAGACTGCAGTTTTGAACAAACCGACGCTGAGGCTGAATAAAGCATCTGCAGCAAGCCTTTCATTGAGCACATCTGTCTGCGGTTTGCAGATATGCGCTCTAACAAAAAGCACAGTATCACGGTACCTTTTATCTGTGCTGTGTTGTGTGTCAGCTCTGCCAACTCACCACCCTCTCCTCCTAGCCTATAAGAGAAGCATGTCAATTTACCACTCCATTTTTCTTAGTCTATATGTCGGCCCTGTTAATATACCACGCCTCCATTTCTAGTCCATTTGCTAACCCTGCCAAAGTGCCATCCCTTCTTCACCTGTCTGTCAACTTACCATCCTTCGTGGTTGACTTCATCCACGCTCCAGGTTGAGCCAGCCTCACCATTCACCACCCACTCATGGAAGCGGTCCAGTACCTGTGTGTGTGTGTGCGTGAATAGGTGGGTGCACGTGTGTGTGTTGTAATCTTGATCGTAATTGTGTGTGTGTTCTTGTGCGCGTGTGCATTGTGTGAGTAATGGTTAGTAATGGTGTTTGTGAGTGTGCACGTGTGAGTAATTAGTGCAGTGAGCGTGGATGTGGGTGAAATGCACAATTGAAATTGGACAGTAGTTAGGTAAACTATTAAGGTTTGCCAAAAAGGATGTGTAATTGCACATCCTCAACCTCAAATCACAAACTTAACCTCAAATCACAAACTCACCGTGTTGCCTTTGAACCTTGGACTGTTGTCACTCTGAGGCCCATACAATCATTTAACCACAACTCACACAAACACACATACGCACACTTCCTTCTCCTCTGCAGCAATCTCCAGCTCTAGACGACAATGTCCATGCTCCAGACGACAATCAGGGTGTCTTTGCACAGACGCAAGCACACACCGTTTTGCCGACTTCCTTGAAGTCTGGGTGCTCAGGTGTGGGTGAGATGCGTAGTCTGTACTCTGCCTTCTCAGCAGGCTCCTTCAAAGTGTCCAGCAGCCCCCCAATGTCACCTTGCCCGCACAGACGGCGCCGTACCAGCTCAATCACCACCTAGGAACAAGGCAAGCAATGGATCATATGTGAGAGGCTTGTTCATTCCTTCGGAAAGCAGTGTTGCACCAGATTCAGTGTTGCAACAGAAAAAGGCAGTGAGTCGCAGGGAGTTGCAAGGAGTGACAGCTTTCCTGCCTTGACCAAACAACTCTTAGCTTGTAAGGCTAGTGCTTGCCATCCCTGTTTCACACTGCAATGTCCACATATTTGCGTATGCACACACACACACATACGCACAGATGTAGATAGATATACGCACACACACATATATAATCAAGTAACCACGCGCATACACCCAAGCACGCATGCACACATCGTACGCTCACATTTAACCACATACAAACACACCTGGCTACACACATGCACACGCAAGCAATCACACTCACCTTGACAGCCAAATAAGCTCCATCATCCAGATAGTAGTTCTCCTTAAGTGCACCATGCCCGCTGGTCTCCATCATGAGGTGCGTCTCCACTCCCTGTGTGTGTTTTAAGTGTTGTGTGTGTGTGTGTGTGTGCGTTTCAAGGCGTGTATGTATCCATGAGCACAGGTTTAAATGTGTATACGAGTGATATAAACCACAGGTGCATTAAACTGCGTTTGCATTCTAAAACAAAAAGCCACATCAAGCTCAGCTACTTGTACGTACCTGTTCATTAAGCTCAACACCTTTCCCAATGACGTTCTTGTACCCACGCTTGTACCTGCAGTGTGCAGCAGATCCAATCGTGAGCTTGTAATGCACTGCAAACAAGCAACGTATCAAGTCGAATTCGAATGTGTGGTTTATGTACACGATTTAAAAGAGGGATCATTACGAATACTTATGCGCTTGACGCACATGCACCTTCTACCTGAAACACACACACAGACCCATAAAACAAATATAAATCCATAAAACTTACACCTGAGGTTCACACACACACACTCTCACACACACACGCACAAGCACGCACGCACACACACACACGCACACCCACACACACACATGCACACACCTGAGGTGCTTGCCACCTAGCGCAGTGATAAAGTCTGTTAGGCCATTGCTTGTCACGCTGTCAGTGACCACCGTAGTGCCTGGGTGCTCACGCAGAGTCACGGCAGCCTGCAAACAGCAAAAACACAGAATGTCACGCGCACAGGCTCACAGCACAGGCTCACAGCACACACACAGCAAAAACACAGATTGTCACGCGCACAGGCTCACAGCAGTGTAGCAGCAAAAATACACAGCACACACACAGCAAAAACACAGATTGTCACGCGCACAGGCTCACAGCACACACACAGCAAAAACACACAGCACACACACAGCAAAAACACAGATTGTCACGCGCACAGGCTCACAGCAGTGTAGCAGCAAAAACACACAGCACACACACAGCAAAAACACAGATTGTCACGCGCACAGGCTCACAGCACACACACAGCAAAAACACACAGCACACACACAGCAAAAACACAGATTGTCACGCGCACAGGCTCACAGCAGTGTAGCAGCAAAAACACACAGCACACACACAGCAAAAACACAGATTGTCACGCGCACAGGCTCACAGCAGTGTAGCAGCAAGGCAGGCTGCAGTGGCTTGCAGAAGCGTGGGGCCATCCAGTTCTTTTTTCGTTTGCATCGTGAGATGCAGCAGGCGGCGGATTAAAACCAGGAAATCAAAAGATGTCAATGTTTTCTATTGAAAGATGTGTTGCACACTGAACTCAGCAATTCTCACGCGCACAGGCTCCGCTGCTAGTTGCGGGATTTGCAGTGAGTTGCAAGAGCGGCCTCGTACGTTGACTACTTGCATGAACGACACATTATAGTTTAGGATGCGTCATTGACTTACACAATGTATGAACAATGCATACCTTGTACATAACATTTACGACACCTACAACACCTACCAACTTTGATCGTGAAGTTGTTATGCTATTCTGTTCAATGGTAACAGCGCAGTAAAAGTTGTGCTGCGTAGTAAACAAAAGCATATATGCCATCTGCCTGATACAAGGCCGATCCACCATAATCATTGCATGCATTTGCATGCATCGCAAAACGTATGTGAAGGCCTCTGTGAAAAACACAAACGCGTGCTGCAAAATCGAAAACAGTTGTGCAATTGTGCACAGCGCTTCTCACCATGAGGGCAATGAAGCGGTTGGAGTTGATTTCCCTGCCGTTGCGATCCACGATGGCGGACCTGCAAGCAGGATCATGTGATGTTTTAGCCTCTGGTCATGAACAGGCATGCACGCTGACAAAGCATCATGCAGGTGTACTTGATCGCACAAACACACACACACATACCTGTCCACGTCAGTGTCGAACACAATGCCCAAGTCAGCCTTGGCAGCAGTCGTGGCTTTGGCACCAGCAGCCATGGCAGAGGGGTGCTCTGGGTTGCAGATGTGGTTGGGGAAGGAGCCGTCTGGGTCCAGGAACTGGGAACCTGTGATGTCTGCACCCAGAGGCGCTAGCACCTGTGTTTGAATTATACACCTGTGGTATTAATACGAACTGCGATATTAATACGAACTGTGATAACAACACGAAATGTGATATTAACACAAACTTTGATATTCACACGAACTGCATATGAAGGTTACAGCTGTGATATTAACATGAACTGTAAGGGTGGGCAATCGCTATCAATTGGGAATTACTTATGAAAGCCTGGATGCAATTAACAAGGTCACGTGTCTGAAGGCTGGTTGCATCCAGGGATACTTCTTGCTGTGCTCGTGGCACAAACGTTTCAATGTCGAGTATCTTAATGTCAAAAACACATCCTAAAGAATCAATTGGTTGTGCGTGTGGAGTCAAAAACCGCAAGTCAAGTCAGAGTAAGCGCTGTGTGTAGCTTTGAGGTCCAGTACTTAGGACAGAAGCACAAAACAAAGGTGGCTTGGGCCCATTTTTCATTTCAACTGTGTAAAAAAGCAATTTTATAAGGTATTAACACCCCTAAAGTTTAAGTCTTATGTTGGTGCCTTGAGTCTATTAATGCAAAGCTGGAGTATGCTAAACACACCAGTACGGTGTTGACATTACATATAAGCATATAAGGTAACGTATGATGTTGATACCATACATCAAGAAGACACACAGAGGTCGAACACATATCTGCACCTCTGTTGCAAAAAATCCCCCTGCTCCGTTGCCAGCATCCACGACAATCTTGAGGCCAGTCTGCGTAAAACATACAATCAAACGTGCTTATGTTCAGACTCAAAACCAGAAAGAAGACATGGGCATCTAAAGAGTTCATAATAAGGGCAAACGCGGGCGTCTGGTTGCTACTCGGTGTCGCTTAAGGAATGTCAAAAAAGTGTCAGACATAATTCACTGGGGCTGATCTGTGATGCAACCCAAACCTTTCTGTGTTGCACCCTGGGTTATGAAGGAGGAGGTGGATGTCATTTGCACTTATATTTATGTGATATAGAAGAGGTGCAGCGGCAACTTTGAGACTGATCAGGATTTTGAGGCCTGTCTGCTTGCAACAGACCCCACAGCGACTGAGTATATTTTGTTCCTCCTTGTATCTTCACAAAGGAGAGAGGTGGGTACGTAGAATCCGGAGAAAAAGTTATGCATTGGAGGTTTACACAATTATGCATTGGAGGTTTACACAAGGAACCCTGTCTGTGGAACCCAAAATTGTACTAAAAGGTAAGCAATTGTATGAAAACTACAATCCAGGCCAAGGTGCGAGAGGCACCCCTCATAAGATGCCCCTGACAGGTTAGGAACACTCATGTGCTTTCATTTCTTTGGTTTTCTTTCAGTCCCTCAACTTGGAGGTGGATGAAGCAGTACTGAAAGCAACCTAGCTTCCTTGCATGTTCACCATTCAGCTTTCTGGCATGCTCATCAACAGCTGCGTCTTTCAAGTTGCAAATGGAAGGTCGTGTTTAAGGAGGTGACGATTTGAACGAAAGGAGGAGGTGATTCAAACGAGCAGATCAGTCACGTTTGAAACTGCGTTTTTAAATCCTCACTTTCCCCAATCTCCTGACGCCTGCCAGTGGCATTTGTTGGACTCTTTCTTATACAATCAACATGCACAGGAAGGCCAGTTACCCAGCCTTATCATTATTACACAGGAAGAAGGGAACAACCTAAGTACCCAGACTGACTAGCCTCTTCTTCTATCCACTTTTTGTCCTTGTCAAAGGCCTTGCCACATTTTGCGCACAAACGTCAGACAACCAAAGGCTTTATTCCTGTCAGCCCAAGACACCCTTGTCCATCAAATACCATTGGTACCCCCAAGCTCTAGACCTTGATGCTCACACCTCGGCACATCACATCTGCAGTGGCGCTGTGCAGAATGCAAGCTCTGAATTATTCACCCACCAATAATTGCCTGAGTTCTCCATTTCGGCCAAACCCTTGCAGAATGCTGCAAAAAAGACGCAGCCCATCACACCCACCAGTGGCTTTCTAGGGTGATCTTTGTTATCCACACCCTTAATGATGACCTCCCGCAGGAAGTCAGCGTAGCGCGGCCGAAAGTCCACCTGCATTCCATCGCAAGGCCTTTTTAAAGCACAGACGCAAAGGCAAGGACAAACAGCTACGCAGGCAGTGAACTTCGTTTATTTTTTCTGCCCCAAGATAAATGCGTTTAGGAAAGGACATGAATAAAGCATGGCCAGTAGCAATCCTTCCTACCAGTTTCAGTCTCATATACTGTAAATCTTCAGTTTATGCGAGTAACATTCTCTTTTGGGATGCATAAGCAAGGCTCTAACGTAAATGAATGATCGAACCTCGCAAGCCTTTGCCACCAACTATTCAGTCACATTAGAGGCACATCCAATACTTACTCCACTATACCCCTGAACCATCAACCCTTGCAAGTCACTGCCACCAACCATTCACTCATATCAAAAGCGCACCCCGAAACTTACTCCACTCCACCTCACCAGGCATATGTGCAAATGTGTAAAAGCACCCAGCAAAGGTTGGTGCTAACTCACTAAGTGAACGCACACTAAAAAGCATACGTAAAGCACACCAAGCATGTCACTGCCACCCAACCCTGAGCGCAGGTTTGGGTGCGCAAATATGACAGCAACAGGAAAAGGTCAGCCTCACATTTCACCGTGCACAAACGCATGAAAGCACGCCGGATTAATAACAAGGCTCACCGACACAACCCTCGCTGGGTCTTGGGCCAGGGCTGTGGAAATGATGTGAGCATTCTCACTCGTGGAGTCGCCCAGCAGGACACCCTTGGCAGCACACTCCTGTGGATGTCAAGGCACGCGAGGACAATAATACCTTTTAAACTTCTGATCACGCCTTTGCTGTGGTGAACTCACAAGGGCATGACAAGCATTTGCACACTACAAGGTGCTTTTGCAAGGGCGTCATGCCATACAGTGATGTTAAAAACAGACAACGAGAGACATTATACAATGTAGAGGCCCGTAGATGCTACTGCCTTTAAATGAACAAGTTGTAGGCTCCAAGACTCAATGACAATGCGCCACTGATATTTGCATTCAGCAAAGGAAGGATGGGCATCAATTACACTAAGCGTTGCCATTCCCCACATCTCGATCAAGGAATAGGAGTCAGGGTTTAGAACAGCATATTGAATGTTAGACGTGCACATTTATTGACATCTTTAGGTATCTACATACTTAATGCACACAGATATGCGCACATGTGTGCAAAGCAAGCCATGACAGCACACGTCCGTGAGATCGTGCACGTGCATGTGTGAGTGTGGCGACCGAACACATTCAACCCACCCACCCCCCGGGTCTTTAACACACCTTACAGGCCTTTACAGCATGCTCAAGACCATGACTATACACATCCAACCCTT
>Ga0307974_1003103_pt1 | contig 11893 bp, 14 predicted proteins | sample OrgLakmetagen784_FD_201812 | JGI IMG/M metagenome (GOLD analysis project Ga0307974, IMG submission 201812) | Saline water microbial communities from Organic Lake, Antarctica - #784 | ecosystem: Environmental > Aquatic > Non-marine Saline and Alkaline > Saline | place: Antarctica: Organic Lake... | reverse complement strand
AAGGGAAAAAAGGAGAGGAGATAAAGGACAACCTTGTTTTACACCTCTTAAAGGCGCAGTGGAATTACCGGTACTGGTAGTTTTGGCACCATCAATCAAAACATACTCATCTCCATCGTACATTTGTTTAATAACATTGACAAGGTGAGTGGGCATCCTGATATTATTTAAATGATCCCAAAGGTGTGGTCTGTCAATAGTGTCATGCGCTTGTTTAAAATCAATAAAGGCTGTGTGAAGGTGGGAACAACCCTTCGGTTTAATCTGTTTGGCAGCGTGGACTAAGTGCCTGAAAATAAACATAGGCTGGATCGTGCTACGGTCTGGATAGAAGCCAAATTGCGTGTCAGGAACTTTTCGGTTCTCAACACACCACTTGGTCACTAGTTCTCTCAAAATGTTGGCGTAGAGTCTATTTATATAAGTCCTGCTCACAGCCATGGCTACGACTAGTTGGCTCGGTAGTTGTTGGGATCAAGCTTAAATCCTTTTTTGTAAAGGGGGGAGATCTTGGCTTATTTTCAATAATTTTTAAATAGCGACTGCTCACACGCGTCAGAATGTACTTGCCACACAAAAATCCAGCTTCGTTGAGGGGTCAGAAGCAGCTGGTGCGTCTGCCTCAGGTAAGCATGCTCCTGTATGTCCTATGTTGACACTGGCTGTGGTTTTGACGTGGAGGGTTCTGAACAGGTCTTCCAAAAATTATGCTTGCAGTGCATTCAAACACACTTGTTCAATTAGCCTGCATGGTGCACATAAGATAAAAAGGAACAACCATTTTCAGTGCCAGCCTGTCACCAACATTCCAACTCCCAGCAACAGCACGCGAAAAAAAGAACACACACACACACATACAACGCAAGCACACACACACACACACACACACACTCACACTCACACTCACACACACACACACACACACATTCACACTCACACACACACACACACACTCTCACACACACACACACACACACACACACACACACACACACACACATGTGCACACACATTTGTACACGCCGACACTCCTTTTAAGACACACACTTAACACCACCCCAAGCACACACACGCCCATGCTCAACAACAGGCCCCAGCCTTGGTCAGCAGACCCAAAGCCAGTCACAGGAGACGCCACACGATGTGGAGGCCCTCAGGCGTGCCTTGCAAATCCAAGACCCAGCAGGCAGAGGGGGCGACGGATGATTCTTTAGAGTACGACCCGCTGCGTGACGGCCCCCTGCGTTTCCTGGGGTACACCAATGAAGTGGGGTAAGTCGTACAGCCGAGAAAACTGAAGTGGGAGAGTAGTCCAGCTGCCTGCAGTGCTGGTGCATGCTCAGCTGAGAATGAATTTGGGGTGTGATTTGCGCTATCCTTACAGCACAGCAGGGCCTTTTATTTGGACCAGTGTCTCAGCTTCTGCTCCTCGCCCACGCACACACACACACACATTCACACTCGCATACACACACATACACGTATACACACACCCATACAAACACAGGTATGACACTTTATTATGCACGCGCACACTCATATACACGCGCCCCCTCCCACACTCACACCTGTGCAGTGAGGCTTTCGGCATGCTCATTCCCCCCCAGATGGTGGCAGTCTCGTACATGGTTGCCATTTCTTATGTCTTAGTAGACACGTTGGACAAGGTAGGATGTGTGCTGGACTGCCTTGCAACACATACCATAAGGATTTACCAGGTTTCACAAGGTTTTACAAGATGTGCCATAAGCATCGCAAAGTGTCCACCTGACATACGTCCCTCCATCAAACAGAGAAAGGAAAAATCATTCCTTGAAGAACAGCAGGGACCCTGTTGCACGCACTCGCTATTTTGCATCTCCACAGCACGATTTGTTTTTACGTCAGGCGCGCAAACGTACGCACATACAAGCACACAAACATACGCACACACAAACACACACGCTTTCACATTTTACTTACACACGCACACACAGTTTTCACGCGCACGCACCGGTGCACGTGACACGCTCTCTCTTGCCGCCTCTGCCGTGGGAGTTACCGTGGACGAAGCCACTTCCGTGGCCTTTGCCAACGCGGAGCCATCTGACCCCCCACACCTCACGCACGCAGAGAAGGCTGCTGCCCTTGCTGCAAAGAACGACGGCATCAGCTCAGCTTCAGCAGGTGAAATTTAAGTGCCTTGTGCCTTACACCAAACAACGTCGTACAAACAGTATAAACGAGTGTTAATCCTGTGAGCACACGTCCTTGATCTTTCATGCTACGCACATTTCACTTGCACATTCTGTGCCTACACGTTCTATTGATGTTTTCCCTGTGTAAGCACACACACACACACACATACATACATGTACACATGCTCAAATTTACACACGCCCACACACAAAAAAACAACATATAGCAACCAACAACCATGCTCAAGTGCTCATACACACACGCTGTCACACCACTACAAAACTTCGTACACACACACACTCTCTCTCTCTACACGCAAACACGTATACGTCAACTCAGGGGCAACCACAAGCAGCAGCAGGACCACGGTCGCTGAGTTGTTGCCCCCCAGTTCACGCGACAGCCCTGAGCTGTCACCCACTGCCCCTCCCACACTTGAGCAGCAGCAGCAGCAGCAGCAGCAGCAGCAGATGGAGGGATTGCCTTTTGCTGTGGCAGGTGGAGGTGTCTGGGACAGGTGTGTGTGTGTGTGTTTGTGTGTATGTGTGTGTGTGTGCTTGGGCGATGGCTGGCTGTTGTGATTGGTGGCACTGTGTACAGGTTATGGGGGATTGCTCATGTTAGGTAGAGATTGTCCCTTTTTGGATGTGGTAAACCACCACGGACATGATGAATTTGAGCCCAGTGTGTTGATTGCTACGTCCTTCTGATGAAACAGTAACTAAAAAAAGCTTGCATGTGCTGCCCTCTCCTAACTCGCGTTGACATGGCCATCAGCGATTCCCTGCAGGACCTGATCACAGTGAAATCCCCTCAAGGTTCTTCCTCCTCCTTTCACTGCTTCTATTTGTAGGGTTAACCATAACCATATAAATACAGTGTATGTACGGTAATTTTGGCAGAAAATCACCAAATGTATGGTCATATACGGTGTATATATACGGTTCTGGCCAACCTGTCTGTTTGCATTAGCAGGGCAAACATCGGCGGCTGCAATAATGCAGGGCCTAACAGCAGTGCCAATCCCTCGGGACACTTACCCAGAAATCACCCATAGGTTAACAACTTCCTTCTGCTTGCAGTGGCATGGTTAGCAACGGCGGCAGCAATAGTGCAGCCCCCGACAACAGTGCCTCTCAGGCTTCATCCTCCCTGCAGGGCCCTGGCATTGGGGCAGGCCTTGCCAAAGGCCTTGACGACGCAGCAGGTGTGTGTGTGTGTGGTTCGTGCTGGGCGGGGAGTGAAAGGGGAGGTGCTGACGTGGCTGTGGAGGGTTTACGTGTGGGTGATGATGATGCAGGTGTGCGGAGGTGCTGTTGTGCGTGGGCTACTGCACACTTGCATGTTTGCGGTGCGAGCATGTGACGTGAGGTACACACATAACACAGCACTTGAGGCAAAAGGAGCTTGGATTAAGTTGCGCACTCAACAGTAGGCCAGGGTGAAAGTGCAGTGACCCACGTAACTCAGCACTTGAGGCAAAAGAAGCTTGGATTAAGTTGCGCACTGTACAGAAGGCCAGGGTGAAAGTGCAGTGACCGACTAACTTGTGCGCAAGAATCAAGGATCTATTCAGTGAGGTAGTTTTTGTGCGTCCTAGCTATGTTTGCCCACTGTGCTCGGAGCCAAGCTATGGTGGAACTTTGGCAGTGCTCCTCTGCACGATTCTCTGGGAGGTGGGGCGGGAATTTCGCGCCCCTTACTGTGATTCTGGATTAGGAAGTCGACTGGGTGGGTGTGCCTCCAGTGTGAGTTTGGTCGACGCTTTGTGAGAATAGTGTGAGCAGTGTGAATGTGTGCAGTCTTATGAGTGTGAATAATGTGATTAGTGTGGGCAGTATGAATGTGCGCGTCTTATAAGTGCACCGTTTGCCTTGTGTTCCCAGGCGTAATTGACGCTGCAAGGGTGGTCAGTGGGGTGGCACCTGTGTCCCCCTCTGCCTCCAGCAGCAGCAGCAACAGGAGAGGAGGTAGCCATGAGCACGGAGGGGCACAGGTGTACCTCACCAAGCAGGACGAGAATGCGGCGCTTGTGGTGGGAGGGCTGAAGGCCTTAGACACCGTAGTGTGGCAGATGCTGGCATCGGTGATGATTCCAGGTGGGTGCTTGTAGGTCGCGTGTCATGAATGCAGGTAGGGACATGTTGACTATTGGCTTGGTAGCAAAGCGCTTGTAGATTGGCTGAGTGCTGGCAAAGGTAGAAATTCTAGGTCAATTTACTTGCTTTCACACGCGCACACACACACACACTCACTCACTCACACACACATACACACACGCACACACACACTCACACACACGCACACACATCCATACAATACAGCATGGTCAATTCAAACTTCATTACAGTATGTGCTGGGCCTAGCCTAGGCACCTGCTAGTGTGAGCACGCTCTCTTCCACACATACACACATTAACATGCACACACGTACACATGCACGCACGTACACACGCACAGGCTTCATCATCCACCAGAGTGTGCACCTTGCTGTTCAGAGCCTGGCTTCACCAACTGGCGTCAACACGCTGAACCTGGGGGCTAAGGCCTTGGGGCGTTTTGTGGGCGCAGACATGGCAGCCGTGCTACCAGGATATGTGAGTGCATAGATAGACATGCCAATATATATGTCTACCAAGACATGTGCGGCAGCCAGGCTACCAAGACATAGATAGACATGGCAGCCATGCTACCGGTCGCCCCCGAGAAAAACCCACCCTACCAGTCTCACTTAGCTCTCCACCCAATTCAAAGCCCCCTATTCCTCATCTGAATGCTAACTATTTGATGTTATATCCAAATCATTGACATTTGCTGGAAATTTGGCATTCTGGGGGGTTCTGTGGGGCCCGCTGCGTATTTTGCACTCACTTTGGCAGGAAAAAGGTGCATTTCTGAGGTTGCCCCGATCGACCTGTGCTTCAGGATTAAGGCATTATAATTGTTATGTAACAATGCTGCAATGTCAGATTTGGGGCAGGGGTACTGGGAATGCCAGCGAGTGGAAGGCACTCACTCAAGGGACACAGGGGGGAAAAAAGACAGAAAAACACGTCGCTCCATATCTGCTGCGAGTTTCAGCCCGGTTTTTCCTCTCAGCGTTGCGAAGGGATCTATATGCGTCAAATTAAATTAGAATGGGGCCAAACGATGGCCTGTGTAAAAAGTGGTGTGGTTTTGATTGTCACACCACAGTTTCTGTGTTGCACTCGCGACCACAGCTTCTCCTGTCTGTCCCCAAACTCACACCGAATATGCCGGGTAGCGTGCTTAATCTTTGGGGACCGACAGGTCGTGGATTAGCACACAGGTTGTGAAACGGGATTCAATCTTCCAGGTGTCGGTTTTTTTGCACCCAAATATCTTTCCAGCCTCTGCACCTCTCCCAAACCTTCAAGCATTTGCTGAAAGAACAAAAAATCAGCTATCCTTTGCATGTCTCAGGTCACGGGTTGGTGGAGTGGGTGCAGAGATATGCTTGCGCAAAGTTAAGTGAGACTATTTGGCTGGCAGGGGGGCGAGTTTTCACGGGGGCGACCTACCAAGATATGTTAGTGCATAAAAAATGTGGTGCAAAGATAATTGGACTTACTCCGGCAGGGAAGAAAAATAAACTGCACTGGCAGTACAAAGCCACAAAAAAGCCATAAATTTCAAGAAAAAGGAGCCACTTTGGTTCCGGGAACCGTAAAACTCCTCCGCCACAGTAGAAAATTTAAACAAATGGGGTGAAGGAGGTAAGCAGGCTTGACCTGACACCGTCTCCTGACGAGAGTTGATACCAGTAACGGAAACGGTGCGTCTGGGATGGACAAGTTTAGCAGCATTGGTAACTGGCACATTATTAACTTGAGCAAGTACCAAGGAGCACAACAAGTGTTCATTACAAAAGTACGTGCGTGCTTCTGTAACCGCCAAATTTTTGGTTGTTCCAGCTGCTTTTCACGATTGCACGCACGCTTTGCCAAGCCGGAAAATTTTTTGTTCTCGCAATTTAATGATGATTTATGTGCTGCGGTTTTTAGCTCTGCTTGCCTGCTTTGCCCAGGTCCACATACGCCCAAGGCTCCTCTCCATTTCTCATCGCAGCATGTCCTTTCATATGCCCTGCAACCCTGTTTCCTTCTTCCTACACCATGGTGCTCCATTTGGATAACTCACCCTATGACTTTTTCCCTCACAACTTGCAAGATGCTACGTGAAATCACCATTTTTTTAACCTCCTAACCTTTAAGTTAAATCTGCCCCTTTTTCGGGTATGTTGCGCATGTTAAACGGTGCTGTAAGTGGAAACAATGACCGATTAATATTTAAGCCGACACAAGCACACATACACACAAACACACACACATAAACTTGCACACACAGATTGAAAATGCACTCCCAGTCGCACTTGGTCTGGCCTTGGTTCCTCTTATCTGCCATCCTATAGACTCAGTAGTGGACAAGCTGCTTGACTCCACTCTCCGACCGGTGAGTAGGTGGGGTGGGTGAGCGTGGGCGAGTGCAAATGAGGGGGGAATCCTTACGCACACGTAGAATAGTTTTGGCATTTATTCAGTCTTAGGGCCCTTTCAAGCACACATCCTTTCAAATGACAGTACAAATGTTTGAATGCTGCTTCAGGCACTGCGCAAGTACAGGCTGCAGCTGCAGCAGGAGCAGCAGCGTGCGCCTTAAGCAAGGGGAACAGCCGGGGCTTATGGTGTTGAGGGTGCCTGAAGGTCCTCGTGTACGTCTATATTTCCTACAAAAAGAGGGCTGTGTGTGCACCTGCACATACCGCCTTCACTTTACTTTGGAGTAAATGATATTGTGCATGCTGCCAAAAATAGGACGCTTGCAATCTGCACTGCACGTCGAGCTGGAGTTCTGCTTGCTAAGCTATACCGCTAAACACAAGCACTCGCTCTGCTGTTTTGTGTACAGTTCCGTTTAGCCCTACAAAGGCGTTACAGATAGAAGGCATGTGAACAAGTTAGTTTTGTGTGCAAACTGAACCTTGTTGCTATTGTTATTTAGAAGGAAAGGGGGAACATATGAAGGGGACGAATCAGTTTGTTGAGGGTGAGAGCAGTTTTGGTTGAGAGAAAAAGTTGTGTGTGGATAAGGGTATGTTAAGATCATCGATAAGAGTATGTTAGGTTCATCGATAAGAGTATGTTAAGTTCACCAAGTCAGGCCCTGGTATGCACATCCTTGCTTTCAAACTGGGCATGGCATGGCTGGTAGGGTGGAGCTTTTGGCACACAATGTGATGGCTGAAGAGTCTAAATTTGAAGTGGAAGCTCCCTTGTGTTGCCAGAATATAGAGCTCAGTTCGATAGTTGAGGATGTACTTCTTGTCCTCAGCAGTCGGTGCCTTTTAGGAAAACTGCCGTGTTTGTGTTTTTGGTTTCTAAATGTTTTGATCTTTAAAACAGCTGTAAGCAGCTTTAACAGCACTGTAACTTACATTGAATCTTTACCGTTCCTTTCTTTAATTTTTAAGCTTCATTTGGGTTAAAGGATGAAAAAGGCCATTGCGCTGGTAATTTCGCCAAGTGAATGGACAACACCATAGTGTGCTGCAGCCAGTCAACCATCAAGGGGTGCTCAGATAGACCTACTTATGGGGTTATATGTGGAAAGCATGCAAGCCTTTTAGTGCGTATCGGCACTTTCCATAAATGCTTAGCCAGCAACTATCTCTTCTTGCTAGTACTACATCAGGGTTTTAAGAGCCTGGCTGAAGCTCGTTTGTCTGCTTTCTCCGATGACGTTATTGTATCCTTCATTTTCAAACAGCTGAGCGCCGCGCAGGAACAGCATAGAGGCCTCTGCTCCATCCTCCAAGGAGCCTCTGTTACTCTCCACACCATCCTTTGGGGAGTGGGTGGCAGCACCATCTACAACAATCACACACTGGTGCCTAGTAAGGAGCTGGGTCCTGAATATCAAAGAGCCAAAAAAGCATGCTTCCAAGCTTCATGTGCATTCTGTCAACTACGCTGCCAAACTTGCTTGTCCATACCAGACACGCAATTCCAGTACTATTGTCGACTCTCATCAGGAGACGGTTTCAGGTCAAGCCTGCAACCCTCCTGATCCCCATTGATAATTTCATTTTCTTTTGGTGGAGGAGTTCACCCGGTACAAAGCTCCTTTTCCTAAATTGGGGAGTGATTTTCACTGCCTGCGTAGTTTTTTCCTTTTCAAAAAGTAGCTTACTGGTATAGTTACAAAGTATTCCAAATAAAGCTTACTGGTATAGTTACAAAGTTTCCCAAAAGGGGTAATCGGCAGCCACATGTGTTGGGCTGAAAGGCATTGCTGGATCAGGCAGCATAAAGCACAAGGTTGCAAAATAAAACTGGTCTTAGCCAGTGCAAACCCTCCTCTTACGAAATTGATAAGTAAGAGGTTATGATGAAAGGCAAATTTTTAGACAATAGAACGAGCCTGATGGGGAGCCATAACGCAGCAGGAGCAGTTCCGGTTCAGGCGTTTCAAATAGTTCTTAGACTTACTACTTTAATTACCAAAGTAATGAATAGCAGTAAAAGGTGGGGTTGTTGAGCTGGTCAATCAATGAGTACTATGCGATTGGTACCATCATGGTTAGCAGTAGCCTAGATGAGTTGTGTGCTTGAAACCACCAGTATGCAAAATTCAACGTTTCTTCCTTTGACTGCACGGTTTGTAACGCTGTAACGCCACACCTGATTGGCGGGTGCTTGTGTGACAAACAGTTTCTTTCATTTGAATTGCATTGGCTAGTCTCAGAGCCAGGCTGGCTCAATGAGTCTGAGGAGTTGGTTTAAAGTGGTTTATACCAGGGGGCGAGTTTTTTTAGCATAGGTGGTGAATGCTGTCTGCTAGCAATTCTCTCTCTCTCTCTCTCTCTCTCTCTCTCTCTCTCTCTCTCTCTCTCTCTCTCTTTACGTTCTCTTCATCTCTGTGTCATCTCCTTCTAGCTTCTGTCGACAAACCCACGTACATGTACTACATTAGCACACTGGTTGGCTGCCGTGCCTCCCCTCTCTAGGAAGGGTGGCCACTGTACATGTTGTGTAGGTTTCTAGTGATATTGTGGTTTGTTTATAGCCTTGAATTGCGATTATTAAGGTGAAATGCTGTCTTATTTTATTGTGATGGCCGTCTGACCTGACAGTAAAACAGCACTCTCACTCATCCATCCCACCAGCAGAGTGTTTGTGCTCTGAGGAGAAAGATTGCTTACCTGTTCAGTGTGGCCTCTTTTGTGGCTGAGTTTCCAAGCCCTTTTCCCTTGATTTTTTCTAGCTTCTTTTTGGTTTGGTTTCAGGCATTTTCCAAGCTTCCGCTCAGATGCCCCCCTGAGGGCATAAATTATAGCAATGTAACATTCCCTACCTTACCTATTCAGCCTGAGGGTTTAGACTCTACTGAGTCAATTATACTGAATGGGTGATTTTTTCCAGTAGAGCAACCTTATTTGCAATAACAAGCAAGTCAGCGCCCAGGCGTTGTTGTTTTATGATTTTCCTCTTGCAACACAACAGCACACTTTGCTTTGTTCATTTGTGTCTGAGCTGATGGATTTATTGTTGACTGGCGAGGACCAGTCACAGACCGATCAGCTGAACAGTCTGGCAGAAGGTAGACTGCCGCCATGTCGTCCTAATTGCTACCTTGTACTGCCTTAAAGTAACATAACATACTTTACATAGAATGCAGGGTCAATCATCCCTGTCAAGGAAATTCAGCGCACTGAAAGTCGAGTAAATAAACACGCGCTAAAATGCGATGACACGTGAGTGGGAGGTACTACCCGGCTCTCCTGCAGCGCGACTTATGGTAGAATCCAAGGTCTGCACACAAACAGACAAATGTGAATTTGTCAGCTTCCCAAAGCATATATTCAAAGGCTCGTTTGTACATTGACAGCCAATAACAAGGACAGCCATTGCTTACGTGAGTACTTTCTGTAAGGTGATTACCAAAAAAGGGAACCCAGGCTCCAAACAGGAAACAACTTTCATATTTCTGCAAAATTTGAGACTCTAGAATATGGCGTGAAAATCTCTCCCCTCAAAAAAAGAAGTATTGGTTGCTCACCTGCATTGGATAGCCACCAACAGTTGGGCGTGTGGTGTGAAGAGCATCTTTGGTGCTGTATGTCTTGGTGAGATCGACCAGCATTTGTTTAGTGGCCTATGTATTGAAAAGCAGAGGGATAAGAGACGGATTGACGTGACGTAAAGGCAGGCTTTATATCAGGCTGCAGAAAAGTGAGCGACAAGTAACCACGATGCAGTTGTTTTGCTATCATGTCCTGGCTAGCATGCGTAAGTAAGGTCCATCAAGAGGGGCTAAGCGTGCAACAATTTTTTTGATAAGTGCAGCCGAGCAGTCTGGCGAGAAGCAGTCCAAACAGGATATCCTTGGTAAATGTTTTGTATTTACCTGTGGGTTGGCGTATTTCTCATGATATTCCGTGCTGTATGGCTTGAAGTTCATGGGTGGCAGCCTGACAGGTAACGAGATGGAATTCAGACAAAGAAAGGGTCATCGTTAGAGAGTACAAGGCATAGTACACTCAACCGCTTGCCTGTAGGCCACAGGTAACTTTTAGAACCAAATAAGGTAAAAGGTAAAGGAAATGGATGGATCAGTTCAGTAAACTCACCCTGTTCTGCTCATGAAGGTGCCACTCTCAAACTGGTAAGCTGTTCCAGATAGGAACTCAGGTTGAGTTCGGTAAGTGGAACCTGCCATTTGAGCAAGCGCACATAAATGAGAATTTGTAATTTGCCTGCAATTTATAATTAATTACATTGAAATAAAGTCACAATTGAATTTGGCAGCCTCGTTCGTTTTAGCGTGTTGCAGAGGAGAGTTGACAAATGGGCTAAAAAAGTAGAAAAGTCTTAATATTGGGTCAGATCTGACCTAACGGGTCGATAATCCATGATGCAAATCACCTCCACCACTCACCTAACGTTCCCTCTCCACTTGCTCCGCCCCCCTGATCCCCTCCATCTACCCCGCTATCACCCAGATTTTGGGTCTGTTTCTTGCCGTGCAGAAAAGAGCCAAAGGGCTCCTCTTTCTTGCCCTTTGCCTACACACGATCGCAACAGGTGCACAGATTAGCAAGAACACGGTTTCAGATCAGCGGTTTGCAATCTAAGAAGGCGGTCATCAAACACCACTTTGCTTGCACTGTGGGTTGAAGGGAATCTGACTGGTATTTGAGTAGCTGGCGTGACAAAAGCATGCATACCAACATTTCCAATACAAATACTCCTAGTATGACAGGCATGTCAATCAAGGTTAGGAGGAATACTATATTATCATATTGCTCAGCTGTACTGCTATGATTATATTATTGCTCAGCTGTATTGCTATTATTATACGATAGAAAGCACCACAGAAGCACTACTAATTGCCTACGCACACAAAATCTCACTTACATGTGACATGCGAGTGCTGTTCAGCAGAGCTTCTCCAGATCGTGGCTCTAGGTCATCATGGAACACTTGGTATCCAGTAACAAACTGCGTGCAAGGGTGAGCCACAAAGCACATGTTTCTGAAGTTAACGTTCCTTTGTGCCTGGTCCGCGGTTGGTATCCAGTAACAAACTGCGTGCAAGGGTGAGCCACAAAGCACATGTTTCTGAAGTTAACGTTCCTTTGTGCCTGGTCCGCGGTTGGTATCCAGTAACAAACTGCGTGCAAGGGTGAGCCACAA
>Ga0307974_1003102_pt1 | contig 11893 bp, 14 predicted proteins | sample OrgLakmetagen784_FD_201812 | JGI IMG/M metagenome (GOLD analysis project Ga0307974, IMG submission 201812) | Saline water microbial communities from Organic Lake, Antarctica - #784 | ecosystem: Environmental > Aquatic > Non-marine Saline and Alkaline > Saline | place: Antarctica: Organic Lake... | reverse complement strand
GTGTGGGGGGTCAGGAAGGGGGGTTTGGGGGGTGGGTGGTAATTTTGGGCCGGAGGCCCAAAATTCACACGTGACTGTCATGGATATTTTTTTTAGCTTCCTGTGTGGGGGGTGGTTTTTCGCTGCCTGCATAGTTTTTTTTCCACCAGCATGTGCATCTTGTCTAAGGTAGGTCAGGACTGTAAGCACTCACCGTACATGACCTTATGCATGGCAGTCTTCCAGCTAACAAAACACCGTGAATACAGTATGTGCATTTTATCTATAGGGTGGTTTCGGACCGTAAACACTCACTGTTAGGGTTGGCCAGAACCATGAGTATACACCGTATATGTAGGGTTGGCCAGAACCATGCATATACACCGTACATGACCGTATATTCAGTGATTTCCATGCCAAAAATACCTTATATACACCGTAACCATGAATATACATCGGATATGACCGTATATTCAGTGATTTCCATGCCAAGAATACCTTATATACACCGTACATGACCGTATATTCAGTGATTTCCATGCCAAATATACCTTATATACACCATATATGTATATAGGGGTCTCCTAGGGTTGGCCAGAACTATTACGTACACCGTATATGACCATACTTTTGGTGATTCCCTGCCAATGATACCGCATATACACCATATATACCTATATACGGTCACCATAAATATACGGTTCTAGCCAACCCTACTCATTGTGCAAGACCGTACGCATGCAAGTTCTTCCTGCTAACAAAATACAAAATACCACAATTACATGTGTGTACGTACACCGTACGTGACCGTGTGTGTGTGTGGAAGTTTTGCTGATGAAAATACCGCATGTACGCATATATAAATGGATGGTTATAGCCAACCCCAAATTTTGTCACACCTGTACGCTGTGCAACTGTCAGTGGTGTGACTGAGCACGAGCTCCTCTGCCACACACAGGCGGCCTGAGGGTGGAATCGCGTTAGGTTCGCCTGCAAGTGTGTCATTGTGGAATTCGTTGGTGCCTTTGCGAGTTGGTGCACAAGTTGGTGCTGTACGCGTTGGTGCCTGTACGCATTGGTGCCTGTACAAGGATGTACGCATTGGTGCCTGTATAAAGGTGTACAAGTTGGTGCTGTACGCGTCGGTGCCTGTACGCATTGGTGCCTGTACAAGGATGTACAATTTGGTGCCTGTATAAGGGTGTACAAGTTGGTGCTGTACGCATTGGTGCCTGTACGCAATGGTGCCTGTACAAGGATGTACAATTTGGTGCCTGTATAAGGGTGTACAAGTTGGTGCCTGTACGAGTTGGTGCCTGTACGCATTGGTGCCTATACAAGGATGTAAAATTTGGTGCCTGTATAAGGGTGTACAAGTTGGCGCCTGTACGAGCTGGTGCCTGTACGAGTTGGTGCTGTACGAGTTGGTGCCTGTACGAGTTGGTGCTGTACGAGCTGGTGCTGTGCAAGGGTGTCTGCGCCTGTTCAAATGTGCCTGTACAACACTTGGTGTTTGCAAGGGTGTTGCTGTGAATTGAAATGGTGCCTGTACAACACTTGTAGGGTTGGCCAGAACCATATATATACGGTGTACAAACGGTATTTTTGGCAGGGAAATCACCAAATATACGGTAATATACGGTGTATTTATACGGTTCTAGCCAACCCTAAACACTTGGAGTTTGAACCACATAAGTCCCTGGAGTGGCTCGCCTGTGAGGGTGTTACTCTAATTGAAGAGGTGCTTGTACAATGCTTTGTATTCGAACCACATCAGTTCCTGGAGTGGTATAAGCAAAACAGACGCGTGCAGTGTCCAGACTACGTTTTGTGATTCATACTGCGTGGGTTTCCTGCTTTTAAGCAAGCTGACAAACGACTGCTTTCTGCTCATGACCGCCAACTTTTGTCAGATCAGGCTTGTCAGATCGGCAGCATGGCTGCGATTGTCACGCGTGTCCAGGTGCTTGATGCAAGCCTGGCGATCCACATACATTTACGGAATATAATAAGTTATTATTATTAACCAATCATGTTGAGCCACCTATGCAGTCTTGGTCATGCTGACCTGCCCTCATTATAGATGCAGAATCATAGCCCTTACATATCTTTGTTAAACCACAAATATATCTAACGAGAATTTAAGCCATTTTGAAATCCATCCGCAACTGAACGCTAACAAATAATGCAGCTTTTACTGAAACAGCATGTAAAGCCATTAAAACCTGACTCACAGTTACAAGGGCATACTTCTTGCTCACCTGCAGCCGTGCGTGCAGCCTGCATGTCTTGCAATAAAGTCTTTGTATGGTTTTACAAGATGCAGGTTTGAAAAACTGAATACAAAACCTTTGTGAAGCTCACCTGCAGCCGCGCGTGCAGCCCAGATCTCTCGCAAGGCATTCTCAAATACAGCCGGGAAGTCATAACAGTACCTGCAAACACAACATATCAACGTGCCAGGTTTCAAATGCACAAAATACGATCGTTTATTTGGTGATTCCCCTGCCAAAAATACCGAGCGTACACCAAATATGCATGGTTGTGGACGACGTTACACGTCATCGATTTTGGCGGCGTAAGAGAGGTACACTGCGTGCACTCGTCACTGAGTGCAAAGCTTAAACTGCCTTGTATTCTCACCCCTGCCTACAACCACCACACGGTGGATTCCTAGGTTTAAAGGGCTTGGTCCAGCCGCAAGTTGCGTGATTAAACTCCAAAGCAAGCAAGCAACCGCCCGTTCAACCTTCACAAAACAGCCGCAAAATGTGCCGGCAGAGCTACGGCAACACAGGGAATGACACTCTTTGCTGCGTGAGCTCTGCCAGCGCGCTGCATTTGATCACTTCCACGCCAAGCCATCCAGCTCTCGTACGCTTTCTTGTCATTTGTGGCGTACTTGGGTCACTCGCTGGCGCACAAGAATACAAAGTCACAAAATAACCACTACTTTCTAGTTGGGGAACATTACGCAAATCACATGTGTCCATGTTGGTCAAAGTGCTCACTGATGCGCAAGCAAGGAAGCATGCCATGCCAGAGCAGCAACAGGAGTGTGACCTGAGCAAAGAGGCGTCCTCTATGCTTTGACCTTCGTGTGCCTGTGAGGTGCCACCTGTTTCTTCTGCAAAGAGGGGAGACAGCGATATCACAATGCCACCTGTTTCTTACGCAAAGACAGGAGACAACGAAACTACAGTGCCACCTGTTTCTTACGCAAAGAGAGGAGACAACGACACCACAGGAAGAGCACAGCCACGACAGCAATAAAAAAACAAGCGCAACACACTTGCATCGGTTGTCCCTGTGCGCCGATAGCTGCCTCCACAAACAAAGAATCAGACAAAACAGAGAAGCAAGTGCCACGACTGAATATAAATACGGATCTGTCTTCGCAAAAAGAGAATCAAACAAAAAAGAAAAGAAATAAATCCCACAATCTGAAAATCAGATGGCAAAATATGCACACACACACATACACACGCACACACACACACGCGCGCACACACACACACACACACACACACTCACACTCACACTCACACTCACACTCACACACACACACACAGACACACACACACTCACGTCACGTTGTGCCTGCGTGCTGCGAGCCGCCTCTGCTGCAGAGGCTGCAATGGGGGATACGTCCCAAGCACTGACGTGCCATGCAATGGGGGCACCATGACACCCCCTTCTCTAAGGTCAGGAGAGGCTCCCAGCTGCAGTGTTGGCTGTTGCTGCTGCGCGGGAGGTGGCGATGCAGCACCCTCATCCACGCCCTGTGTGTGAATGTGTGTTTTTAAATGTGTGTGTTTGTTTTTGGTGCGTTTGTGCGCAAATGTGCACATGCATGAAAGTGTGCGTGTGCATGTTTTCAATTCTATCCGGGCTTGCGTGCAAGAAAATTTTGTTTGCGCTTGTTTTTGTGTCCTGTGCGTGCGTATGACTGTGTTTCATGAAGAAATACACTGCTTGTTTTTGTGTCCTGTGCGTGCGCATGACTGTGCGTCATGGAGAAAATACACCAAGGTACAAGCAAATTCGATACACAGCGTACACAATCAAGCCCATTTTTCCTCCAACACCCACACTCACCCACCTTTCCTCCAACACCCACACCCACCCACCTTTCCTCCAACACCCATGTACCACACTCACCCACCTTTCCTCCAACACCCATGTACCAAGAACCGATAATCATCTCCCCCTCCCCTACACCACCAATAATTATATTCCACACCCCTACAACAACACACACAACCGTACAAAACACTCACATGGTCTGCTGCCAGGGCGGCGCTATACAAAGGGCTGGCGGGCCGGTTGCTGCTGCTGTTACTGCTACAACTGCTGCTGCTGCCGCTGCCGCTGCTTAGGTGCGGTTGGTGCTTCTGCTTCTGCTGCTGTGCGAGTGGTGTGTCTACGGATTCCTCAACAGGCACTGGGTGGGAAGTTGGGTTGTGCAATGGAAGGCCAGCCTGTGAACATGAACAAATCCGAAGGAAGATAATAACGGTGAAATTGGTGCTTCTGTTTCTGCTGCTGTGCTATTGGTGTGTCTAAGGATTCCTCAACAGGCACTGGGTGGGAAGTTAGGTCGTGAAATGGAGGGCCAGCCTGTGAACGTGAACAAATCCGAAGGAGTTAATAACGGTGAAGTTGGTGCTTCTGCTTCTGCTGCTGGCCAGCCTGTGAACGTGAACACATCCGAATAACGGTGAAATTGGCGCAACAAGAGGAGCTTTGGGGGCTGTGGGTGGGAGGTTACGTTTTGCAATCAGGGCCAGCATGTGGTATTATTGGAGGGAGGGAATAACGATGATGTGGGTACGACAAGAGGTGCAGCTTTGAGAGCCCTGGGTGGTAGGTTACGTTTTGCAATGCAGGGCCAGCCTGTGAACATATTGAAGGGAGGGAATAACAACGATGTGGGTACGACAAGAGGTGCGGCTTTGAGAGCCCTGGGTGGAGGTTACTTTGTGAAATATGGAGGACTGGCCTGTGAATTCATTGAAGGGAGGAGTTTATGGTGGAATCGGTGCATAACTTTGTTGCGCTGAAATGTTTACCCAAGGGTGATGAGTCAGGACCACCCAGGACTACATACAAGCAGTCATTTTTCCACCGAGAAGCGTGTTCTCCCCCTTTAGTGAGCAGTCAGACAATTTCAAAGGAAAAATGTTCCTCCTTACCTCATACACCTCCCTGTACACATCCACGTGCTCCTCCCCATGCTCATGTCCTGTGGGCAGAGAGGCCACCACACGCCAAGCAGGCTCGCGCAGAGGGCCCCGGAAACGAAGCTCCAAGCATGCCACTGCAGCCTGCAGGTCAATACATAAATAGGGATGGGAAGTGTGGGGCTCGCGCAGAGGGCCCCGGAAACGAAGCTCCAAGCATGCCACTGCAGCCTGCAGGTCAATACATGAACATAAATAGGGATGGGAAGTGTGGGGCTCGCGCAGAGGGCCCCGGAAACGAAGCTCCAAGCATGCTACTGCAGGTCAATGCATAAACATAAATAGGAAAATGATGGCACATGCAAAGGGCCCCAGAAATAAATCTTTAAGCATACCGGTGCAGCCTGCAGGGAAATATAGATATAAAATATAAAAGAAAGCTCACGCAAAGGGCCTCAGAAATGAACCTCCAAACATGTGTAGACAGGTAGATCTGTTGGGAATGCACCAGATATACCTGTCTAAACACGTGACTTGCCACCACCAGGTGTGAATTGCCACCACCAGGTGTGAATTGCCACCACCAGGTGTGACTTGCCACCACCAGGTGTGAATTGCCACCCCTTAAAAATGCCACAGATCAACCTGTCTGAACATGTTGATGTGACTTGCCACCACCTGGTGCAAATACCCGGGAGATGCCACTGATCTACCTGTCTGAACATGTTGATGTTACTTGCCACCACATGAGTGCATATACATGGAATTGCCACAGATCTACCTGTCTGAACATGTTAATATGACTTGCCACCACCTGGTGCAAATACCCGGGAGATGTCACTGATCTACCTGTCTGGATTGTTGATGTGACTTGCCACCACGTGAGTGCATATACTTGGAAGTGCCACAGATCTACCTGTCTGAACATGTTGATATGACTTGCCACCACATGAGTGCACAGACTTGGAAATGCCACAGATCAACCTGTCTGAACATGTTGATGTGACTTGCCACCACCTGGTGCAAATACCCGGGAGATGCCACTGATCTACCTGTCTGAACATGTTGATGTTACTTGCCACCACATGAGTGCATATACATGGAATTGCCACAGATCTACCTGTCTGAACATGTTAATATGACTTGCCACCACCTGGTGCAAATACCCGGGAGATGTCACTGATCTACCTGTCTGGATTGTTGATGTGACTTGCCACCACGTGAGTGCATATACTTGGAAGTGCCACAGATCTACCTGTCTGAACATGTTGATATGACTTGCCACCACATGAGTGCACAGACTTGGAAATGCCACTGATCTACCTGTCTGAACATGTTGATATGACTTGCCACCACATGAGTTCAAATACTTGGAAATGCCACTGATCTACCTGTCTGAACATGTTGATGTGACTTGCCGCCACATGAGTGCATATACTTGGAAATGCCACAGATCTACCTGTCTGAACATGTTGATATGACTTGCCACCACATGAGTGCAAATACTTGGAAATGCCACTGATCTACCTGTCTGAACATGTTGATGTGACTTGCCGCCACATGAGTGCATATACTTGGAAATGCCACAGATCTACCTGTCTGAACATGTTGATATGACTTGCCACCACATGAGTGCATATACTTGGAAATGCCACAGATCTACCTGTCTGAACATGTTGATGTAACTTGCCACCACATGAGTGCATATACCTGGAAATGCCACAGATCTACCTGTCTGAACATGTTGATATGACTTGCCACCAGGCGTGCCACAGCCGTTCGCAGCGCCCATGCCAGGCGCGCATCTCCGTCACGCGAAGAGGGGCCTCCTGCATATGATTGTGGTACAGTGGCCGACATGAGATTCTAATAACACTTCCTTTTGTCATGACATGCATAGAAGGTCCTCCCGGGTACAGTTGGCCGACATGGGCCTTTGATGAAGCTCGTTTTAAAAAGGTCACGCGAAGAGGGTCCTCTTGTGCACATTTTGGGTACAGTGGCCGACATGAGCCTCTACTAAGATTTGTGTTTTTTTATGACGCACCAGGGACTGAAATCTAGGTAAAGCCGTGTGTTGCAAAGGTAGAAGCGATACAGAAACAGACTCACCAAACACGTCACTGCCGCTACCTCCACCTCCAGCACACGCAGGTGAAGTGGGAGCCACCGGCAGAGGGGGAAGGACAGAGCAGAAGATGTGTGTCCAGTCAGGACGCTCTGCCGTAGCATCGCTGGCGGTCTGATGCAGACGGCCCAGCTCTTCCAAGCAGCCCACCTGAATGGTAAGAAAGACAGCAGCTGATGAAAGGTTAGCGCCGGGCAAGCTAGTCCTAGATGTGTGCGAGCAGGTCAAGTGTTCAGACATGCATGCCTGATGATTGCTACTGACGGAGTGATGGCCACCACAGACCATACAATGAACATTTCAAAGGCAAGGATACGAGCTCTGCCTGGTGCTCTGACCTTTGTATCACTGAAAAGCCTTGAGCATTTGTACTCGGCAAAAGCATTACTGCTCTGATGATCATTGCACTGGTAAAGCCATGAGCATTTGTACTCGGCAAAAGCATTACTGCTCTAACGATCATTGCACTTGCAAAGCCATGAGCATATGTACTCGGCAAGAGCATTACTGCTCTGACGATCATTGCACTGGTAAAGCCATGGGCATTAAAACTCGGCAAAAGCATTACTGCTCTGACGATCATTGCACTGGCAAAGCCATGCGCATTTGTGCTCGGCAAAAACATTACTGCTCCGCGTTTCCTACTGCAGAGAATTGATGTGAACTTGTGTGCGTTTTGCATGCAGCCAGAGGTACCCTTGTTGAGAAGCAGACACTGCATTGCCATGGCACATTGCAGCAACCAGCTTGGAAAAATCCGGCTCTTGTCATATTAGCTCAATCACAGTTTTTCAGTGCAGACTTGGAATTATAAGAATGTGATTGCACCACACAGCCAAATGCTTCCGCTGCATCAGAATTTGCTGCAGACCCTGCAATTCCACTGAATGGTGGCAGGAGAGAAGACTTTAAATGGGAATGCATACATGTTTCCAACCCAGCTTCCCCATTTTAATTCTTCTCTCCTGAGAGGGAAGAGTTTAAATGGGAGTGCATAATTGTTTCCAACCCAGCCTCCGCATTTCAATTCTTTTTTCCTGCTACAAATCGAGTATCATGCATACCAGCCTGATCTTTGACTAAAAACACGTAAAGAATCCAGCTTGAGGACATATTAGCAAACAAGCTCACGCATATCTGCTCAGACACCCATAACTCACAGGCGCAAGCTCTAGATTACACACATGTAAGCTCACACACCCGACACACCCGACAAACATGCACACACACACGCACACACACACACACACACACACGCACACGCACACGCACACGCACACGCACACGCACACGCACACACACACACATACACGCACACACAAACACACACACACACACACGCACACACACACACACACACAAACACACACACACACACACACACACACCAGAGCAGGCTCCAGTTCAGAAACAGCTGCATTGGCCACCGCCCCTCCGTTGCCTGAGTAGGAAGCAGCCAGCAAAGCAGGACTGCCCAGCTGACGCACCAGGCCACGCACAAACATACGGCGCATGGGGTAGCTGCGTACGACGTGCAAGGAATTAGATAAATGGTTGGCAAAGACTGCCCAACTGACGCACCAGGCCACGCACAAACATACGGCGCATGGGGAAGCTGCGTACGACGTGCAGGGAATTAGATATATGATATATGGTTGGAAAAGACTGCCTAACTGATGCACCAGGCCATGCACAAACATACGGTGCATGGGGAAGCTGCATACGACGTGCAAGGAATTCGATATATGATATATGGTTGGAAAAGACTGCCTAACTGATGCACCAGGCCACGCACAAACATACGGCGCATGGGGTAGCTGCATACGACATGCAAGGAATTTGATATATGATATATGGCTAGCAAAGACAGCCTAACTGACGCAACAGGCCACGCACAAACATACGGTGCATGGGGAAGCTGCGTACGACATGCAAGGAATTAGATATATGATGGTTGACAAAGACTGCCTAACTGTCGCACCAGGCCACGCACAAACATACGGCGCATGGATTGATAGCTGCACACGGTGTGCAAGGAAGGCAGTATGATAAATAGTTTGAAAGGACTTTCCCTTTGGTTTTGCCCACGTCTACTTGAGTGTGTGAGTGTGTGTGTGAGAGGGTGTGTGCTCAATTTGTCTACAATTTTGAGGCCCTGTAGTTGTCGTCAGTGCCTTAAATCGTTACGCTCAGGTCTTGCCTTCCTCCCCTTGAGTGTGTGTGAGAGGGTGTGCTCAATTTGTCTACAATTTTGAGGCCTCGTAGTGGCCTTCAGTGCCACACAGCGACACACCGAAGGCCATTACAGGGCTCCCAACACGGGCCAGACTCTGTGCAAGAAGCCTCAAGATGCGCAGCCTGCGCGTTATTTCAGATTTGCGCGTGATTTTAAAAGCAGCAGCAGCACGGCATTGTCCCTTTGTACACGGTTGAGCTGTACAGCCTGGGTTATAGCATGGTACACGGTAGAGCTCATGCAAGCTAGCAATAAAACTTAGAGAGTTCTACCAGGTACGCAGGGTGCACGTGTGTCACAGAGCGCAGGATTTCAAGAAGCAGGTGAACACCCTTTCCGTCTTGCCTCCCTGCACTTGAGTGTGTGCATGTGCGTAATAGAGCGCAGGATTTCAAGAAGCAGGTAAACACCCTTTCGGTCTTGCCTCCCTGCACTTGAGTGAGTGTTCTTTTCTATGTGCGTGACAGAGCGCAGGATGTTAAGAAGCAAGTGACACCCTTTCGGTCTTGCCTCCCTCCACTTGAGTATGCGCATATGCATCACAGGGTGCAGCAATTTAAGAAGTAGGCTGACGCGCATTAGGCCACGCACAAACACACAGCGCATTGGTGGGTAACTGCACCAGTGTTTCGTTAAAGGGTTTTGTAAAACCTTGGTGGTATTGTAAAACCATGGTTTTATATCAGCTTCCGATTTGGGAATTTGAGCAGTTGTGTTTGCATGCCTTTTTCTTCGGCCATAACAAGTGGGAGCAAAACAGCACATGCTAAAACATTTGGGAGTTTTTTGAAATTTGGTGTGTGAGAGCCTTTGAAGGCCCTCAAAGGGCCACATATCCGTTTCACACAGGGGCTTGTCGGCAACCCCAGATCTTTGGTTTCATGCGATTTCAGAGGTCGAAAGTCCATCTTTTCATGTCGATTGACATGGTATGCCGCCTTGAACAAAACACTGAGATGCACACGTCATATCAAGCACTGTCGATGTGTACAAGGGCCATAATAAGTAGAAGCAAAGTAGCACATTGCGCGCACCTCTTTGCATCGGGCCGCTCAGTTGCAGTGAAGTGGTGCCACTGTCGATTGCGTGAGGGTGTGTACGTGAGCTGCCGGCAGGAGGACAGTTTAGACAGCTCCAAGATGCATGCACTCACAGGCTCAACCTGTCACGCAAGACAAACACACAACTGATGTTCTCTATGAGTGTGGAGTGAAGGGGGGAAGGCAATGTGCGGCAACTTTCAACGTAACAACCACCCGTTTGACAAACCTCTTCATCAATCGCACCTGTCCAATGAAGCGGTCTGGCTTGAAGCATTGGGCGCTTGCATCCCACATCCAACCCATGCGCACAGGCAGGTCTGCACCGCCACTTCCTCCAGAACGAGCCAGCAAGCTCACGCACTGGAAGCCAGAGGAGGCTACTGTACCGAAATGGGGGGTGATGATGGCAGCGAGAGCCTGCAAAAAATATGCGGCATAAGAGAGTGTTTGTGTGTGTCCTCCGACCGCAGTGTAACCACGACCTCAACTTATCCAGCCACACCAAAATGAGGGGTGATGATGGCAGCAAGAGCCTGCAGAAAACAAGCAGCATAAGAGAGTGTGTGTGTCCTCCGACCGCAGTGTAACCACGCCCTGAACTTATCCAGCCACACCAAAATGGGGGGTGATGGTGGCAGCAAGAGCCTGCACAAAACAAGCAGCATAAGAGAGTGTGTGTGTCCTCCAACCGCAGTGTAACCACGCCCTGAACTTATCCAGCCACACCAAAATGGGGGGTGATGGTGGCAGCAAGAGCCTGCACAAAACATGCAGCATAAGAGAGTGTGTGTGTGTCCTCCGACCGCAGTGTAACCATGCCCTGAACTTATCCAGCCACACCAAAATGGGGGGTATGATGGCAGCGAGAGCCTGCACAAAACAAGAAGCATAAGAGAGTGTGTGTGTGTGTCCTACGACTGCAGTGTAACCATGCCCTGAACTTATCCAGCCACACCAAAATGGGGGGTGATGATGGCAGCGAGAGCCTGCACAAAACAAGCAGCATAAGAGAGTGTGTGTGTCCTACGACCAGTGTGACCATGCCCTGAACTTATCCAGCCAAACCAAAATGGGGGGTGATGATGGCAGCAAGAGCCTGCACAAAACAAGCAGCATAAGAGTGTGTGTGTGTGTCCTACGACCAGTGTAACCATGCCCTGATCTTATCCAGCCACACCAAAATGGGGGGTGATGATGGCAGCAAGAGCCTGCACAAAACAAGCAGCATAAGAGAGTGTGTGTCCTCCGACCGCAGTGTAACCACGCCCTGAACTCATCCAGCCACACTAAAATGGGGGGTGATGATGGCAGCAAGAGCCTGCAC
>Ga0307974_1003100_pt1 | contig 11898 bp, 16 predicted proteins | sample OrgLakmetagen784_FD_201812 | JGI IMG/M metagenome (GOLD analysis project Ga0307974, IMG submission 201812) | Saline water microbial communities from Organic Lake, Antarctica - #784 | ecosystem: Environmental > Aquatic > Non-marine Saline and Alkaline > Saline | place: Antarctica: Organic Lake... | reverse complement strand
CCAGGCACATCACATATACACACATGTACACACAAATGCAGCACCAGGGCAGCAGCTAAAACAATCTGGCTTGCTCTCGCCCAACGGCAGCAGCCGCTACCCCACCCCAGGCACGACAGACAAACCCGGGGGGAGAAGCATAGAGAAATTTGTGCCCTCTGTCAACGACAGTATAGAGGAGGATGAAGATCTGGACCTGGATTTGGACATAGAGGTACTTAAAATAGCTCAGACAGGTTTGAATGTACAACTGGGCGCGTGCACTGCTGGGTCATCGACTCATAGTGCACATGTCAAGAAATGGTGTTTGGCACAGATTGCATGACCGTGGTTTTGTGTGTGGAGGTGTACAGAGGCTCAGCATGTGCCATTGATAATATATACGCTCGGTGTGTCTGTGGTGCGCCCGTCAAAAGAGGGCTGGTGGGCTGACACTGCACAACCATGGTTGTGTGGAGGTGTGCTAGAGCGCAACTGAAAACGTGAATTTCAAGTGTGAATTTCCAACCGCGAGCAATTGCTGTGTGCTGAGCAATGCCAGAGCCAGACACAGATTGTGCTAGGTGCTTCCGTGATGGAGCAGGCAGGTCGATACAACACCGTTATGTTCCACTGCCACCATTTGATAGTGAGTGCATGCAGCCATTTGTGCCTTACGCTGAAATGTCGTGTGATTTTATACCACGAGCCTATTTTGGTTGAGCACCACATGTGCAGCCCACACAATCGTGGGCACACATTCTCACACACCTCTCACGCAATCCTCACACAATCCTCACACAGACCTAACACACCCTCACATACCCTCACACACACATCCTTACACGTCCTGTGTACCCTCAAACACCCTCACAAACACACACACATCCTTACACGTCCTGTGTACCCTCACACACCCTCACACGTCCTGCGTACCCTCACACATCCTCACACACCCTCACACGCCCTCACACATCCTCACACATCCTTACACACCCTCACACATCCTGCGTACCCTCACACGCCCTCACACGTCCTCACACATCCTTACACGTCCTGCGTACCCTCAAGCACCCTCACACGTCCTCACACATTCTGTGTACCCAACACATACCATGCACCCAACACACACACCTTGCACCCAGCACCCCTTCCTGTTTGTGTCTGCTTGTGCGACAACTGGACGTGAAAAGCCCCTTATCACAACATCTGTGAACAGGCATGTGTGCCTATATTTGTGTGTGTGTGTTTGTGTGCAATGACCAATCCTACACAATGTACACACCACAGTGCGTGTAGCACCTGTGTATACAAACACCAGCACACATACGCACTTCAATGTTTGCATCAGGGGGGAGAGGAGAAGGAGGAGGTGGAGCTCAAGCGCTTAAAGCTCTTTGTGACGTCTCTCACCCATTCATGCACAACTGCACACAAGCGCACGCGCACACGCACACCTTTATCATCAGGAGGGTTAAGAGGAGGATGATGAGGAGGAGGAGAGGGAGCTGAAATGCCTTATGCTTTTTGTGGTGTTTTTTGCCCATGTACGCACAATTGCACATACACATACACTCACACTGTTTGCGTCAGGAGGGGGAAGAGGAGGAGGAGGAGGAGGAGGAGGAGGTGGAGGGCAAGGAAAAGAAGAAGGGCGAGCGCTCCGGGCTATCCGTTGTGTCCATGCTTCGAAAAAAGAATAAAGCCAAACGCAGTAAAGCCAAGGAGCTGCAGGCACGAAGGTGAGCTCTATTGTTAATTGAAACAATCTGTTTTATCGGTTTGGTATCTGCGTTTCTGCACAAATGAAGGTCCGACGCTGCCAACTTTTGCCGACGAAAAATCCAATCTGAAAATCCCACAGGCCCTTTCATGGGTGTTACTCACCTAAGGAAAAGGATAGGGTTGGACAGAGCCATATAAATACGGTGTATGTACGGTATTTTTGGCGGAAAAACCACCAAATATATGGTCATATACGGTGCAAATGTACGGTTCTGGCCAACCCTAGAAAAGGATGAATGCAGGTTCCGGCAGGATGCAATCCTTAGGGTCCCTAACTATTGCAAAGGTTGCAATAGGGTTCCTAAGTGTTACTAGGGTTGGCCAGAACCACACATGCGGTTTTTATGGTTTCTGTACAGGATGTTTGGCAGGGAAATAACCAATTTTCGGTCATATACGTAGGGTTGGCCCAAACCGTATAAGTGTATATACGCCGTTTATACGTATTTATAATAAATTTTCTCCATACCCGTATTTGTATACACCGTATGTGAATTTTAGCCGGCGCATATATACGGTCTGAATGAGTGGTCAAAAGCGACCTTCCACTAGCCTTCGAGACCACAAAAAGTCCTGTATCCGGGCAATATTTAACAATTGTTATTGTGGTATTGAACAGACGTATCCCTCGTGGAGGGGAATCCGTCATGGTTCAACAGCAGCCAGTGGTTTGAGAGCAAGGGTTCCAGAAGCAGCAGCACCAGGAGCACCAGAGTTTGAGTATGAGCAGGGCATGCAAGCCAACCTCAATGAAGGTTTTCAGGGCGGAGATGATGCAGGAACAGAAACGGCACACGCACTCTTCACGCGTTGTGCATGCACCCACCCCTGCACGCGCGCACATACATGCACGCACCCCTGCACGCGCACACACACACATGCACGCAAACCTGTGTGCACAGATGCACACACAAACACACACGTACGTGCGCTGAGGTACATGCACGCGCATTTACACACATGTAGCACGCACACATACACGCATGCATGAACGAACCTCAGCACGCACGCAAATGTATACGCACATGCACGCACCCATGCATGCATACAACCATAAGCAAGCACACGCACACGCATGTTCGCGCACACGTAAGCATGCGCACGCACACATGTGCATGCACGCGCGTATGCATACAACCATAAGCAAGCACGTGCACACGCATTTTCACGCACACGTAAGCATGCACACGCACACGCACACATAAGCATGCGCACGCACACGCACAAGTAAGCATGGGCACGGGCATGTGTGCATGCACGCGCGCAAATGCACACGCACATGCACGAACTACATACATACGCATGCATACACACATGCATGCACACGCATATGTACACGCGTGCACGAATTCCACGCATGCATGCATGTACATTTTCACACACACACACACATACACACACACACATGCATACACAAACAAGGTAATTTGATGGGGTGGGGGAAGAAGAGGGGTATCGTGACAGTGACCATGTGTGCCTGTGTGTTTTGGCCTCTTTGGGCAAGCATAGCTTCCCAATCGTTGGTTTTTTGGCACAACTAAATTGGATACATTTGTACAGCTCATAAGAGCTACAAAATGACCCCCCTAAAATTTAATTCTGAGAAGGTCGAAATTTCAAATATGCGGAATATATACGGAAAATACGGAAAATACATATATACGGTTTATACGGCTTATATATGCGTATACGGAATTCCCATATACGGTTTGGGCCAACCCTACATATACGGTGTATATATACGGTTCTGGCCAACCCAACTTAATTCTGACATTATCAGATGTGGCAAGGCCGAGGAGCATGTGCATAAAGACGTAGAGTTCTTGCCTTGTTTGGCTGCTTCTGTTCTTTGCTACTGCTAAAAAGAGCAAGCGAGACAAAGCAAAATCCAAGTTCAGGATGCTGCTTGCAATGACACTCTTGCCTACCAATTTGGTTTTGCATATGAATAGGAGATCTGAGAAGCGTTTTTATCTTGATAGCGTTATGCATGGATTATGCTCCTTCTACATGCATTGCAAGCCCCTTTCATAAGCCGTTACGAAAGAAGCTGGCCGCTGTTTTTGTTTTCCCTGGAGCTCATACACCAATGTATGTTTAAATTCAGAGCGGAGTAGCTGATGCAGACAGGTCAAAATTGTCCTTTTCTTTTTAGGCTTGCACAAAAAAGTACACACACGCACACACACACACGCACGCACACACACGCACACACACACTCACACACACACACACACACACACACACACGCACGCACACACACGCACACACACTCTCACACACACACACACACACACACACACGCACGCACACACGCACGCACGCACGCACACACGCACATGCACACACACACACACACACATATGCAAAATTGCACACAGGCTGCGCCGATACAAGATGGTACCCCAGCTTGCCCCCCCTGGTCAGCCCATCGGCATCATCACCATCGAAGATGTGATCGAGGAGCTCATTCGTGCCGAGATTGTGGACGAAACAGATCGGTGAGCTTTAGTTGTCTGAATGCACTGTTTACGTAGCAAGGTAAGACTTGCATCCCTCATATCAGCGCACCTACAATTAAGGGTATTTGACTTGAATTCTTTGAAATTAATTGATCTGTCTAGGCAACAGTGTTAGACTTGCATCGTTTGTACCTGCGAACCTACAACCAAGGGCGCTTCAATAGTATTAATGGCATTCATTTATTTGTCGTATTTTTCACATGCTAGCGTTTGATATATCGTCAACCAGTTCAAAGCAACCAAGCAAAGCAAACGTGAGTTGGTTGCGCTGGCTTAAGTGTTATCTGCACGTGAATGACGTGCACGCTTTAATGCGGGACAGGACAATACACTTAAAATTCTGGGAGGAGGAGCATGTGCAAATTTAACTTTTTGATTACATACTTATTTGTGCCGTTGAAGAACGATGGATTTCACACCCTTTCCCTCAAGCACTCCCCTTGACTAATGGGCCCCGCCACTCTTATTCTTATTCAGGTTCGTGGATAATGAGCACCAAGTTCGCGTGGAGCAGGCTTCGATGTACATGAATCTGCCTGAGCGTCTTCGCCAGGTCAGTCAATCTGTCAGTCGGTATCTGTTTGTCTGTGTCTGTGGCGGCTGGCATTGGTGTGCGGAGTAGGGCATATGCAGCAGCGGACCTTAAGCTCAGACGAGGCTCAATGTCATAGCCCAGGCGTAAAGGAGGATTGTCTACCCGGCTGTATCCTGGTTTATTCCATACTGAGTCTCCCCTTTTGCCTTGTTCCGCCTCATTTCATTTATGGGGTTGGCTACAACCGTATATGTGCACATTGCATATGACCGTGTATTTGGTGATGTCCCTGCCAGAATTACCGATATATTATATACACCACATGTATATGGTTCCGCATCATGTCATTTCCCAGCTCCTGCCCTTTTCCATTCGACTCTCTGCTTTGGGACTGCGAATGCTGTTTTGCCTGAGGAATGTTGTTATGTCTGACACGCAGGTCGTGGCCGGCAACGTTGGGGTCATGTTGAAGGCGAGCCTTCTGGCTTCACAGCGTAACTCCCACTCTGGTCCGTCAATAAGCTCAAACCAGCCGCAGCAGCCGCCGCAGCAGCAGCAGTACGGGCCACTTGGGAGTAGCAGCGACAATGCGACGTCGTTGATTGATCATTAGTAGAGATGGCATGCGCTTTTTTCATTCTTGTGCATGTATATAATTCCTGCACTACTATCACGAATATTCACAGCACCACCTCGCGGATTTGGCCAACTCTTATTATAGGTTTGTTTATTGCAATGTAAATATCAGTGGACGGCCTTCAGCCGTGTTTTATGGAATTTTATATTCACAACGTGGGGAGTATTTCTCTGCATAGTTCCTGTTCTTTATGATTGGCTGTTCTACCAACCCTTAAGAACACTGCTGGTCATCAAACGAATGTTCCTCTAAATTTCCCCCAAATAAAAATATAAACAGGTGGTGGCAACAATGAGCGACTGCGTGCCAACAGAGAGGCCTGAAGTACACATTGGTAATAATATACCCGTTAACGATAAGATAGACGGGGATCTCGTTAACATCTAGCAATATGCACCCAATTAAAACGTGATTAGGTAAGATTAGGGTTTAACTCTCGCTGTTTTTCAACCGCTGTTTTTTCAAATTGCTTACATAATTATTCAGATTATAATATTTCGTCGTCAAAAATGTTCCTTCACAAAACTGCGCCCCTCTCTGTCAACTTTACCTGTCAATCCAAGACAAGGCTCATTGGCTGCAGAAAGAACCCTTCCCTTGCACACAAAGCCCCTCCTTTGCCAGCACTGCGTGCAACCCCGTCTAGTCAGACATCGAGGACTGAGCTCTCATTGTTAAGCACGCTATCGACTGTTGTTCCAGACGGATGGCTGGGAGAACAGGTGCAGAACACACACACACACACACACACACACACACACACACACATAAACACACACACACACACACACGCACACACACACACGCACGCACGCACGCACGCACGCACGCACCCACCCCCACCCCCACACCCACACCCACACCCACACCCACACCCCACACACACACACACACACGCCCACGCGCACGCGCACGCACACGCGCACGCACACGCGCACACGCACACGCACACGCACCACACACGCACACAAACACACGCACGCACACGCGCACACACACACACACATATACACACGCACGCACGGACATACACACACACACACACACACACACACACAAATACAAATACAAATACAAATACAAGCACTAATGCAAGCATGCACACACCACGCTTACGTCATGCGTAGGAGACAGCTGCAGCGACAGTGACTTATTCGTTACTCGTGGCAAGCATCAAGTCTGAGAGCTTGGGTTACAGACCCCTGGAGAACGCAATTGCAGCAGCACGCACCTTTTCTAAGGATGTAGATATGCAGGTGGGAGGTGTAGGAAGAAAGAGAAATGGAAGGAAATGACACAAATGAGCAGGGATGCAAGTGTGCAGATATCTGTGCTCGTTACATCATGAAGAGACAGCCCTTGTGCTTTTCCAGAAACGGCCCGAGGATTTGTGAATTTGTAGTACATCTTTTCAGATGGAACAACCTTCTGTTTAAGGCTTCGTCTTCCATTGTAGAACTACAGTTGACCCTCCAATGCACCTGCTATAGCATATCCACGTACCGTGTAATGCCACCGCACAGGTCGCCAAAGCAATGGCCAATGTGGGCACCATGCTTGCGGACAAAGTTACAGGACGAGTCTCCACGGAGATCGACCCCAGGCTTGCAAACGATTCAGGTGCGCAACTGCACACTGCTCTCCTACAAAAGGGGTCACTGCTTTTTATCCCAGCGTCCTTTTCCTTTCTATTCGTGAGCCACCCATCAGCGTACCTCGCTGTTATTCCAGCATTTTTTTGCTCCCCTTGTTGGTGTGCCGGCTTTGGTGTTCCACACTCACTCAGCGTGCCCCGCTTTGTTTCCAGCATTTTCTTTGTCCTGAGCGTGCTTCACTGTAATGTTAAAAAGGTAACCCCTCTGGTCATAGCTTCAGACCAAGAAAGCGAACAGGAGCATTGGTCACAAAATAAGTTGTCCAAGTGCTTGCGATCAATCGCAGCTGGCATCGTTGCTAAAGCCAAGGTCCTGGAAGAAATGTATGAGGAGCTGGGTGTCCCGAAGGAGAAGCTTCTGTTCAGGTGTGTTAATGTGTTGTGGTAACATGCACTGTTTATGGTCAAAATTTTTAATTTGCGAGGCAAGTTCTGTGCAATCATTGGTTGTTTACTGACGGTGCATCATTGCCACTAGCTACCTGTGTAGAACCTTATTGAGCATAACACAAATAGCTACCTGTGTAGAACCTTATTGAGTAAATAACACAAACAAATGTACCGATTTTCCAAGAGCCTCGCTCGTAGCTTGCGTTGGCGCAAAATTACTTTTCAGTTCAAGTGTCATGCTTTGAAGCTAGAGTCAAATGTCCAAAAGGCTGTTTGCTCCAAACACGCCAATTCTCTGAATCTTCATTTTTTTAGGGGGTGCTGGTGTGCTATATTTGCTATGGTTTTGTGTACTATGTGAATAAAGCTTTGCCAAATCAGAGAAGCACCCAACTCAGGCTCGTAATCCTTGCTGAGCACAGGCTCGTAATCGAATCAGGTGTGTGGCTCCATGCTGAGCATGCATTGTATACTTCAGCTATTGCTTGTGGGCATTCTAAAGCTCACATTACATACTTGTCTTGAAGAGAGCCTCCATTGCCTTTGTACAGTACTCTCTCGCCTGAATTTATAAGGTTGGCCAGAACCGTATATATACACCATATATGACCGTATATTTGGTGATTTCCCTGCCTCCCTGCCAAAATTACCGTATATACACCGTTTATATTTTATATATGGTTCTGGCCAACCCTATGTATTTAGCCATTATGGTCAACCTTGAATTAAGAGTCCTCATCGTTGTGATCGTACGGAAATTTTAATCTGTGTGTGACCGTGTGATTGTGACAGTGATTTAATCACTGAACTACATGAATACCCCCGCACGGTGCAGGATTCCTGCAACGTGGGCCGGGATCAAATCCACGCAGGAGCTAGAGAAGGCAGGCCTTGCATGCCACATCTACATGGTTTACAGGTATATGGTATATGACACCGGTTACCCTATTCTACCTCTAACAGTGCGTCATTCCTTTTGTATCAGTTCAGATCATCTGAGACGCGCCTTCATCGGACCTGAAAACAAAGCAGTTTTGGTGGAGCTGCAAGGCAGCAACTCTGGTGAAGCTTTTGCTTGTGCATGGTTCCTTGCATGGCAGCAACTCTGGTGAAGCTTTTGCTTGTGCGTGGTACCCTGCAAGGCAGCAACTCTGGTAAGGCTTTTGCTTGTGCATAGTTCCATTCATGGCAGCAACTCTGGTGACGCTTTTGCTTGTGCGTGGTACCCTGCATGGCAGCAACTCTGGTGAAGTTTTTGCTTGTGCATGGTACCCTGCAAGGCAGCAACTCTGAAGCTTTTGCTTGTGCATAGTTCCATTCATGGCAGCAACTCTGGTGAAGCTTTTGCTTGTGCATGGTACCCTGCAAGGCAGCAACTCTGGCAAAGCTTGCGTGTGCATGGTTCCAATTATGGCAGCAACTCTGGTGAAGCTTGTGTGAAGCTTGCCTGTACGTAGTACCCTGCATGGCTGCCACTAATCTGTCTTGGACTACTGCCTAGTAAGGGGGGTTGAGTTCAAAATTCTGAACAGGCCTGCCATTGGCTACTTCAGCCCTTTGGCACCTGCAACAACCATTCCTGTATTTTTACATGTTCGTGCCTGTGTATAAACGCCATCATGCCATGTTGCGTGTAAATTGTTGAATCTGTTTACGTGTTCGTGTGTGGCCCTGCTCATGCTGCATGGTCGATAGAGGGGTAAGGCGGCTGGCATGCCTCAAGCTGAATCACTTTCACCCAGAAGTACCTGCTTTGGAGCTCCCATTCACCATTCCAGTATGACTCACTCAGCTCGGGCTTTATAATGATATAAAATAAAAGGTTGCTGTGCACGTTCACCCACCAGTACCTTTTCTTTGGAGCTCCCATTCACCATTCCAGTATGACTCACTCAGCTCAGGCTTTATAATGATATAAAATAAAAGGTTGCTGTGCACGTTCACCCACCAGTACCTTTTCTTTGGAGCTCCCATTCACCATTCCAGTATGACTCACTCAGCTCGGGCTTTTTAATGATAAAAATAAAAGGTTGCTGTGCATGTTCACCCAGAAGTACCTGCTTTGGAGCTGCCGTTCGCCATTGCATGTTACTGTCTCACTCCTAGGCCTTCACCTGTGAATATCTAAGCTTAAACAAGCGCTTTCACCCAATAATGCCTCCTTTATCCAAAAATGCCTCCTTCCTTCCTTTCAATAATGCCTCCTTTCACCCAATAATGCCTCCTTCGGAGCTCCCATCACCATCTCAGAATGACTCTTAGGGTCTAACCCTAAAACCCGGTAGATATCTAACATTGAGCTGCTTGAGCCCAATGTCAAGTCTCAGTCCTTTCCCTGCGCACCCTTTGCAGTAGACACCATTGAGCGAGCTGAATTTAGTACGCAGCGTATGAAAGCGTGCATCAAGCCTTGTGCCACCGCACAGCTGTGTATGGGTGTACACCCTTCGTAGGCATCACGATGTTCTCAAGCTTTGGCGGTTTAAGCTTGTGGCATTGTGTGTGATCTTTCACAGCTTCTTTGTATCCAATAGGTTCTCTTCCTAACTTAATCACCCTGCACCTAAACATCACAGTCTTCCTCAAGCTGTGGCTGCCGCTGAAGCTGGCGCAAGTGTTATCAACCCCAACGTCGGGCGCACTCGCGATTTTTTCCGTAAGAACCCCAACGCCATCAGGGACCCACATGTGAGCCGTGTTCTTCTTCTGCCTTTTTCACCCCTTTTCTTGTTTTGTGAGCATTTTTTGTGAGCTCTGCAGGCCTTTATCTTTTTTGCGAGCAAATTGCCAAAGCATTTGGTTGACAATCGAAGGTCAAACCTTCTGGGCTGCTTTGAAAGGGCTCTTTTATGTCAAAACGTTCGTGAGCCTGTCACAGAATGTTGTTTTGGTGTCTTTGCATCTGATGTCTTCTCAATGAAAAAAATTATGCGTGCCCTCTTATCTTCATGTCTTTATATCCTCTTATCTTCATTGGAAACAAAAGACAATGCCGTAGTCATCGCTCCCACAGATTAAAATTGACTTGACCTTGTAGGCGTCGCCACAGTATGCACATCCTTTTACAATTTCCCTTCTTTTGACTGTACTCCTTTACTTCTTTACAGGGCCCCCGGCAAGATGCAGGTCTGGAGGGTGGACCTGACCCAGGTGTTGCTCTTGCAATCCAGATCTACAACTACTGCAAGGTACTTCGTGGCTAGAAGTGAACCGTGAGCATCGAGCACCTTAACAATTTGTTAGAGTACTGGATCAATCACATTTTGGACATCTGAGCGGCCAAGGTGGCCAAGGTGGCCAAATGTGATTGACTAATATTCCAATATTACAATAACTGTCACAGGGCAATTGCATGGTGTCTGTCTAAACCAATTGCGCTGGCTTGCAGCGATAGTCATACCCAATGAAAGTATCAACTTGTGTTGTGCGTAGCAGGCCTGAGAAGGACTGAGTTATGAAGTGCGCTGGCTTGCAGTAATAGTCGTACTCATTGAAAGTATCAGGTTGATGCGTTGATGCGTTGAGCTTGGTGCGTTGAGCTTGATGCGTTGAGCTTAATGCGTTGAGCTTGATGCGTTGATGCGTTGGACGCAACAGGCCTGAGTATTATAGATGCAAGAGGCAAGGTATAATTGGGGACGTGATTGAAAGGCTGCCGCTTTTGTTGTGTGCTCAATGCTGCATACTCACAGCGTGTACTCACAGCGTGTACTCACAGCGTGTACTCACTGCGTGTACTTACAGTGTGTACTCACAGCGTGTACTCACAGCGTGTGTTGTCACCGCATCTCCCGTGCGCTCAGGTGCATCACTCTCACAGTGCAGTTATGGCCACCGGAATCAGAAGCAGAGAAGGTGGGCACGCACACATATTGGCCTGATTGTACTTTCTACTCTTCTTGTGAACTCTTCTTGTGAACTCTTCTTGTGAAATCTTCTTGTGAACTTTTCTTGTAAACTTTTCTTTGAATTCTTCTTATGAATTCCTTCTTGTGAACTCTTCTCGTGAACACTTCTTGTGAACTCTCTACTCTTCTTGTGGCTTTTCTTGTGACCCTCTCCACCTCTCCTGCTGCTTTGTTTGGCGGTTTTTTTATTGCTTGTGAACAATCAAGGCACGCACACAAAAAGAGCAAGGGCGTGGGTGTTGCTGCTGCATCACATAAAGCATGAATTTTTAACAGAGTGCACCGATTACATGCCTGAACCTTGTTGACGCTTTTCCTTGACGAGCACGAGAAGGTTTAATATGATCAGATGCAGGTGTCTGTGCATGTACTACCTGCTTTATAAGGGTTTGTGTGTGTGTGATTTGTGCGTGAGAGAGAGAGAGAGAGAGAGAGAGAGAGAGAGAGAGAGAGTGTGCATGTGTGTGTGTGTGCACTGCATGAACCTG
>Ga0307974_1003099_pt1 | contig 11901 bp, 10 predicted proteins | sample OrgLakmetagen784_FD_201812 | JGI IMG/M metagenome (GOLD analysis project Ga0307974, IMG submission 201812) | Saline water microbial communities from Organic Lake, Antarctica - #784 | ecosystem: Environmental > Aquatic > Non-marine Saline and Alkaline > Saline | place: Antarctica: Organic Lake... | reverse complement strand
GTGAGTGTGAGTGTGAGTGTGGGTGTGGGTGTGGGTAAGGTTGTGGGTGTGAATTTGGATGTGGGTGAGCGTGTGGGAATGGGGGTGGGGGTGGGGGTGAGTATGGGTGAAGGGGTGGGTGGGTGGGTGAGCGCATGTCTCATGCTACAGCAGGAGGTTTGTGCGTTTGTGCAGTAGTCAGTGCTTCATACTAAAATAATCAGTGGTTCATACTCAAATAAGGGCTACTACGTTTGTGCAGTAGTCAGTGCTTCATACTCAAAAAAGGGTGCCTCTGCCCCCTTACGGCTAGTACAGAGGAAACATACTCAAACACCATTGATTTCTAACCTGCGTCGTTCAGACTTCTTCCTTTCCTATAAATATTACATCCTGCTTCCTACTATCCACTATCCTGCTTCCTATCCTATAACTGCCGGCGGTGGTTTCCTGGTGCAGGCACCTCCCTTAATCATGCTGGCTGTGTCATCACTACCAGCGGAGTCTTTCCTTTTTTCTTTTTCTTTTTCCTATAACTGCATCCCATCCTGCATTGCGTTCAGACTTTCAGGTGCTCTCCCTGTTTGGCTCTGCCCCATTTGACGGCTAGTCCAGAGTCCAGAGCTGACTTATTCAAATAACCACTGCTTCCTATCCTGCATTGCGTTCAGACTGGCAGGTGCTCTCCCTGTTTGCCTCTGCCCCCTTATGACGGCTAGTCCAGAGTCCAGAGCTAACGATTGAAGTGACCACTGCTTCCTATCCTGCATCGCGTTCAGACTGGCAGGTGCTCTCCCTGCATCTCTGCTGCGAAATCCCCACACCTGCTCACAAAATGTGACTGTAGCAACCAGCTCAATGTAAGTCGACCTATGCTACATTGATAGCACACACACACACACACACACACACACACACACACACACACACGCGCGCACCCACACACCCACACACATGCACACACACCCACATTCACACACACAACCTCCCCTCCTCCCCCCCCTCCCCCCCCGCCCCCACCCCCCCACATGCACACACCTACACACACCTACACACACCTTCACACACCTACACTCAAACACACTCTTCCCTGCCGTTTTGTCATCATGCCAGGCCCACGGCAGCTGGCCCACAGGCGGCCGACTTCAACATGGCCACCCCTTGCAATGTTAACCTACAACCCCTGCATAACAACCACGGAGGGCCTCACAGCAGTTTGAACAGTGGCATGGCCTGGGCGGGTGGTGCTGATATCCACGCCGCACCTTTCACGCCATCTGCTCCTCCTGCTGATGGTGGTGGCGGTGTGTGCATCCGGCGCTCAAAATTGTACCTGGTGGACTTAGCAGGTGTGTGTGTGTGTGTGTGTGTGTGCGGTGATGCAGGTGCAGGTGTGTGTGTGTGTATGTGTGTGTATGTGTGTGTGTATGTGTGTATGTGTGTGCGTATGTGTGTCTCGTGCAATTGGCTTGTGGGATTCGACACAGTGCCTTGCACTCTGTCTGCCCCGACCTTTATTTGCAGTGGCATTATGCTTGCACGTGAATGCAGCTGGCACAGGCAGCAAGCGCTGAGTTGCTGGCATAACAACACGCACCACCAAGCTTCCACTCCTTTTCCACATCAACAAACAGCACTGAGCTCCAGTAAACGCCAACATTGCTCAAGCACCGATATCAAACACCAGCATTGCTCAAGCACCTATTTCAAGCACCAACATTGCTCAAGCACCTATGTCACATTGCTCAAGCACTTATATCAAACACCAACCAGCAGACACCAACATTGCTTAAGCACCCATGTCAAACATTTAATTTTGTAGCTAGTGAGTGCTACTGTGCTGGGCAGAAGTAGTATTGCATGTTCAGTGCGGCTTGAGGAAGCCAGCACTCACTACCACACTTACATCTCTACCTATGAACTGGCAGCGAGCGCCAAGGTGCTGGCAGCAACACTATTGTCCGTTCAATGCGGCTTGAGGAAGCCAGCACTCACTACCACACTTCCATCTCTATCAATACACAGGCAGCGAGCGCCAAGGTGCTGGCAGCAACACCGCCGCAAGCGCGGAGCGCCTCAAGGAAGCCAGCACCATCAATCGCTCCCTGTCTGCGTTATCCCTAGTGATTTTGAAGCTGACAGAAGGGGCTCACGTGCCTTACAGGAACAGCAAGCTCACACACATTCTGCAGGTGTGTGTGTGTGTGTGAGTGTGTGTGTGGGTGGGTGTTTGTTCTTGGAGGTCTGCTGAAGTGTTTTGAGGTTCAACATATCTGTGTTGTGTTATCAAGTGAGTTCATGACAAGCCTTGTTTGTATTGATTTTGTTCCGTGATGTTGATAGGAGGGGATATTTCTCCTCTGTGTCAGCCATAATATTGCAAGCTTCACCGTGTGCAGGATAAAAAGTTGCTGATACTAAGGATGCTGAGAAACTGGCATCTCTTTTAAAGTATCATCTTTGTCCCACGCAGAGTCATCTCGTTCATTTTTTAACTGTCTGTGTATTCACAACCAAAATGCTTAGCCCTCCATGCCCTTAGTGAAGCAGCCATGTTGGTCTGCTCATGATGCTTGTATGTGCGTGATCTGAGTATGCTTGTATGTGTTGATCTGAGTATGCTTGTATTTGTGGGATCTGAGTATGCTTTTATGTGTTGATCTGAGTATGCTCGTATGTGTTGATCTGCTTATGCTGCTTGTATGCATGTATTTGTTGATCTGAGTATGCTTGTGTGTGTTGATCTGCTTATGGTGCTTGCATGTATGTGTTGATCTAATTATGACGCTTGTATGATTTGATCTGTTCATGCTGCTTGTGTGTTTGATCATGCTGCTTGACTCATGTTATAAAAATCTTGCAACATGCGTGCACACACATACATACACGCGTACACACGCACACACTCATAAACACACACACACACACTCACAACAACATACACACACACACACACAGTGTGCGCTAGGCGGCAATGCCTACACCACCCTCATCGCCACGATCAACGCGGCTGACACGCACAAAGCAGAGACCGTGAGCACCCTGAACTTTGCAATGCGTGCCAAAAAAGTCACAGTCACGGTAAGAGTGAGACAAGCAGAGACCGTGAGCACCCTGAATTTTGCAATGCGTGCCAAAAAAGTCACAGTCACGGTAAGAGTGAGAAAAGCAGAGACTGTGAACACCCTGAACTTTGTGATGCGTGCCAAAAAAGTCACAGTCACGGTAAGAGTAAGACAAGCAGAGACTGTGAGGATCCTGAACTTTGAAATGTGTGCCAAAAAAGTCACGGTCACGGTAAGAGTGAGAAATGCAGAGACCGTGAGCACCCTAAACTTTGCGATACGTGCCAAAAAGGTCACGGTCACGGTAAGAGTGAGACAAGCAGAGACTGTGAGGATCCTGAACTTTGCAATGCGTGCCAAAAAAGTCACAGTCACGGTGAGAGTGAGAAAAGCAGAGACTGTGAGCACCCTGAACTTTGCAATGCGTGCCAAAAAAGTCACAGTCACGGTAAGAGTGAGACAAGCAGAGACCGTGAGCACCCTGAACTTTGCAATGCGTGCCAAAAAAGTCACGGTCACGGTAAGAGTGAGAAAAGCAGAGACCGTGAGCACCCTGAACTTTGCGATGCGTGCCAAAAAAATCATGGTCATAGTAAGAGTGAGATAATAGTCCAAAAAAATCACGGTAAGTGTCCAAAAAAGTCACGGTCAGAGTCCAAAAAAGTCACGGTATGAGCCCAAAAAGTCACGGTCAGAGTCCAAAAAAGTCACGGTAAGAGTCCAAAAGAGTCACGGTAAAATTTTAAAAAGGTCACGGTCACGGTAAGAGTGAGAGGCGGGAGCGTTACATCCCTTGGGTCTGCACCAAGTCTGCATGCAAGAGTGCCACCCCCCCCTCCCCCCCTTTTCAGGGTCAGTTGACTTTTTTCCTGACTTCCTTTTTGTGTGTTACAAGGTTTACAAGGTTTACAAAAGAAGGCCTTCAGTCAAGAAGTGCGACTGCTAGCCTGCTCAAATAACGCAATTAGTTCATTCAGTTTTGTGTGTGACAGCAATGCACCAGCCTCAGTGATGACCCTAGCTAAACCAGACACCTGTAACATCGCGTTTCAATATTAATAAAGTAGGCATGTTTAAGGTAGACATTTAAATAAGTAGACTTGTTGAAAAAATAGACGCTTCACGGTACTTGGTACCAAATTGCCTTTTTTCCTTTACTTATGCGGGGAGTGGTTTTCACTGCCTGCGTATTTTTCAGCTCTAAGCCCTTGATGTACATTTTTATCAGAAACATACGACTGTTGCCTCGTGCATTGCCTCAGCATCCAACTAACGCATCCGTTCTTCTACCTGCTTGCCATGTTCCAGGCCTTTGTCATGTTCCAGGCCTTTGTCATGTTGCCATGTTCCAGGCCTTGCCATGGTCCAGGCCTTTGTCATCTACCTGCTTGCCATGTTCCAGGCCTTTGTCATGTTCCAGGCCTTTGCCATGTTCCAGGCCTTTGCCATGTCCCAGGCCTTTGCCATGTTCCAGGCCTTTGCCATGTTCCAGGCCTTTGCCATGTCCCAGGCCTTTGTCATCTACCTGCTTGCCATGTTCCAGGCCTTGCCATGTTCCAGGCCTTTGTCATGTTGCCATGTTCCAGGCCTTGCCATGTTCCAGGCCTTTGTCATCTACCTGCTTGCCATGTTCCAGGCCTTTGTCATGTTGCCATGTTCCAGGCCTTTGCCGTGTTCCAGGCCTTTGCCATGTCCCAGGCCTTTGTCATCTACCTGCTTGCCATGTTCCAGGCTTTGCCATGTTCCAGGCCTTTGCCATGTTGCCATGTTCCAGGCCTTGCCATGTTCCAGGCCTTTGTCATCTACCTGCTTGCCATGTTCCAGGCCTTTGTAAACGAGGAGCGAGAGGGTAGCTCCATGGCGATGACCAACGAGCTGCAGCGCCTGCGCAATGAGCTTGCTGCCATGCGAGCGAACATGCGCACCAAGCAGCACGAGCCTAGCAACAGCAGCCACAGCGTGCAGTCGTCCGTGCACAGCAGGTAGGGAATGTGAATTGCTGTGTCTGGGGGGGAGTGCTGTTTAGGCAGAGATTGTGAGAGAACTGTGCACCACGGGCCTGAAAATAGCAGCCACAGCGTGCAGTCGTCCGTGCACAGCAGGTAGGGAATGTAAACTGCTGTGTCTGGGGGGGAGTGCTGTTTAGGCAACGATTGTGGGAGCACCATGCACCACGGGCCCGGTAATACAGCCAGCCACAGCGTGCAGTCGTCTATGCACAGCAGGTAGGGAATGTGAATTGCTGTGTCTGGGGGGGGATTGCCGTTTAGGCAAAAATTGTGGGAGCACCATGCACCACGGGCCCGGTATTACAGCCAGCCAGAGCGTGCAGTCGTCTATGCACAGCAGGTAGGGAATGCAAACTGCTGTGTCTGGGGGGAGTGCTGTTTATGCAGAGATTGTGGGAGCACCATGCACCACGGGCCCGGTAATACTGCCAGCCAGAGCGTGCAGTCGTCTATGCACAGCAGGTAGGGAATGTGAAATGCTGTGTCTGGGGGGGAGCGCTGTTTAGGCAGAAGTTGTGGGAGCACCATGCACCACGGGTCCGGTAATACAGCCAGCCACAGCGTGCAGTCGTCTATGCACAGCAGGTTGGGAATGTGAATTGCTGTGTCTGGGGGGGAGTGCTATTTAGGCGGAGATCGTGAGAGTACTGTGCACCACAAGACTGGCATTAGCTGCCAGAGCCTGCACGTCCGTTCACAGCAGGTGGGGAAATAGAAAATAGGGAGTACAGTCCCTGGTTATGACGCTGTGCATGCGAAAGTTCCAGCTGGCATTCTTCATTGCGAAGCAGGCCGTAAAATCTGCATGTAAGGATGTTGGACAGAAGCATGATTGGCTGCTTTGGAACGGCGCTGACAGCTTGCTTTCAGCTTGCTTTCAGCTTCGTGACAGAAGCAAGAGTCACGGCACTGTGCATCACTAGTAGGGCATTTACTAGTAGGGCGTATACTAGTAAGGAATATATTAGTTGGGCGTACACTAGTAGGGCGTTTACTAGTAGGGCGTATACTAGTAAGGAATAGATTAGTTGGGCGTAAACTAGTAGGGCGTTTACTAGTAGGGCGTATAATAGTAGGGCGTTTACTAGTAGGGCGTATACAAGTAGGGCGTATACTAGTAAGGCATGTACAAGTAGGGCGTATACTAGTAAGGCTTATACTAGTAGGGCGTTTACTAGTAGGGCGTATAATAGTAAGGCATATACTAGTAGGGCGTTTACTAGTAGGGCGTTTACTAGTAGGGCGTATGCCACCACAGACCCCCAACATTACCATGGCCAACACCACCTGCCCCCACGCACAGCCTTCAGATCTCTCACAAAAGCTTCACCTCCCAAAAATAAATATGCACAACACCACCTGCCCTAACGCACAGCCATCCATTTCCCCAACAAAAGCATCAACTCCCTTACACCAACACGCCCAACACCACCTGCCCCCACGCACGGCCTTCTTATCCCTGAACAGAAGCCACATCTCCCCAATATCATCACGCCCAACACCACCTGCCCCTACGTGCAGTTATCCACCCCCTCAGAAGGAGCTACACCTCCAGCGTGAGAGGGAGCTGCAGCTCCAAGCAAAGTTAGAGGCAACGGCAAAAGAGCAGGAGGCTGCAGTGGCCCAACTGCGGGCATCACAGGTCAGTCATGTGTCATGCGTGTGTGTGTGTATGTGTGTGTGTGTGTGTGTGTGTGTGTCTGCAATGTCCTGTGGCGGTGGCAAGTGCAATGTGAGCGTGTGGTTGTAGCTGACTATTTTGCCAGCGCAGAGCTTCTTTGACGAGACCATTAGACGGTAGCACCAATTTGAAATTTGGTACAGCAGCTGAGTGCATTTGTGACCAGAAAACAGCTTTCCATACATTCCCTATACATCATAAGCCCTTTATTTGTTATTGACTCACTGGGAGAAACACAAAGTTTTATTTCGGTGCAACCGCTGAGTGCATCTGTGACCAGACAACAGGTGCCCGTACATTCCTTATTCCTTATACATCACCCCGTACATTGTCAATCGACTCACTGGGAGAAACACCAATTTTGGTACAACAGCTGAGTGCATCTGTGACCAGACAACAGGTACCCGTGCATTTTCTATACATCAGCCCTTACATTTTTAATGGACATACCCGCGTAAACACACATGACTGCTACACCACGAGCGCTTCACAACAGCTGGGACTGTTACATAGGTTTCGCGCCTTTTGCAGCCTCACACCGTTTTTTGATCAAAACTCTATTTTCAAAGACTAGACTGGTGCAGACCCACTCAAAATGAGCGCCAAATAGCGGCACCTGATCTGCTGCTCAAACCTCAGCGTCAATTTTTAAGATACCTGCTCCTGCATCCTTCCCACCATTTTCATGCTAGCGCACACCATTCATTAGCCACACACACACACACACACACACACACACACACACACACACACACAAACACACACACACACATACACACACACACACCATGTGGAATCCTCAACCCAAGACACCTAAATATCTCCACATGTGTTCATACAAAAACAGCCCATACACCATTCAGAGCTCACACAGTTGGCCATCTGCACATCGGTGCAACCTAACAGACACACCTCTTGTGTTTCTCCCCATGTTAACTCTCACAGGCGCAGTCCATGCACCAGCTAGAGGAAGAAAACTCACGCCTGCAGGACAACCTCAAATTCCTGGAGCAGCAGTTGCAGCAGAGGTGGGTCAATTCTGCGCTATTTGCCAGTGATCACGTAGCGGGTGAACAAAGGATTGTAGGCAAGGATGCGTGGAGAGTGGAAAGGCTTTTCGAGCAGCAGTTGCAGCAGAGGTTGGCCACTCTGAAGTGTGCTGTTATTACAGAGCAGGAAACCGCACAATTACAGGATTGGTGGAGAGGCTCTTAGAGCAGCAGTTGCAGCAAAGGCGAGTCATTTTGAGCCGTGCTTTTGACACAGAGCAAGACAGTACAAGGTCATAGGAAAGATGGGTGGGGAGGCTCCGTGATTGTAAGTTGTAGTTAGAAAAGCTGTGATGAGCTATGTGCTAGCAATCACGTAGCAGCAGGTGAACACGCAATTATGGGCGAGTTGGGTGGAGAGGCTCCGTAATTATCAGTTTTTAGTTTGAAAAGGTGTGATGAGCTGTGTGCTGGCATTCACGTAGCAGCACGTGAACACGCAAGTATGGGAGAGTTGGGTGGAGAGGCTTCATGTAGCGAAGTTGTAGTTAAGAAAGCTGTGATGAGCTATGTGCTGGCAATCACGTAGCAGCACGTGAACACGCAATTATGGGAGAGTTGGGTGGAGAGGCTCCGTAATTATAAGTTGTAGTTAGAAAAGGTGTGATGAGCTATGTGCTGGCAATCACGTAGCAGCACGTGAACACGCAAGTATGAGAGAGTTGGGCTGGAGAAGCTTCATATAGCGAAGTTTTAGTTAGTAAAGCTGGGATGAGCTGTGTGCTGGCATTCACGTAGCAGGAGAACACACGCCTGTAGGAGAGGTGGTTGGAGAGGGTTGTAGAGCAGCAGATGCGGGTGTGTTGTGTCAGTTATCTGAATAAGCAGCAGCAAGGCAAGGGTGGCAACGGAATCGGTTTTAGAGGTGTGCGTCGCTATCACATCAAATATCTATATACACTACACTATCATTGCTCCCATGAGCATGGAATTGACATGAATATTTTCCCATCATAGAAACTACCCGACCTAACATATGTTTTTCTTTCACCGCCATGAGCGCAAATTTCCCCACATGCACACCCCACATGCACAGCTTTCAGATCCATCGTTTGCCACCCCTCATATTTCCAAATGCAAACCCCCCCATGTGCAAACCCCCCCGTGTGCTCAGCCACCTGATGTGTGCTTTATTATCTGTCACTCTTTCACCCCCATGTGCAAAATCTCCCATGTGCACACCCCACATGCACAGCTTTCAGATCCATCGTTTGCCACCCCTCATATTTCCAAATGCAAACCCCCCCATGTGCACATATACGCACGCGCACACGCACACGTCACGCACACGCACACGCACACGCACACAAACCTCCCCCCCCCCTGTGCACACCCCATGTGCAGACCTACCAGATCTAACATTTGTCACTCTTTCACCGTCATGAGGAAACTTCCCAAATGTACACCCCATGTGCACACTGTTGAGGTTATATATCGGAAGTCTTACATCCTATTGGCAAGCCAATGCTTTCTTTTGGGTTTCCTGTCTAGCTGTTTTCTCTCTCTGTAGATAAACCGTCCAAGTCAACACACACCCCATGTGCAGACCCCATGTGTACAGCCCACGTGCAGAATTCCTCACATGCACACCCCATATGTACAGCCCACGTGCAAAGCTACCAGACCTACCGATTGCCACTCTTTCACCCCCATGTGCAACACCTCCCCCCCCCCGTGCACACCCCATGTGCAGACCCACCAGACCTAACATCTGTCACTCTTTCACTGTTCTGAGCAAAATTCCCCACATGCACACTGCACACACCATGTGCACACACCATGTGTACATGTGTACATCCCACATGCAAAGCTACCGGATCAATCCTCTGTCACTCTCCCACCCCTACGTGCAACAGTCGCTTACAACACCAATCAGCAGAGGACATCGCTCAGTCCCCAGATGCCCGTCCCAGCAACCTCACAGGACCGGATGACCTCAGCAAGGATGCCTCAGCAGAGATGCCCCAGCAAAGATGCCTCAGCAAAGATGTAGGCACAGCGGCACAGGATGAGGGGGGTGGCGAAGCCGCGCATGCCAGTCAGTTGGTATGTGCAGAGCACAGGGCTGCTCAGGCAGAGGCGCAGTGCAGGCTGCTGGCCGTGCAGCTCCATGCCAAAATCAAGCAGGTGTGTGCGCGTGTGTGTGCGTGCGTGTGTGTGCGTGTGTATGTGTGTGTGTGTGTGTGGCTGTGTGTGTGTTTATCTGTGTGTGAGTGTGTGTGTGTGTGTGTGTGTGTGTGAACATATGCCCATATGTGTGTGTTTGTCAAGCAGTCAGAGAGTGTCAAGTAGAGAGTGGGTCAGGCAGCGTATGCTCAGCGTATGCTCAGCGTATGCTCAGCGTATGATCAGCGTATGCTCAGCGTTTGCTCAGCATTTGCTCAGCGTATGCTCAGCGTATGCTCCTAGCCATGCGGCTGCATGCCAAGATTAAGCACGCGTAAGTCTGTTTTTTGTGCTTCACGGGCGTTTTGTTCAAGCTCCGTCCATCATATCTGCAGCAAATGTAAGAACGCACGCACGCGCGCGCTCACACACACACACACACACACACACACACACACACACACACAAACACACACACACACATACATGCCAATGGGTCCCTCTGTCTTTAGACAACAAGGAAGCAGGTGCACGTGCGCTATGTTGATTGTGTTTATATGCTCGTTTGCGCGGGCATTGCATATCACCATTGCGTTACATCCATCTCTTTCTGATCTCAGATCATCTGCAGTGAACATCACAACAATAATTTCAGCTGCTCCTTCTGTCCTCACGCAGGATCTGGAGCGACAAAACAGCTCACGCGACTTTCGGCGCCTCACCTCTCGGCTGCTGGAGGAGCGAACGCATATGCAGGTGTGTGTTGTGTGTGTGTGTGAGTGAGTGTGTGCGCTTGTATGTGTGTATGAGTGTGTGTGAGTGTGTGCGCTTGTATGTATGTGTGTGTGTGATGTGTGTGTTGTAAGGAAGAAAGGGAGAGAAAGGAAGAGAGAGAGAGAGAGAGAGAGAGAGAGAGAGAGAGAGAGAGAGTGTGTATGTGTTTGTTGCACATGTCAAAAATGTATGCTCACCTTATAAACACACTTACACTGCCCTGCAGGCCTCACTGAAAGCTTCCCTGCGCACACGCCAGAGCTTCAACTCCAGCCAAGAGGCTGCCCTTGCAGCAGAGAGCATGGGCCTTTTGAGCAGTGCTGGAGCAGACACGGAGTCACGAGCCCCCCCTGAATCTTCTGGTGCCCCTCAGCTGCGAAGAACAGGATCAGGTGTGTGGAGGAGGGTGGTAATGCAGTGTTTGTGTGTGGGGGTGGAAGTGGGGGTGGGTGGGGGTGGGGGGTTAGGTGGGTGGGGGTAAGGTTTGTGTTTGTGTGCGTTTGTGTGTGCGCGTGCATGCGTGTGTGTGCTGCTAGGGGGGTTGGCATATAGAGGCAGAAAGTAATATTCTCAAAAGCAACAAGCTGGCTCGGATGAGTGGAGCGTCGTGTGTGTATATGTTTGTCTAGTAATGGGGAATTCAGCAGAATGAGGCAAAAACAGCCACAGGGTCTTCTGGTGCCCCTGAACCACAGAGAATGGTGTGTCTGATGGGGTGTATGATGCTTTATATGGTGCTGTAACATTATACACGTGTTCTGACATTATGGTGTGCCTGATGCTGTGTCTTACGGTGTTATAAAGGTGCTGTGACGTGGTACGCATGTTCTGATATGAGTCTGCGTCTGAAGGTGTGTCTGATGCTGTGACGTGATATGCATGATTTGACAAAATAATGTGTTTTTGTGTGGTACTGTGACGTGATACGCGCATTCTGACATGATGGTGTGTCTGATGTGGCGTTTGATGCTGTGTGTGGTGCTGTGACGTCATACGTGTGTCCTGACATGATGGTGTGCCTGATGCTGTGTCTCAAGATGTTTCATAAGTGCTGTGATGTTTGTGACGCGATACGCGCATTCTGACATGATGGTGTGTCTGATGTGGCGTTTGATGCTACGTATGGTGCTGTGACGTTGTACGCGTGTCCTGACATGATGGTGTGCCTGATGCTGTGTCTCAAGGTGTTTCATAAGTGCTGTGATGTTTGTGACGTGATACGCGCATTCTGACATGAT
>Ga0307974_1003093_pt1 | contig 11908 bp, 10 predicted proteins | sample OrgLakmetagen784_FD_201812 | JGI IMG/M metagenome (GOLD analysis project Ga0307974, IMG submission 201812) | Saline water microbial communities from Organic Lake, Antarctica - #784 | ecosystem: Environmental > Aquatic > Non-marine Saline and Alkaline > Saline | place: Antarctica: Organic Lake... | reverse complement strand
GGGCCACGTGAAGAGGAGACGGCGAGGCTGGTCTCCTGATAACCATGCATAACCAACACAGGTCGCCAGACCCGACAAAAATTGAGAGAGCCACTGCAACGAGTACAGTGGCTCTATTTTTTTTTCCCCAAGTTGCGGGAACTTTCAATGACCCATCTGATGCTTTTAACTATATGTACCAATACCATCTGTAAGCTGCATAAGTGGTAGACCATCACCTGCACGTCAACAACAAACGCAGAGCAGATGAAACAGAAGCCGAAGACCAAGAGCAGTACCTCACACACTATGAGCCCTTGGTAATTGAAAAATGGGCTCTTCGTCTGCTTAAATCCGACAAAAAGAGAACCATCATCAGCACGGAGCCTATTGCCCGCATAGATGTGGAAGATGCCGGCTGCGAGATCTGCTGTGACCCAGGAACACGTGAGGAACACACAGAGCAGGAAATCTACCTACCACAGATATGTACCAATGCAGCGTATGTAACCGCACCTACCACTGGTCATGTCTATAACAGCTCCAATGTTACAAGGAAGAAAACAGAATTAACATAGATGCACAGTCTGACTGGAGCTGTCCTGCCTGTCACGACCTCACCCTAGACGAAAAAGTAGTCAGGTCACATTTTGCACACAAATGATGTCGTGCGCGCAAAAAAAAATGCATCACAACACGAACTGCTCAAGGTAGCCTGGAGCCCCACATGGGAGCCAAGAAATAATTTACCCATGGGCAGGCTTTCAGCAAATGATTCAAATTTATGAAGCTAAGCAAATTGCACCCTTCTTGATGAAGGACTTGACAACCTAGAGAGGCAAGGTTTTTGCACATTAATAAATCACAGCAGATGGAAATCCACACAAGGAAAAGAAATAAGGTCAAAGGCTTGCTTCAATATGCAACCAACTAATCCACATGTGGACATCACTCCCACGGGGCACTATGAAGTTTGGATCAGAACGGTGGACATTGTCCGCCTGAAAGATGATATTGCGCAAAACAGATTGCCACTGATAAACGCCACACACAAGGCTTCCCTCCCAAAACTGTATGAAGCTAGAGCGGCCTGCTGCATATATAAGCTAGATGGCAAATGCATAGGCATGATGACTCCTGAGCGCTTCCACCTTTTAAGAGAAAGTTTCCATGCAGCCTAGAAAAACGGACTACCTAAAGAAATGTCTTCTCCTTTTCAATGCCTAGCCTCAGAAATTGCAGGTCTGCTTCAAGACGACCAAGCACGCCTCAAAACCCCTAAGGCAAGCCAACGAACACTAGAGTCCTACTCCCGTATCCTACCCCAACACATCAGTGCAGCACTACAACAGTGTTCCATGGTCTCAAAAGAAAAAATGGCGTCTGCTCTGGTTTTTGATCCTGGGAACTCCTCATATTGGAGCAAACGTCACCGTGACATTGTCTTTGGTGCCATTAAAACAATGCATTTGCCACCGAGTTTACAGGTTTCTCAATCTGCCACGCAGTGTATGATGACACAATCAAAAATGCTCAAGTGCGTGCAACACTCACTACGATCTGCGATGTGTAGTGAGCTACCAACCGCCACCTTCTTATATTTATCCAACTGGGACTCCAACCACACCTGGAATATGGATATTATTGCTGTCTGGAACAAAGAAGCAAAACATTGTTTAACTGACGGCTCGCCAAATTGGCAGCAAACACTGCAAAGGGGTAATCCAGAAGCAGTTTGGGAGAAAAACCAGTACCTCGCAAGAGAGGACACAGACCACATCACCAACCATGTTTGCCCCCAGTACTTCAAATTAAAAAGAGAGGACGTCACTGGCCAGGAAAGAGGCCCAAACGCTAACGTCCACCTCCAACCATGGGACGATAAGCAGTTTGATATAAAGTGCCCCAATTGGAAAGTATGGGCCTACACTGACGGAAGCTGCATAGGCAGAACTTTATAGGAGCAGGGGCATACTGCCCTCAAACCAAAGCTGAATGATATGTGAACTCAGGAGGCGTGGGAATGACAAACACCATCAATAGAGCTGAGCTCACAGGGATTGCAGCAGCACTTACAAATAAGTATACCCAGATTGCTTCGGACAGTGCATGCTCCCTAAGCCAAATTAGAAAACAGGTACTCTTCCCTGAAATGACCATATACACTCAAATCTGCTAGAACAAATTGTATCTATGATTTCTGCTTCACCAGAACCTATCTGCTTCTATAAAGTGAAAGCCCATAGTGGCATTGCCGGAAATGAAGCACCCAAAGGTATGCACTGCAATATAACACAAGCATTAACAGTCAAGGATTGAGTTTGGGTGCTATGGCACACAACCCCCCCGACCCACATTAATTTGCCTGGTGCGGGCACCTACATAGCCCCCTCCCTTAAACATGCTGGCTGTGTAATCACTACCAGCGGAGTCTTTTCTTTTTTTACACGCATCCTGTAAAATGCTGAGGCGCTGAGGGGTGATGGTGCCGGAGCATTTTCAATCCATGCCGTACACACATGTCACCTCTGGGAGGGTCTAAAACTTTGTGACTTTTGTTAGCCAGTCATGTGCTTGTGTCATGTGATGCCTCCTGTACTGGAGGTGGTCTGATGCGATCAACCTGCCTGTTCCCTAATTCACAGTTGCCTGTACTCTTGATATTGTTTTGCGGGTCAGTAGGTTGCATGTCGGAATGAACCTTGTCCCTGATATGTTTGCCTAGCGTAGATTTCCATGGTAGATTTCCATGGTAGATTTCCATCAAAGAAATTTGGTCCGTTCTTGTGCTAGAGGTGGACATAGTGCTTTTCTCGTACTCTTCAGCCATTTTTACATAGTTAGGGTTGGATCTGATCATCTTTGCTGCTTCCCATGTTGGCTCCCTAAGACCAGCCACATTTTGCTCTCTGTCCGTCTATGCCGAGTTTCTCGTTGCTCCTCAGAGAGGTAATGGCAGGCAGGACAGTGCCATTCTTTTGATGATTTTTTGGGTGGGCATCATGGTCGTGGCAACAACCAAATTCAAGGTCAACTACCAACTTGTTCATGTTTTCCGTTGTGGCAACAACCAAATGTCAACTACCAACTTGTTCATGTTTTCCTTTCTCAGCAGAACAATAGACTTCTTCTTGTTCTATCTGCTGAGCTTATGGATTTATTTGTGGCTGGCCGAGACCAGTCAGCAGCCAATCAGCCAAACAACCTGGCTGAAGGTCACCCCCCATTGTAACCATTGGGCGGGCATCATGGTCGTGGCAAACAACCAAATTGCATAAGGCAATCCCAATGGTAGGTGCGAATGAAATAAAAAGAGCAATAAAAGCACACACATTATAGAATTAGAAGATTTTTGGTATATTGTGCTCCAGCTTTCCATGTAGCCCAAAGAATCATTTATTGAAATTGGGAGGAGGAGAGCTGGCCTAATAATGAATCCCCAGGATCCCCCGGCTACCTGGTTGTTGACGGTGAATGCATAACAGGCAGCATGGTGCCAAACACCCTGCTCAAGACGCACTTGCGTCCAAGCTATACCCTACCCGAAGCATGCCGTCCACTAAGGAAACAGCACAAGCCTCATTTGTTTCAATGCCCACTACTTCACTCCTCACTTTGAGTGCATCCTACATCTCCTTCACTATCTGCACAATCTGGGCCGCTTGGAGAAGACCCTCGGTGCGCAGCGCAGGCTTGCCTTCATCTTTAGGGATAAAAACGATAGTGGGCAGCCCCTCGATCTGTGTGCAGGAGTAAACACCAACGACGTTTGCTGCACCTGTGATGAGGCGCTGAGCAATCAGGCAGAAGTATGTTTGGATTCGCGCACACATCAGGCACGGCAATCTTACCCGTGATATTCTTAGTGATAGCACACGTCTACTTTGTGTCGCAATAAAATCTTTTTTGGGGTTGACACAGATCACGCCAGGCTGGGCATGGCAAAGCACCCATGTCAGGAAATGGAGTCAAATTGCGACACCGGCCTTATGAGGGCATATGGTTTGCAAGGCATGCCCGATGAATGGGCAGCAGAAGTAAACACATGTTGGCATGCAGATTGAAGTAGAGCAAAAATAACATAACTTGCGGTGCAGGGCCCGAAGGTTGTACCAAGCCTACATAATTGAAACATTATTCTAAGCGAGAAAGACCATGTTTTTATTGTGTCAGCATGAAATCAATTTCACATATGACCTACCTTGAGCATAGAGGCAATCTGTGGATTCTCGTCTACATCCACCTTGACAACTCTGACAGCGCCACTGAGTTCCTCAGCGGCCTGATTGATTCAAATAAGTGACGCATTCTGTTATGTGAATGCAATCTTCGTGGTGCTTATGCGTCTGTAAGTTCAGATATTCTGTCATTCAAAAGGCTTTGTGCAAAAACGAATGGACCGTAATTGCACCACACTGGCCTAGGAGCCAAGAGAAGGTTCAGCACTACAAAATAAGTGAAATGATGAAGATTTAGCCATGAAGGAATTCTCTAGGTTATAGAATGAACCCCAAAGCGTCCTTCAAATTTCCCAGAGCAGATGTCAAGCAGTAAATGGAGTGTGAGTACACTAGGACCTACCTTTTCAAGCTCCGTAGCCAGGAGTACACATGGCCCACACCACCTGTGTGTGAGCACCAAATAACAAGAGAGGAGGCATGAGAGATTAGCTACGACACAAACGCCCACTTGTAACATCATAAATAAAAAGAGTGGCTTGCATTCCTACTTGCGTCTTTTGTGTAAATCATTACGTGCAAGTAAATGTGGCCAGTACACATGCAAACATAGGGCCAACACCGGATGTGTGCAAAAATAAATGTATCCAAGATCCCTGCTGCGCAACACGTGCAAATGTGAGTATGCGTTGTAGAGTTGTAGATGAACAGGGAGCGCAGTTCTGCATACTTGTATACGTGCTGTATGCACCTTCGAACATGCACACTTGCGAGCACTAATTTAGCGTGTGTTGATGAAGGAGATGTGCACAATCGTGTCGCATCCCGATTCATGGTGGTTTTCACTCACGTTGCGTAGAAGTCCACTATCAAGTTGGTGTCGCGCGTAGCAATGGCTACTTCTAGCTGCTCCCCGTTAATCTTTTCAGCCTGCGTGTGCAACCATGCACGGGCATTTAGCGTGTGTGCATGCAGCCACACCAAATAACAAATGGGCCATACCTTGCCGCGCACTGCCACATCTGACCTCCTGCTGCCCCCAGGTGCATTCCTGGTCACAGGGGACCTTCCTAAATGCCTTTTCAGACCAGGGGGAACGAGGCCCCTGCTTGAAGCGAAAAGGGAGGAGGTGATTCTGGATTGAAGCATGTTTACTTTGATTATTGATTATTATGTATCAGACCACTATATATCAGACCACTAAATTGCGGTAGACAATTCACAATACTACAACAGATTGATTATAAATTATTTCCGTAACACACTGCCCGAGTTGATTGGCATGTGCCTGTGTATGTAAAATTTTGTAGATCAGTCCAGCTCTTCTTGCAATGGCCAGTGAGACGGGGTTGGCCAACTTGGTTGACAGTAAGTGCAGGCTGGTCCTGACGACAGAGAGAAAAGCATGCGTATGATTGCATGTTGTATACAGGACTCACCTCTGCATGCTCCCTCTTTTGCTGCTCACACAGCAACCATTGCAGTCATCACCAACGATGGGCGCAACTTAGTGGTAAGTGGGTGTGTAGCATACGAACACACGAACACACGTGCACACACGTCTACGGATGACATGCATGCCTTGCCGTACGCAGAAAGACACACCCGCTTTGCCTGATGACAGCTGTATATTCTCCTTGTCTTTGCACATGTGTACATGTTCATTACTATGTGTACCTGCATTCAAATGCGCCATACTCACATGAATGTGCAGGTACGTGTCTTGACATGCAATTTTGAGGATGAACATGAGTCAGTTGTGCATCAAAGGGTGTAAATGTCCACATGTTTCCTCGTACAGCTTCCGCATGTGCGTGCATGCATGCATGCATACGAGTCCAACAAGAGCCCTCTGACGTGCCTGAACAGGGTGCTTTGAGGGGCTACGACCAGGCCACCAACCTCATCTTGGCAGACTGCCAGGAACGCGTGTTCTCCACCAAGTCTGGCGTTGAAGTACTGGCCCTAGGATTGTACCTGATCCGAGGAGATAATGTGTGAGTTGGTGATTTGGATGGGGCAAATCTGTTATATTTACCAGCTTAGAGCCCCAGGTGCAGATTAAAGTCCTTCTGCTGGTACAGGTATGCTGCATGCGCACACTGCGCTTTCTTGCTCATTCACACATGGCATGCTTTCACTGTGCGCACATTTGTGTGCTGCTCTGCAGAGCTGTGGTAGGAGAGGTCGATGAAGAACTAGACTCAGCGATCGACTTGGGGCAAGTGCAAGCCCCTCCTTTGAAGGCCATCGTGCACTAGCAGTGCTCAGCCTTCAATTGAGGAGGCATGTCCGTGCGCGCGGCATGTGACATGGGGCTTCTGCTCCAACTTTAATTACTGCCCTCGTGTCTCCCTAGTTTCATATGCATGTCCTTGTCCGGTCAAGCCCCTTTGCATCCGCCATAAAGTGTGCCCTCCCCATTATTTACTCTCCTCTCTATGGTGGAGGAGTTCTGCAGGTGTTGGTGTTTTCCAGGGGGGGCCTTTTCCTTTTGTAAGGAGTGAATTTTTGTGTGACTATCTTTTCCCAAGGAAAAATTAAGTAGGAATGCCACACCGCTGCCGGCTCAGCTTCATGCGTGCTTCTGCAGCTCGTTGAGCAAGGCACCTGGTGTTGAACACAGAGATGCAATGTTATTGTTCTAGGCATGATTGCAGCAGGCTGTAAGCATGACGTGTTGCTTTGCTCATATCTTGCCCTTGGCGTGGTTGTGGTGGTAGAATGAATTGTGTTCAGACGTAGCTGTGGGGATGGTTGAAATAACTCCTGACAAGGGCTTGGGATAGCTGCTGGCTTGCATGTCGCCTCGTGTGCGGGTGCGTGAGGCACATGTTTGGACACGTGGGTGTGTGTGTTTGTGTGCGTATGCATTATTGCCGTACAAAATAGGTTTGTAGTTCCCTAGTGTTCCATCCTTCTTCAATAAAACACAGTTAAACGACAGACGACGCACACACCGGACTTAATTGAGACACAGCTTGGAATATTGCATGTGGTTAGGGACCAAGGATTTCCGCCTCCTGCTGTTTCTTAGCCAATTTAGGAAAAACAGCTTGCAGCCATCTTGCGTGTGGAGTTTTAGGAATGCACGTTTGTGATGGGGAGTCCTCTGAAACGGAAAGAATAAGCAAACTGATGGAAAAGAAAAGAAAAGACTCTGCTGGTAGCGATGACACAGCCAGCAGCATACGCTGATAATATAATCAGGGAAGGATGATGTTGATTCCTGCACCGCTCAATGGATGCACAGCCTCACAACATCCCACTGAAAAAGGGAGGAAAAGGCTCCGTTGCAACCAATTGGTCCACTTAATAGTTACAATGGGAGGTGACCTTCAGCCAGGTTGTTTGGCTGATCGGCTGCTGACTGGTCTCGGCCAGTCACAAATATATCTATAAGGTAAGGTAAGGTAAGGTTACATCACTATATATGCCTCAAAGGGCATCTCAGCGGAAGTTTGGAAAAAGCCTGAAACTACACCTGGCTAAACAAAAGAAACAGAAGCTAGAGGAAACAAGAAACTGATGTTTGTAGAAGAGAAAAGTTTATAGAGAAAGAGAACGTTTGTTTTGAAGAAGCGCGAAGAGAAAGCATCAAGGAGCACGAGAGAAAGCTGTCGATATGTCTCAGGATGTGTGCCAGTGTGTGCCAGTGTGTGCCAGTCACAAATAAATCTATAAGCTCAGAAAGAAAAAAAGAAAGTCTAGTGTTCTGCTGGGAAAGGAAATCATGAACAAGTTGGTTGTTGACCTATTGCAGCAAAAAGGGCTACTGGGCTGCTGAAAAGTCCTCAAAAAAAGGTGTAAACAGAAAGAAAAACAGTTTCCTCAGCTCACAAACTCGATGGTCTTGGCAAAGTAAAAGAGCATGCACCATGTTCTGAACATGTTCATCTTCACCAGGACACTGGTCACACACGCGAGTACCATCTTCAAGCCCACGCTGCTGCCTCAACTTTCAAAGTATGCGCACGCAAGCGGAATCTACTGACATTGCGCATTGCGCATAATATGTTTGGACAGATTAAGATGGAGATACAGTGGTACAATAGTCGGCGTACGCTCGTTTCTAAAAAAAAGGGGTGGCAAGAAACCAAGAATGATAAGTGGCCAGTTTGTTGTTATGCGTGTTGGGGTCCACCAACTCAGCGTCTCTCCAAACACCTCTCATCCTATGCTTCAAATATGTAGTCAACTTTTGCATCGGAATAGCACGCCCAGTTTGATCCACTTAAGGGTTCACAAAGGAGCAAACTGCCAGCCGTTGTTAGGCTGATGGGCTTTTCTGCTAGTCTAAGCCAGCAACAGAGAAAAGCACTCAAGTTTACAAGGTTTACCAAAAAAGGCCATCAGTCAAGAAGTGCGACTGCTAGCCTGCTCATAGAACGCAATTAGTTACTGGAGGGAAAAACAGCTTGTTATTGTTCTGGCTTAAGCAAGTAAACGCATCGTGAGCTCCTGTTTGGGAAAACAGAGATGCATTTCCTGCGGAGAGAAGTCATGTGGGGATTGGCGCAGTGGAAAAGAACATGCTAAATTGAAAAAGCGAGACTCAGAAGGCAAGTTAGACCGCTGATGTAGGACATACGCACTGAAAATGTGAAGATGCAGGTGGCCATCCAACTAAACTCATACATTTCACACAAACACTGTCAAGAAAGTAACGATTTCGAGGACAGAAACAGGATAAGTGGCCAGTTTGTTGTTGGCGTATTACATAGGTCAAGAGGAGATAGCAAACTCCCTACTATGAGTTTGAAACGAACTGACAGTTGATTAATAAAAAGGGAGCAAGAGAGGCAGGCTGGAAGAGATTAAAAAATAAGACTCATCAGCACATCTACTAATGAGTCTTATTGATAATTGAGACGCCTCCGGACCAGAAAGGCCTTCAAGGTGGAAAAACCATCCAGCAGAGGAGTGAGTTATTTGCATCGCAATGGTCCCTAATGCTTTTACCAGTTCTCTGGCTCATGCCCTTGTGCGCTCTCTGCACACATGTATGTGTCTACTACTCTGTGTCTACTCAACTTTGCGTTGCTGCCACACTGCTGCTTTTTCCCGGAGCTGGGACCCATGACTCAGATAGACATCTCGGCCTCATTGTTGTTACACCTTGATAATATAAACGAACCAACAAATAGAATCGGAGACGTTACACAACACAGGGTCTCTTAAGAATCCCCTCTAATGGTATCTCTTAAAATGCTCACATGTTGTCAATTGATTACCAAAACTATCCTATCCAGAAGATAAAGGTTGTCAATAAGACTGGCACAGTCCAGCTTATTAAACAAGAAAAACAGAAACTCTCAACTGTCAACCAACTAACTGCTCTGTCACACGATTCGTCGCTGCCACTCATTGGGCACGGCAAAGAAGTAAACGAATTAAGTAAAGCTAAGGATACTGGTCACACCCAGTGCAAATATTTTCCTGATCACGGCTCTCTAACGTACGCGAAAGCTAGTTTACTTAATCAGAATAAGGTGGGTTGTGGACGCCGGTTGTTGTCCTGCACGTTCTTGTGTGGCTTTGATGTATCTAATGACCAAGTAGAAGAGCTATAACTGAACATACCCTTCTTATTTCCTGCATGTCCATATTTGGCTGCCAGTAAGAGTTTGATTGTCGGATCACCAGGAGCAGGTACTTGTTTTGTCTGAGCTCAAGCAACTCTTCAGCGGCAGCTTCCCTTCTCAAATTGCTGCAACGCCAAACTGAATGCAAACATGAACACTTTATTGCCTACCAACAACGTGCGTGCCAACGTTCAGCCACGTAACGCTACCTACAACTGTATGAAGTCGGTTGACAGTGTGCAGTACAAGGAATCTTTGGTAAATGCTAAAGCTGCCTAACAACTTCAGGAATGTATACATATATTTGTATACATAGAACAGTACTACTATGCAGGCAGCATTTAGCACAGGCTTTTCGTCGTTAAGCAGATTGCAATGCAGCACCAAGAAGAAACTGTTGCTTGCGTTGTTCAGAGAAGGCCCCAGAGCCTGAATTGCACCTCAGCCTTTTTGTCCGACTCTTGCCGTTAAGCTAATTGCAATGCAGCACAAAGAAGAAACTGCTGCTTGCGTTGTTCAGAGAAGGCCCCAGAGCCTGCAAGCCAACCAACAAAGCAAGACATTGGTGCAGGCCGTCATATTGCTCCTCCCCAGAAAAGAGGAACTTTGCGGGTAGCGACATTTTAAAACAGCCAGCATGATCAAGGCTCCCCTTCCTTATTCAATTTAGGATAGGAAGCCACATTTTGCACTGATCACGGTAACCTACATGAATCAACTGAATAGATATTAGTGCAGACAGTCAGTGCTCCTATAACTGAAATTGAATGCAACAACCACGCCCTGGTTAACAGTGAAAAAATGGCACTTTTGCGCATGATCAAATGTATATTTTTCCATCCTGCGTGTCAATTTGGCACAGTTTTCTTTTAAAATGAGCACAAGAACACAAAAATAACTCAAAATTCGCACCAATAACACAATGACGCGTACCGAACCTAGACTTATGTGGTGCGCGCTTTAATGTCCTGTGCACGTTTAGGATGAAAGTGTCTTTAAATAATGACGGCATAAGCACTTCACACACATCACGTCAGTCTTTTCAATCCGTCACTCTTGCTGACATGTAGCAGCTGCTCTGAAAGACCTGCTCCTCACCCTTCGGCCATTCCACTAAAGCTTTTAAAAGTCATCATCCGAGTCAGGCCCGGCAGGCGCTTTACCACGTTTTCCTTCCTGCCTCTCGTTTTGTACAACAGCCGCATTTCCCACACCATTGACTTCACTTCCTACTGCCGCCCCGCCTCCTCCTCCTCCTCCTCCTCCTCCTCCTCCTGATGCTGCTGCTTGTGCCTTCAGCTTGCGCTCTGCTCCCCGCGCACGAGTCTCTGCTTGATCACGCTCGCGCCGTAGGATGTTGTTGTCGTCTTTCAGCTGGTGCACCTACAGATGTCATGCGGATGTTGTGCGTGTGTGCAAGTGCGTGGGTTCCTAAGTGATTGATTGCCTGTGGTGCGTGCAGCACACAAGAAGCAAAACTAGTGGTGTGCGTCATCACTCCCCTTGCATATGGCTAGGGTTGGCCAGAACCATACAGATGTACGTATATACGGTGTATGTACGGTATTCAAAGCAAATAAATCACCATACATACGGTCATATACGGTGTGCATATACAATTTTGGCCAACCCTACATATTGCCCCTCACACATTCTAGACATGCATAGAGTCCTCACACGCCTGCGCAAGATTCATCTTTAGTACGCATGCAGGGATCCATGTACATGAATAGCACTCAGGATCAATTCACATCCATAGCACTCAGGGTCGCATTCATACCTCTCAGTGTCAATTCAAAATCATACCATTCATAGTCAATTCACAATCATACCACTCAGGTTCAATTCACATTCATAGCACATTCAATCCATACCACTCAGGGTCAATTCAAATTCATACCACTCAGGGTCAATTCACATTCATAGCACGCCTGCATGTACTTGCACCTCAAGGTTGTGAACACTTGTACCTACTACCTACACACATCACTACTACCTACACACATCATTACTACCTACTACCTACACATCACTACTACCTACACACATCATAGCACCTCAACACGCTCCTGCACTTTGAGGCCATGCAGCCGTGCCTTGTACTGCCCCTCCCCTGCATGGACTCACAACACATCTGCACGTACCTGCACTTCAAGGCCACGCAGT